>Ga0163149_10004270_pt1 | contig 15784 bp, 11 predicted proteins | sample OliLakLV19MP5G1_FD_148604 | JGI IMG/M metagenome (GOLD analysis project Ga0163149, IMG submission 148604) | Freshwater microbial mat bacterial communities from Lake Vanda, McMurdo Dry Valleys, Antarctica - Oligotrophic Lake LV.19.MP5.G1 | ecosystem: Environmental > Aquatic > Freshwater > Lake >...
ACGCAAAACAAAGAAAAAACCGATCGACGACAAAGAACCAGAAGACTAAGAAACTAAAGGAGGTAACAGTTATGTCAAGCGGCAGATTTGACTGTCGTCAACCGGCAAAAGGCCTTGACGCCGATCAGCCCAGGACTGTCCAGGGCAAACGGCTTTGTAGACGCTGGCGAAGTTGCCGCTGGCGGATCTTGGAAGTCCCATTGGGTTGACCTCGATGATAGATCCCTTGAGGTCATTATCGACAAAACAGGCTCGAGGAGTTTGAATAGCCTCGTTATAATCCTGCGGTGTCGGCCAGTATGTCATTGTAATTTTATGATTTTATGTGCTCTTCAATTATATGCCCGGTTTTAGAGCGCGTAAAATTATACCAAAGTGAGTGGTGTCACTTGTGGTGTCACAAAACTCTTATTGTCTTTGTGGTTTGGCTGCGGGCGAGGATTTGTTTCAGTCAAAACCATCGCGAAATACGGAGGCTTGAATTTCTCCACCTTCGTTTAGGTCTAGTCTTGAATCCACTAAAACGTTCCGCGTTCAAGGCGTTTGTGGAACAGAGCCGTTTAAGCTAGATCCTGAGAACAGATCTTTCAGTCATTTGGCTAGTAGATCGTCGGTAAATTCGTCGGCTAACTGTTGCGCTTCAAAATCAGAGCACGCATTTGACCTAATTAAAGCAAGTACGCGCGCGTAAATCGACATTGCATCTTCCGTGCGACCAGTCTGTGCGTAGAGTGCTGCAAGACCATTCAGCGTATTGACGGTATGGTCAAACAGCGGGGATGCTGGTCGTTGTGGCGTGCCTCTTATACCTGAAATCGGTGGCAGAGATGATCCGAAAAATAGTGCGCTTGTTTTTGAACAGGCTCGATTATTCGCGGCGGACCAAGACGAGAGCGCAATATCAACATCAGGAGTAGTGTTTGCTCCTTTTTGTGTTTGTGAAACATTAAGCCTTGCGAACGACCCCTGATTAGTTAGTGAAACCGCATTAAGACCCGGACTTGCGCTCTTGTGTTGATGGTCCACGTATTTTCGGAGCACGCCGTTAATGCGTGTTTGATAGCCAGATCCAGAGGACTTGAACCAAGACACTATGTCCTCATCTAACCGAATGTATACAGCTACTTTGGGGGACAAAACACCGACTTCGACATTATCCCAAAACTGATCTGTTAGTTCCGGATTATCTGAAACATCAATATCTTCGTCTTTCACATCGCCCAATTTTTCCCAATCAATATTGCGCTTTCGTTTTCTGTTTGTCATCTTTAGTTTGCTTTGTCTGAGACTCAGGTCTCGTCGAACAAAGTCCTCCATCTTTTGGCGTTGGTTTTGAATCGTTCTTTTTCGGCTTCTGTCGCCGGTCTTGCGGAGATTATTCGCTTTTTCTTGTCCCGATCAGTGAAAATTACCACTAGATAGACACCATTTAGTTTGCCGATTGCTTGGGCTCTCTGCTCACCGTCCACAGTAAATGCGGGACCATAAAAGGTAGGCTGAAAGAAGATGTCTTTTGCGTCATCAAATCCGATTCCATGCTTGTCGTAATTGGAATCATCTTTGTCGGAATCCCATTCAAATCGGTCGTCTTCGCATTCCATACTTCAAGTATATACAGTTGTATATACGCTGTCAAGATTTCTGAGAATCCTTCTTCTGGTCGCACCGAATCAACTCGCGCGAATAATTCCAAGATCGTCTATTCATAAGGTTCTAGCATGACTTCGATATGTGCCAGGTGTAAAAATCAGGCTCCAGCAGAATCAAATACAAGCCCGCGCAAGCAGCCACCAGTCAACGATAAGTGCGGGACATCCTCAATGTCAAAGAATGTGCCACCACCTCTGATACCGCAGCCAAGCGGGGTTCGCTATAAGACCCAAGATGTGCGCAAACGAAGCATTATGTAGGAATACCAATCTGCTACAAATAAACGATCCGAATGCAGTTTAGGCGCGTCTCAGCAGTGTAAACTTGGTTGGTTTCTAAGAGAGGCGCGTTATGGTTTTTACAGTCGCTCAACTGGCAGCCATAGCCCTATTGATATGGGCTATCGGCGATCATCCATACGACTACTACAAATTTATGCGCTTTGTCGTTTGTGCTGTGTCGGTATTTGCAGCTTATCGCGCACACGAAGTTGATCGCAAAGTTTGGGTTTGGTTTTACCTGACCATCGCTGTACTGTTCAATCCATTCGCCACTGTGCACCTCGACCGGGAAAGGTGGGCACCTATTGACCTGATAGCGGCAGTCGTTCTGTTGATTGGAATGGTAACAGCGCGAAAACCAAAGTCGTCATCCGACCAACCAAAAACCGACACACTCTCTGCAACGCCTTTAACTGAGCAGGTTGAGCTTGATCAACCGTTTGATCAAAGCCAGTCGCCTTGATGCGAACCCACGCCACCGCTCATATGAAGGCCTTCTTCAACTTTCTCACCGACTGTGATTCCACTGGATCGGAATTCTCCAGTTGGACCGCATTCGCGTTTGATACCGAATATGGTGTTTCGCGACTAAGTTTCCAGATGAACTTCTATGATTCCGACTAGCCGCCATCAGCGATGAGGTTGAACATATTCCTACTTTTAAAAGCGGAAACCATAGTCCATGCAGCAATTTCTAGATAAATTCGTGATTGGAGCTACCTTGTCAATGAGTGTCATTTTGACGCACAATACCTGGAGGTCAGATAACTAGGTAGGTTACGGTCATGGCAATATCTAAGAAAAAATCGAACGACGCCGATCGGCTAGCGATGCGCCTTCCCTCGGAACTGAAGAAGCAAGTTGAACGAGCTGCGGCATTGCGAGGCGAGACTGTCAGCGGCTGGGCGAAACCCATTCTCGCCGAAGCTGCTGCTCGCCAGTTGCGGGAGCATGACTTAATCGAAATGTCTCACGCCGACCGTATCGCATTCATAGAGGCGGTACTGTCGCCGCCTAAACCAGCGCAACGCGCGATCGAAGCAGCGAAGCGGTATAAGAAGGCCTTCGGCCGATTCTGAAGGTGGGGGGGGCTAATCTAGAGCTCTTCCGCACCGTTTTGGGTCGACTCGTCATCGTTATCTTCATCCTCTGGCAATTCGACTGAAGGCAGGTCTGGATCAATCGTAACTTGCAGCAGGCAGATTTGGAAATCGTGAATACACTGCCACTGGCTTAACTCGGCTCTCCAACGCTGCGCCACGAATTTTTCACAAACGTATGATTGGATAAATAGACGGAAAGATTTGAATTTATGGGGAATGAAAGTGGCGACTTTCCGATTTTGTGTGCGGTGAATTATGAATCATGAATGGAGATACATGGAACGATCGATCACTCAGTACTGCATGTACTGCGGCGTGACATGGCGTTATATGTGGACACTGGAGGGAAAGAATCCGGTGCGATGTGAGCCGGAGAAGTACGGACCTTATTTTGAGAACGGTCAGTATCAGGGGCGGTTTTTGCGACAGCAAGGTTAGCGACTACAAAATTGCCGTTTGGCATTTCGCGATGGCGCTGGAAATCGCGGTCGCCATGCGCTCTGGCGCACCGGGGGACGATGATATCCATAAGGCCGGCTCGATCAGTTCAAGCTCCATAATTAGCAAATGTCCTTGACTGTTTATTCCATCGACGCGTGCGTACAGTGGCTGTTGCGGTAGGCTATCGACAATCTGTTGTGCTTCGGTGACGAGAAATTCCGACGGTGTGACTTGAGCTAATTGCCCGCCGAGGCTTGGCTGTGTGCGGAATTCTCCGGCGGCTGGGATCTTCAGAACTGCGTGACTGTACACACCGTCGAAAAAAATCAGCGACCATTCTCCTTCGGCGCAGACTTCTTCTGCGAAGGGTTGAACGAGTACAGCCGAGTGAGCAAGCGCGTCTTCGAAGGCGGCTTGATCGGACTCCGCCTTAGCGATTGATGTTCGATGTGTCAAAAATGCTGAGGCTGAAATAACTGGTTTGAAAACTGCGTCGTTCCAATTATTGTTTTGAAGGGCTTTGGCTAAGGAGATTGGCGCGTCTTGCTCGACGATTATCCCTGGCATTACATTGAAACCTTTTGTTTTCAGTTCCAATAAATAATGTTTGTCTGTGTTCCAGAGCATCAACGCCTCTGGGTTTTGCACAGGAAAACCTTTGTCGTGCAGCGATTTGATCCAGTCAGTGAATTCTTTGAGTTTTTTATGATATCCCCAGGTTGACCTGAGAACGATGAGATCAAACTGTTCCCATTGGCATGGCAAATCCCATGGCACCGCGTGCACGTCGATTCCCAATCGTTCCAGAGGCTCGATGAGGAGCGCGTCGTCGGGTGTGAGGTCAGGTTCGTCCGAGAAGGTTACTAATGCTACGTTTTTCATTTTATAAATGTTAGCAGAGCATTAGAACCACCATGCAAAATTCGTTCGTAATGTAATTAGATCTGACGCGCAGGTTATTGGCTCCGCGCTTTAGGTCGTCATTGCATCCATCAACTATCGATCAACAATAAAGTTTACTTCGGTGGTGCTTGATTGTTTGATTCTTACTATCAGCACGGGCGCTACTACAAAGAACACCAAAGGCAGAAAAGCCACAATAGTAATCAGAAACGATATAAGCGAAATCGCAGACATACCGGCGATAAGCGACAATTTCATAAGATGTTGGGACAACGTCGCCCAAGCAAGACCGACTGTGAAGCAGCAGATTATGGTGATGAATGCGGTTCTCACTAGACTCCTAACGTCCTAACTAAAGCTGTTTGCGAAATCCGTCAAACATTCCAGCGGTTCATGAAATACAAGGACGCCGCTACTAACGCGAGCAAAGATGCCGGGATGATCAAGAAACCGAACAGCGTCAGGAACGCATAAATGAATTTACCAAATCCGGAGCCTAGTCCGAATAGGAAGAAGAATCCTATTAATGAAGCTGGATGAGTAATGGTTCGGAGTTTCATAATTTGATCATACCACCAGCTGCCCGGACGTCTGACTGGTCCTGGCAGTTTGTAGCTCTACATCGTCTGATCAGTATGCGGTGGTTTGCATCTTTTCCAGTTGTCACAAAACTGCGCTTCCCTTATTATCCTTTAGCATTGCGATGTTTACTCAGGTGTTAAACCAGGTGATGAAATGACTGACAAAATTGCGCACCATCTTCAGCTCAGCAAAAATCAAATTCAAGGCGCACGCGTGGCGTTGTTGCCGGGCGATCCATTTCGGGTGCCTTTGATTGCTGAACAGCTTGATGGCGCTGCTCAGGTTGCACATCAGCGTGAGTTTAACTCGTACCTTGGAGAGCTTGATGGCATGCCGATTCTGGTGACATCTACTGGATGTGGTGGTCCGTCTCTTTCCGTTTGCGTTGAGGAGCTTGCGCAGATTGGTGTTGATACATTTATTAGAGTTGGAAGCACTGGTGCGATTCAGGATTACATTGATGTGACTGACGTTGTCATCTCGAATGCGGCTGTGCGTCTGGATGGCGCTAGTCGAAGTTTTGCGCCGCCTGAGTATCCTGCGGTGTCGAATCTTGAGGTCACCAATGCGCTTGTGGAGAGTGCCACCACTTTAAAAATCCCGTATCACGTCGGGATCACCGCATCCACAGACACTTTCTATCAAGGACAGGAACGCTATGATTCGTTTACGGGTTTTGTTCCGCAGCATTTGCGCGGCAGTGTGAAAGAGTGGCAGCAATTGAACGTTTTGAATTTTGAGATGGAAGCGGCTACTTTGTTCACGATGTGTTGCGCTTTAGGTTTGAGAGCTGGCACCGTATGTGGTGTGGTTGCCAATCGCACCCGAAGCGAGAAGGTGACATCAAAAGAAGCGTTTATCGAAGGCGAGCAAAACGCGATTAAGACCGCTGTTTCTGCGGCTCGAATTTTACTCAAGCGACCCGCGAAATTGCTGTCGCGGTGACGTCTTATCTCATTATAAAAACGACTTGACTACTTTTGGAGTCGAGGTTGCTTAAGTGCGATTGTTCTAGCATTCTTAGGTTAGCAAAACAATTTGATTGGTGCGGATAGCAATTTGGGATGGGTGCCCGAAGACCTGTCGAGCGCGTTCGTTCGGGGAAACGGCGATTCATTCAGGCGCGACTTTTGCCAACAGGCTACAATGACCAGCATAATTTCTCGGGGGGCGCTATGCGTCGACGCACGTATTCAAACAAGAAACTCTCAGATGTGCTTTGCAGCTGTTTGACTATTATCTTGCTTCTACTTAATTTGATTCCGTTTCAGGTCGAGCCTGCGGTCGCTGCTAATCAGCCTGCTACGGTTGACGATCCGAAAGCGGAACTGAAGTTCTCGGTGACGGAGAGCGCGGCACCGACGGAAAAAGCCGAGACGATCCCGTCCGCACCTGCGCAAGACCTGGCTCCTGACCGTGTTGAGGAATTGTTGAAGCGACTGAGTCCGCTGAAGACGGTGACGAAGACGGCATTCGTGATGCCTGAGGATTCTCTGGTCAAACCGAAACTTCCAGGTATACAAACCATGGAGGAGTTTCCGCCCAAAGAAACGCCGAGAGAAAAACCTGTTGTAACTACAGCTAAGGCACCACCGACGGTGCTGCGTGTAAGCCATAACGGCGTTGTTGATACCGTTACCCAGTATGCGATTACCTTTTCGCAGCCGATGACTCCGGTGGCAGAGGCAAAAGCTCTTCCGACTGTTCCTTGTTTGGTTATGAAGCCGCAACCCGCAGGAAATTATAAATGGGCAGGCACTCAAACGCTTTTGTTCGAACCGCAAAGAGGAAGATTTCCGAAGTCGACCGAATATAAGATCATCGTTCCAGCTGGAACAGAATCGGCTAACGGTGGGCGAAGCGGCAAAGAGCAGTCATGGACGATGACGACTCCGACCGTCACCGTTAAGAACTTTTATCCGCAAAGTGGTCCGCAAGTACAGTCACCGCTAATGGTGGCAGTGTTCGATCAAGATATTGACAGAAAAGCAGTTTTAAAAAATGTTCGTTTGACAGCGGGCAAAGAAAACTTTTCTGTTCGCCTTGTGGACGATGCCGTCGTTGAGAAAGACCCGGAGCGGAAATCAGCCGTTTTGAATGTGCCTAAAAACCAGTGGATCGCGTTTGAATCTGACTCGCCATTGCCACTTGGAACGAAAGTAAAAGTTTCATTCTTACCCGGAACTCCTTCTCTCGAGGGCCCATTAAAGACTACCGCGTCGCAAGATTTCACGGTCGAGATTCATGGTCAAATGAAGTTGGTTCACTCTCCGGAACCTGGCGTCTCGCCGGAGCGTTGGAGCTATCGAGCTTTTCAGTTCTCGAATCCAATCAACAATGCAAAAGACAAATTCAAATTGTCCATGGTCAAGGTTAATCCGCCCGCGCCGATGGAAGTTCAGGTTAGCGGTACCAACATCGCGATTCAAGGTCGATTGAAACCGTTTACGAAGTACACGGTGACTTTCGACAAGGACATCACCGACACCTTTGGGCAGACGCTGGGACGAGACGTGGTCGGCACATTCACGACTGGGGCTCTCAACACTAATCTGAGCCAAATGGAAAGATTGAGCACAATTCCGTTTGGACAGAAACCAGTTTTGTCTGTCTACGCACAGGCTACTCCGCAAATTAAAGCCACCATATATAAGACCACTCCTGCAGATTGGATAAAGTTCTCAACCAGCTTTTACGACAAAACCACTCACGTCGGAACCGTTGCGGGGTCAAAGTCTTACAAGATTGGCAATGAAGACGCTACCGTTGAAATCGATTTCACTCCGTACTTGAAGAATGGTCTTGGACAATTCGTGGTCGAGGTTGAAACAGTCGGTGCACCTAAGAATCAAGACCGAAAAATCTCGTCATGGATTCAATTCACTAAGCTTGGTGTCGACGCCTTCAAAGGACGGCAACTCGTTGCTCTGGCGACCGCGCTGTCAGATGGTGCGCCATTGTCCGGTGTCAACCTGAAGCTTTTGTCCAGTAACGAATCGGTTTTATCCGACCAGAGTGGATTGGCAAAGTTGGCCATCTCGAGCGATTACGAAAAGTCAGAAGTTCTTGTCGCGACGCGCGGCGACGACATTGCTATTTTGCCTGCCTCGCAATACAGATCAGGTTGGTCTTATACGGAACGCGCAAATGAGATGTTGTGGTATGCAGTAACAGACCGGCAGCTCTACAAGCCTGGAGAGAAGGTAACGGTCAAGGGCTGGGCTCGCGGACTACATTTTAAGCCGAATGATGCCCTTGAGATTTTTACACCTGCAATTGAGACGGTATCGTATACGATATCAGGCTATGATGGAAAAGAATTGGTCAAAGGAGAATCGAAGGTTGATAGCACCGCAGGATTTTCGTTTGAAACAACCATTCCCGAAAAAGTAAATTTAGGCGATGCCAGCATTGTAGTCACGGCACATTCGGATGAACCGGTTGTTTATCCGGGTTCACGGCAGCCGGTCAAGCTCGACAATTATTTTGATAACGGCACCCGAACGACGCGAGTTCCGATCAAAATTCAAGAGTTTCGGCGTCCGGAATTCGAAATGAAGGTTTCCTCTTCATTAGGAAACACAATGCTCATTGGTGACACCACTAGCCTGACTGCAAAGACACAATATTATGCGGGCGGTGTCTTGCAAGACTCGCCAATAGCCTGGTCTATCGCTGCCAGCGAAACCTCGTACTCGCCGCCCGGTTGGACTGAGTTTACCTTTGGAAAGGTGATGCCGTTCTGGTTCCGCTCCGAGGGTTTTCACCACGGAGGTCGAGGTGGTGGTATTAGAGGTGGTGGCCCTATCGAGGTGAAAACTATCAATGGCTCCACCGACGCTGCTGGTGCTAATACAGTAAATGTGAAGTTCGATTCGTTTAAAGAACCGCTGCCAATGTCATGTAGCTGCGAAGCCACGGTCAGCGATGTTAACCGTCAAGCATGGTCTGACAAAGTCACGCTTCTTGTGCATTCGGCCGATATCTATGTCGGCGTCAAACCAGGAAAATGGTTCTACCATAAAGGTGAACCAGTCGATTTGCGCTTAATCGCCACTGACATTGACGGCAAGGTAAAACCTGGCAGTCGCGTGGTCGTTAGGCTGATGAAGACCAACCGCGAGGGCAAGGACGTCGAAGTCGCCCAGCAATCGATCTCATCGGGAGACCATGCTCAGCAAATCAATCTTATGCCTAAAGAAGGTGGACAGCATTTTGTTGTTGCCACCGTATTCGATGGCAAGGAGAGAAAGAACATGACAAGAATATCGACATGGATTGAGGGCGATGTTCCTGCCGAAGCGCGCAAAGCCACATTGCAAACTTTGGTAATCATTCCGGATCACAAAGAGTATCAGCCCGGTGAGGTTGCCGAGATTATGGTTTCGTCTCCATTTTATCCAGCTCATGGTGTAGTGACTGTTCGCAGAAATTCGATTGTTTCGACCATTCCTTTAGACATGCCGACATCATCGAAAACTATCAAAATTCCAATTACGAAAGACTATTATCCAAACCTTTCGATCGAAGCATATTTGACCGGCAAGGACTTCGCGTTCGCGTCGGGCACGGTCGATTTGAAAGTGCCGCCACGCGCTCGGACACTCAATCTCCAGGCAGTCGCAGCCGAGAAAGAATTGTCGCCCGGTGCCGATACTTCTATCGATATAGAGTTGAAGAGTGCAGACGGTAAGCCTGTAAAAAATGCACAGGTGGCGCTGGCGGTGGCAGATGAAGCTGTCCTCGCTCTGGCTGGCTATAAGTGGTCTGACCCAATTGAAGCGTTCTACCCAGTCGCACAGTCAATTGTAGAGAATGCTTACTCTCGTCAATATGTGATCTTGCCGACACGAACTCCTGAAGAACTTGACCTCATGAAGAAAAACGGCATGGTTCCGCCACCGGCGCCGCAGTCTCCAATGGCGTTCGGTGGCGGGTTTGAAGGTTTGGCTAGAGGCAAAGCAGCCACGATGGAGTCATCTCTCCCATCTCTCGATGACGGCATGGTGATGAACGAGAAAAAGTCACGCAGGCAAGAAGCGCCAGAGCCGAAGATTACGGTTCGAAGTGACTTCAGTGCGCTCGCGTTGTTCGTCCCTTCACTATCCACAGACGAAAACGGCAAGGCTTCTGCCAAGCTGCACCTTCCTGATAGCCTCACACGCTATCGGATAATGGCTGTCGCTGTCTCGGGCGACGATACCTTCGGCTCGACCGAGTCGAATGTCACAGCTCGTCTGCCACTAATGGTGAAACCATCAGCACCTCGATTTCTACATTTTGGAGATCGCTGTGAACTACCCGTGGTGCTGCAAAACCAAACCAACAAACCGTTAAAGGTCGAAGTGGTTCTGCGTGCCTCAAACGCAAGACTTCGCGACGTCAGCAAGTTTCGGTCTTACGATCGAATGCCGTCCCAGAGTTACGTTGATGATAAGAGCGGACCGAACTCTAATAGTGGGTCAGATTCTCAACCAGATGCGCAAAAATCTGATGGCGATTCCAGTTCGAACTCGGATACTCAGAGCGGCCGTGGCAGTTCCAACTCGCAGTCGGATACTCAGAACGGCAGTGGCAGTTCCAACTTCAATTCGAGTTCTCAGAACAGCAGTGGCAATTCGAATCCTGACGCAACTAGAGCTGACGCCGCTAAGAGCGACACTAGCGGGGATAGAGCGAATCCTGATTTAATCGAATCCGCCGGAAAGATAGTGGAAGTTCCTGCCAACAACCGCGTCGAAGTGCGGTTTCCTGTTGCCACCATAGATGAAGGCAAGGCTAGTTTTCAATGCGCGGCTGTAGCTTCTGGCGCATCCGATGCCGCAGAATTTTCGATACCGGTGCTGGTGCCCGCATCAATGGAAACTTTCGCCACCTACGGACAAATCGATAAAGGCGCGATCCAGCAACAACTGGTTCGTCCGAAGGATGTATTTGAACAGGTCGGCGGTCTGAGCATCACGACGAGCAGTACTGCGGTGCAGGCTCTGACAGACGCTTACTTCTACCTCAAGCATTACAGCTTTGAGTGTTCTGAGCAAATTTCGTCGCGAATGATCGCGATGTTGTCACTGCAAGATGTTCTTGTTTCATTCGGAAAACTTGATGGTTCGGAACAAGCAGAGTTTAAAGCTCTGATTAAAAAAGATGTCGACCTGCTTGTCAAAAGACAAAATTCCGACGGAAGTTTTGGACTTTGGAAAGTTGGAGAACGCGAAAGATGGCCTTACGTTTCCATCCAAGTGGCTCAAGCTCTCAATCTGGCAACGAATAAAGATTACGTCGTGGATAAGGAAGTTCTGAAGCGGAGCGAACAATACTTGAAAAATATCGCCTCACATATTCCAAAGGAATATGGTGAACGCACCAAAATCAGTATCGAAGCACGCGCTCTGAACGTTCGATATCGTATGAACGATAGCGATCCTTCTGCTGCACGGCGACTGATTCGTAGAGCGTTGCGCCCACCAGGCAAAGATTCTTCAAATCCGCCAGTGATACCGTTGGCGAAAATGGCATCCGACCGGGTATCGAGTGATTTATCGCTGGAATGCGCTGGATGGTTATTGCCGGTGATTTCGAAGGACAAGGATTCGGCGAACGAAGTTTCACTGATTAGAAAGCAGTTTGATGCCACCATCAAAGAAACCGCGTCGACCGCGTCCGCTAACGACGTCGGCTATGGCGTCTGGGACTATTGCGTGTTCTATTCACCTAGAAGAACCGACGCGATTGTGCTCGAAGCACTGATGGCAGATCAACCTGAAAGCGAACTGATACCGAAGATGGTGAAAGGTCTTCTTGCGCACAGGAAAAATGGAATGTGGGAAGGTACTCAAGAAAACGGATACATACTTCAAGCTCTCGACCAATATTTCGGAACTTATGAAAAGCAGAAACCCGACTTTGAGAGCCAGGCTTGGCTGGGCGAAACCATGGTTGGTTTGCAAAAATTTGTTGGTCGCACTACCGAAAGTAAAACCGTTTCAATTCCTACAAGTTACCTTGTGAAGCGAAACGATGACGACATTGTCATCAACAAAGTCGGACCGGGTCGGCTCTATTATCGAATCGGTCTGGACTACGCGCCGCGCAATTTGACGTTGAAACCCGCAGATTTTGGATTTGCTGTGGAGCGGGTCTATGAAGGCGTCGACAACAAGGATGACGTCAAGAAAGATGCCGAAGGCGTCTGGCATATTAAGGCGGGTTCAACCGTTAAAACGAAATTGCACTTCACCACCCCTGGTGCGCGCTATCACGTTGCGATGATGGATCCACTTCCTGCTGGGGCAGAGCCATTGAACCCTGACCTTTCCGGAACAAGAACGCAAGTGCCTGAATCAGGCACATCTGCTCCGACCGGAGGGCGTCACCCACTCAGCTCTAAGAGAATCGCCATGGCCGAATCATCGTTCTTCTGGTGGTGGCCGCGCAATTGGTTTGAACACCAAAACCTGCGCGATCATCAGGCTGAAGCGTTCCAATCAATGTTGTATGCCGGAAGTTACGATTACAGCTACATGATTCGTGCCACCACTCCCGGTGACTACAACGTTCCGCCAACTAAGGTCGAAGAAATGTACATGAGCGAAACCTTTGGTCGAACCGCAAGCGACCACGTGATAATCGAGTAGTTAACGCGCTACTTGATTGGCGAACATGCCAGTCAAGTAGCAATATGCTATCGAGTTTCGAACAGGCGAATCTGTTGTTAACGTGCAGCGGGAGGCGTTCAATACAGGAAGGATTTTTCGGACTGATCCTTGAATGTTGCCATGAAGGCAGTGATCTTTTGCGCGGTGTCCGGCTGTCCAAGAGACTTATAGTATTCTTGTGCTTTGCTCAAATTATCTTTGCTGTCTCGGATCATTACACCGTTCAATTTAACTCCCGGGGTTGTTGCCGCCCTTTTGATGTTGCTCAACTCGTATTGGCACATGCCCAGGCGGTAATGCACTTCAGCTCGGACTAAACTTTTGTAGTCTTTCCCGAGAAGTTTCAGAACTTCTTCCGATTCCTTAATCGTCTCAGTCCAGCGCTTCTCCTCGAACAGCTTTCGTCCAGCTAAAAGCCGGTCCACGACTTTCTCTAATCCAACGGTTCTAGTCGCGAGCGAAAGTTTTGCGTTTGCATATGAGGTACCGAATACGGTGCGCTCAAGAGCTGATATACGCAAGTCTTCTGGTTTGTTTTCGTTAACATCTGCGTAGAGTGTTCGTTCTAGCGCTCCAATATTGTCGGCTAGATTTACAGCCACTGTGGGCGCTTTCTTGAACGGATTCGGCGCGTAAGAAGGAATCTCGGGAAGATTCGTATCTCCTGCTCGAGCTTCATCAGCAAACACCAAATTGGATGTTGCGATGAACGCGATAAGGATTGATGCTTTCGACGCTGATGGCTTATTCATTACACCGTGCCGCCTCATTCGCTGATGGACGATGCCATCGAAGATCAATCTTACACCGTCCCTGTAGGGTCGGCTGATTAAAGTCCGTCTTCACCGTTGTCACCGGCGCTGCCATTTTTACCGTTGGTTCCTGGAGTTACTGTTCCGGTACCACCAGTGCCGGCTGCACCGCCTGCGCCACCGCTTGCCGACGGGGTGTCGGCGTCTGTTATGACAGTTCCGCCGTTGCCGCCGTCTCCGCCGTTTGCACCGCTGCCGCCTTTGCCGCCTTTCGGTCCGCCGGCACCACCTGCGCCGCCAGTCCCAGCCGCTGCTCCGACACCGCCATCAGCAGAAACCGTGGTCCCTCCGGCGATTGTGCCGGCGGTGATAGTCATTTCTCCACCGTCACTTCCTGAGGTGCCCGCGCCTGCTTTGCCGCCTGCGCCACCGGCGCTGCTGGTGCCGTTTCCGCCTTGTCCGCCTGAGGCTCCGGCAGAACTCGCCGCTCCACCTGAGACGTCGATGGTATCGATTGTCACGGTACGACTGAGACCAGTCGTTATCGAAACAGTTCCACCAACTTCCACCTGACCGGCTCCACCACCTGCACCACCTGCGCCACCAGTAGCGGCGCCGTTTCCACCAAGTCCACCATTGCCAATTACGCTTGCGGCCGCTGGTTTTCCAGCGCTTGCGTCAAGCCCAGTCGCGGTGATGTCACCTGTTGCAGATACGATTGTAATCGTTCCGCCGCCGCCGATATCTCCCGAGTCGCCACCACTTCCGCCGGCTCCGCCGGCTGTCGTAGTCGAGCCACCGTCACCACCTTTACCGCCGCCGCCATAATGATCGCCGCCTGAAACATCTACGCCTGCAACGTTGATGTCGCCGCCGCTAGACTTGATATTTACAGCTCCTCCAGACCCGGTAGAACCACCATCGCCGCCTGCGCCGCCCGTACCACCTTTGTTGCCGTTGTTGCCGCCGTTGCCGCCAATGCCGCCGTCGCTCGCCGCTTGTCCGGCCGCGGATATTGCTGCGAATCCGGTTTTGCCAATGACGCTTATGTCTCCGCCTGTTGATGTGATACTGATTGTGCCGCCTTCTCCGGTCGAGCCGCCATTGCCGCCAAGACCGCCGGCGCCGTTGGCTCCAGTCGCGTTGCCGTTTCCGCCAAGCTTACCGTCTTGAGCTGTGCCAGCTACACTGCCGTTGGCAGTCAACGCGCTGCCCGTGATTAACGGGTCTGTGCCTGCTGAAATTGATCCTGCCGTGGTGACTAAACTGATGGAACCACCCGCAGCACCCAGTCCTGCGCTGCCACCATCTCCGCCCTTAGCGCCAGTTGCTTTGGATGCCGAAGTGCCAGCCGATGTTCCGACACCGGCAACGCCTCCGCTTCCGCCAGCTTGAGTGGCGTCAGCAGAACCTCTTAATGCGATCGTTATGCCGTTTGCGGTGCTGGTTAATTTGACGATGCCTCCACCTCCTGCTACTCCGGCATTGCCACCCGAGCCACCTGCTCCACCGAATCCGGTATTACTGGCGATGCCTCCATCTGCACCGCTGCCGCCGCTTCCGGACTTAGCCGATCCATTGGCGCTGAATGTTTGCAGTGAGAGCGTTGTTCCTGCAGTCATCGTAATGGTGCCGCCCTTAGCTGCTGCGCCGCCATTGCCGCCGCTTCCGCCGCTGCCGCCATTGCCGGTCTTCGAGCCGCCGTTACCTGCCAGACCGCCTTGTCCACCGTTTCCACCACTGGAACCATCCGCGGTGACTTTGTTGCTAGTGGTGACCGAACCAGTCGTGCTGGTGATCGTCAATGAACCACCGGCGCCGCCGCTACCGCCATTGCCTCCGAGTCCGCCGTCGCCGCCGTCTCCGTTATCTGCTAGAGCTTTGCCGCCTTTACCGGCATTGCCACCTTTGCCTGCGTCCAAACTCGTCGCGGTCAGAGCTATTACGCCGCCCAGGTTAATGTCTCCAGTGTTGGACAAAACTTGGATGCCGCCTGCTGTGCCGACGGAACCGCCGCTGCCGCCATTACCTCCAGAACCACCGGAGGCGCCATCTGCGCCATTGCCGCCAATACCGCCCACGCCTGTTATTGCAACAGGATTACTGCCGGATCCTGTAATCAAACCGCTTTGTTTGCCGGAGCCGTTATCAGTGATTAAGCCTGAATTGCTGACCACTTTTACAAAGTTGGCGTTGCCTGATTTGCCGGCATTGCCACCGTTGCCGCCATTGCCACCGGCTTCAGTGCCTCCTGTTCCTGCCGCACCACCTGCGCCACCATCGCCCCCGGCGCCGCCTACGCTGGCTGCTCCAGATGCGTCTTGAATAGTGATCGATCCTGCATCCGTAGATATGCTGACGACTGAAGCGTTGCCTCCAATACCGCCGGTTCCACCGATACCGCCGTGACCGCC
>Ga0163149_10004275_pt1 | contig 15771 bp, 11 predicted proteins | sample OliLakLV19MP5G1_FD_148604 | JGI IMG/M metagenome (GOLD analysis project Ga0163149, IMG submission 148604) | Freshwater microbial mat bacterial communities from Lake Vanda, McMurdo Dry Valleys, Antarctica - Oligotrophic Lake LV.19.MP5.G1 | ecosystem: Environmental > Aquatic > Freshwater > Lake >...
GTGCAGGGCGATCGCAGCCACGCCCGCAAGGACAACGCCGTGCGGCGCGTGGGCAGCATCGTGGGCCGCAAGTTCCGCCTCTGGCTGCTTGGAGACACGATCCGAGACACCGGTTGCTCACTCCGCGTGATGAAACGCGAGATTGCGCTCCAACTCCCCCTTCAGTACCGCGGCATGCATCGCTTCATTCCTGTCATGGCCCGTCACCTAGGCTTCAAAGTCGTCGAGATGCCTGTCACGCATCGTCCGCGGATTGCTGGCCAGACCAAGTATGGCTTTGGAATCTTGCCTCGGGCCCTGCCCGGCCTGCACGATCTTTTCGCCGTGCGATGGATGAGAAGTCGCCGACGTCCTGTGGCGAATGTGGAAGTGACCAGCAGCGGGAGCGTCGGGGAGGGCACGCCAGGCTCGCCAAGCATGGCAAGCACACCAGTCTCGCCGACTGTGATCGAAGTCACGCATCCTCCCGCGTACGCTGCGCATTCATGAAGAAACGCTTCAAGTGGGAACCATTCGCACTCATGGTCCTGCTCCTGCTTCTGGGAGCGTGGCTCGTACTTGCACCGGGGAAGATCAAGGGGCGCGAGGGGTCGCGTGAGGTTGACTTACGACTGGGCAGCAGCCGGGGCATCGTCGAGGTGTATCGCCCGGCTGCCACATCTGACCCTGAGTTGCGCGTGCTGCTCCGCAATGGATTTGTCGGCCCCACACTCACGCCCGACGAGTTTCGTCGCCTCTATGGCAATGAGGTCTACGAAACCGCAACCGGTGCTGCGGCCAACTGGGCGTTTCGACTTTTCAACATCACCAGTTGGGCAAGTCTGGTCTGGGTGCTCATTGGCTTTGCGGGCCAATTCGCGTTTACGGGCCGGATGCTGCTGCAATGGTTCGTGAGCGAACGCAAGCGTGAGAGTGTCATTCCCGAGGCTTTCTGGTGGTTAAGCCTGCTGGGCGGCACAGCTCTTTTTGCGTACTTTGTCTGGCGACAGGACATCGTCGCCGTACTGGGCCAGTCGTCAGGCGTTGTCATTTACGCGCGCAACATTCGCTTGATCTATAAGCAGCGCCGACGGGAACGCAACGCAGAGAATATGTCATCGCCCACGGCTTGATGTATCGTAAAACCGCATGCTGCGGACTCCCGATGAAGTCGCTGCGGAAAAAGCAGGCTCACTATAACGTCTGATCGCCCGCCAGCTCGGGCACCTGAGCATCACCACCACCGCGCGATACCTCGACCACCTCAACCCGACGGCGGTGATTGGGGTGATGAAGTCGCGGGAATGGTGAGCGCCCTTCGAGTGTCCAACCGCTCGATCGTCGATCACTGTGGATGGTCATCGCCAGCTCACGCTGGGCCTTACGCTGGCGCGGGAATGCCTCTAAAACCGGATATGCAAGCAGTCGAGTCTTATTGCGAGCCAGTCTTTCGTTTTGTCATTGCTTCGTCCATGGCATTAAGGACAGAATCCCGCCACATGGCGAGGTCACCTTCGACACCGCTTCCGTACGCCTGCATCGCCCGTTCCAATGCCTCAGTGGCTCGCACGGTCCACGCTCGTCTGCCCGCTTGATCGCGGGAAAGGACCTCAGGAGTGATCGAAGCGAGCAGGCGGGAGAAGGCGAACATCGGATCAGTGTCGCGGGGATTCGGGCAAGTCTTGGCCAACGCCGCGACCGTGCTCCCAAAGTACTGATCGATTCTGGACTCTATCTTGGCACGCTCTTGTGCCCATTTCGCCAAGTCTTCATGCACGAGCGAGCTTATATCTGTCGCGATGCGCTGCATCCGGTCGTTCTGCACCGGTCCCGGAAAGACGGGCGGTTCCATTGCGATGCCGTCCAACAAGCCCTTGCTGTGGTGGTACATCTCTGCGATGAGCATGTCCTGTCTGCCTGCAAGCAGTCCGCCCGTGCGCATCATCGCTTCATATTCTTCGCGCACGCGCCACATCTCCGAATGAGACCGCGTACTTGCCTTTGGCGGGGCCGGGTGCTTTTGGGCCCACATGTCGCAAGCGTCAGAGCTTGGCTGCGTGGCCATGAACCCCAGGTATTGCTGCAACCAAGAAACGTACTCGGGCGACGCGCCGTCTCGGTGCTGAGCGAGGCAGACGAGGTAGTCCCGCATCTCGTCATCACGCGCGGCCTTGCTGACAAGTTCAATTTGTTTGCTGCGATCCTCAGTTTTAAGGTGAGCGCCCCCGACATTCGGCACCCCCACTTCGAGGTCCATATCGGCATTCCGAAACTGCACGACAGTCTTGGGTCGAACGCACGGTGTCCCGGGATGGGAATCCCCGATTGGCTCGGTTGAAACGCATCCGCATGCAACAACGGCAAGTGCGCTCACGAGCAGCGAGTAGATGACGAGCGAGGATCGCTTGTGCGCACCTGACGTGTACCAGTCTTTCGATATGCCCACTTGGTCTCTCCTTGCCGGCCCGTAGTCCAACTATATGTCGTGCGAGCTCCATCGGTCCGTCGACGCATCGGCGCAGCCGTACCATCGCCCGAATTCACTTCGCCGTGTACTGCCCCCGCCCGACGCGCTTGAACTTGCCGCTGGCGATGAGCGCCTGGTTGACGATGGTGCGGAAGCTCGGGGACGAGGTTCGGTAGCCCGCCTTCTGCACGGCCCCGGCCACGTCGGACACGCCCATGGTCTTGCCGTTGACCGACATTCTCCAGATGATCTGCGGCGAGCCACGCTGGCCCGCCTCGCGGCAGTGCAAGATACCCGATTGCAGCGCTCCGCACCGTTTCTTTCCCGCAGAGACGCTTCTTTTGACTGCGTGATCGGTGTTCGTTCGCATGATCTCCCCGTGCTGCGCCAAGCGTGAGCGCACCGGCAGCGTGCCCCTGTGTCTGTTTCGGGTTCAGGCGATTGATCGCGTTCATCCCGAGCCCGCCGGATTCGGCGACACCCGCAGCCGCCCGATGCGTTGAAGGATCGCCGTCATGAGCCAGCGCGGCACGGCCACCTCGGCCATCTGGAACGTCACGCGCCGGGCGTGGCGTACGACCTTGGCGCCGATCTTGATGAGTCTGTCGCGCAGCGTGGTCAGCGTCCAGTGCTGCACCGACCTGGGCAGCGCCAGCCGCCGCAGGAAGTTGCCCAGGTTGTACGCCAGGGCGAACAGTTGCAGCCGGACCTGATTGTCGGCGAAGCCGCCGCAGCTCAGGCGGGTCCAGTTCAGCGCATGCTTGCCCTCTTTGATCCACTGCTCCGCCGTGCCCCGCTGGTTGTAGAAGTACACCTCGTCCTGCTCGTCGCGCCGCAGGTTGGTCACGATGAACCCCACCCGGGGGAACAGCTCTCCGGCGTGCCATTCGACCTTGGCCACGACCCGGCGGGGCGTGGCCCAGCTGCCCGCTTGGTACATGAAGCTGTGGTAGAGCGCGATCGGCCTGGCCGGGGGCCTGCCCACCGGCCGCGTCAGCAGGAACTCGATCTGCCGGTGCAGCACGTCGTTGGCCTTGAGCCGGATCGCGTACAGGTATCCCTCCGCTTCCAGCAGTTCGTAGAGTTCCGGAATGGCAAAGGCCGCATCACCCCGGAAGAACTTGCCGACCTTCAACGGGCGGTAGCGGGCGATGATCGGTTCCACCACGCTCCGCCAGTCGTCGGCGCTGGCCACGTTGCCGTTGCGGAGCAAGGCCCGCTCCAGGTCGCCGTCCTGGTTGAAGCAGAACAGCGGGTGGTAGCAGGTGCACTCGAAGTGCCCGTTGTAGGCCGAGCCTTCCTGCCGTCCGTACGTCTCGCTCACCGAGCTGTCCAGGTCCAGGACGACCGTGCGCGTGTGCTTGGCGTGCCCGACACGGTCGATCCACCGGCCGGGCAAGGCCATCAGCGCCGCCAGGTTGTCGGGCCGGGTCAGCACCTGCGTCTCGAAGCGTCCCATCTGGCTGGTCGAGGCCGCCCGCGCGTCCCTGGCTCGTCCGCCCACGATGCAGCGCATGGTCGGATCGACGCACAGCCGGTCGGCGTCGTTGGTGTCCTCGTACCCGGCCAGGCGGCTGTACACCGACTGCCGCAGCAGCGCCGTCATCGTGTGCCGAGTGTTCCTGCCGGTCCGCTGATCCTGAAGAATGCTCCCGGCCATGGCCGTCGTGCCGAGGGCTTCATCGAGCTGGCGATAAGGGATCAGCCCGGCGTCGGACGTGACCGTGGAGCCGTGGAACTCCAGCCTCAATGATCCGTCGAAACCCACCCCGAGTGCGTCCTTGCCGCCTTCACCCATCGGATGCTCCGATCCGGCCGTCCATGGCATCGAGAAAAGCCCTTGTTCTTGCGGTCAAACGACACGCGATGATACCAGAAAGTAAGTTCCTATCTGGGAAATCCGGGGTAAAGCAGCTCTTGGGCTTTACTTCCCACCACCCGCTTCCAACCGATCTGAATCGTGGCTCAAAGGACGCTTTCGCTCACGACACTGTGACGGGAGTCTTTGGCTGCTGACTAGTCTCGACCAGCGGTGCCTCGTGCGAATGATCATGGGCGGCGGTGCAAGTCGGACGCAAGAGTGTGTAGATGAGCGCTGTCCAGCCGGTCTGGTGGGTCGCGCCCAAGCCGCGCCCCGTGTCGGGGTGAAAGTGCTCATGGAAGTACACGAGGTTTTTCCAGTGTGGGTCGTGCGCGAATCGTGACTCGCCGGCGTGGTGCGGCCTTGCCCCTGTCTGGTCTGGGAGGAAAAGGCGAGAGAGTCGCGAGCGAATTTCGTCGGCTGCGGCCTGAAGCCCGATCTGCTTGCCCGAGTTCTTGGGAAACTCGACGGTCAGTGAATCACCGTAGAAGTAGGCGTAGCGCTCCAATGCTTCAATAATCAGGAAGTTGAGCGGGAACCAAATCGGGCCTCGCCAGTTGGAGTTGCCGCCAAAGACGCCAGTCGTGGATTCGCCGGGCGTGTAATCGACGCGAAACTCTTCGCGATCGGCACGAAAAATGAATGGAGTGGCCTCATGGTGCTTGCTTAATGAGCGGATGCCGAAGGGGGATAGAAACTCACCCTCATCCATGAGATAGGAGAGCACACGGCTCAGCCGCTCGCGTGAAGGAACCGAAAGCAGTCGGTGCGCATCCTCATCGTTGCCATGCGCACAGGCACAGGTTTGGTTCCAGGGAGAATCGACACGGTTCTTGAGGAACCACTGCATTCGTGCCTTGAAGTCGGGAAGTGCGTTGATCGTGTCGCTCTCAAGAATCTCAACCGCGAGCAAAGGAACCATGCCGACAAGCGAACGTACGCGAAGCCGAACGGCACTGGAAGCCCCGTTTTGTTCCATACGAATCTGGTCGTAGTAGAACCCCTCGGTGTCGTCCCAAAGCCCCGTGCCACCCAGCGTGTTCATGGCATCAATGATGCCAACGAAGTGCTCGAAGAACTTGGTCGCCATGTCTTCATACGCGGGATCGCCCGAAGCAAGCTCGAGCGCGATGCTGAGCATGGTGCCGCAATAGAACGCCATCCACGCCGTTCCATCTGCCTGCTCCAGATGCCCGCCTGTTGGCAGCGGGCGAGAACGATCAAAGACACCCACATTGTCAAGACCAAGAAATCCGCCAGAGAACAGGTTCTTCCCACTTGAGTCCTTGCGATTGACCCACCAGTTGAAGTTCAAGAGCAACTTTTGGAAGCAGCGAGCCAGAAACACACGGTCTCGCTTGCCCCGTTCGCCTGTCATCTTGTAGACGCGCCAGACCGCCCAGGCGTGCACAGGCGGATTGACATCGCCGAACGCAAACTCGTAGGCTGGAATCTGACCGTTGGGGTGCATGTACCACTCGCGCAGGAGGAGTACGAGTTGATGCTTGGCGAACTTTGGATCCAGGGATGCGAACGGGATCATCTGGAACGCGAGGTCCCAGGCTGCATACCACGGATATTCCCACTTGTCCGGCATCGAGATAATGTCGGCGTTGTTGAGGTGCTCCCACTCAGCGTTGCGACCCTGCTTGCGAGATTCGGGAGGCACGGGCTGGGCCGGGTCGCCCTGAAGCCATTCGCGCACGTCGAAGTGATAGAACTGTTTACTCCACAGCAAGCCAGCAGCGGCTTGGCGGGCAACTTCTCGCTCTTGGGGTTTGAGGTTTGCATGCCCGCGCGGCGCTTGGCTGTAGAACTCATCGGCCTCACGAATACGCTCGGCGAAGATGGCATCAAAGCCGCTACTGCCTTGGGCGAACGCTTCAGTGGATGCCGCACTTTGCGGCTGCACGCGCAGGCGAATCGTCACGCTTGATCCGCCATCAACCTCTAGGGCGTACCAGCCGGCTACTTTGGTGCCGCGCTGCTGGGGATTCACCGCATTGACATTCCCATCGATGACTCGATCATGAAATGCATCCTTGACGTGCTTGGCGTGATCAGAATGGTTTGCATGATCGGCATGGTTGGGAGCGTTCCACAGACGGGCTGCGTTGCTCTCGTTCTCCGTAAACAGCAGTTGCGGATCAGCACCGCTGGAAGCAGTGTCATACGCAACAGTCATCGGAGGGAGGCTGGGATGTGTCGCCCGCACACGCCGGGCGGAATCTGCAATCAGCAACGGCTTGGCGGGGCTCTTGCCATCCGTAAGGGGCTGGGCGTTGGTCCACGACCAGATGTTGCGAAACCAGACCGTCGGCAGCACATGAATGGTTGCTCGGTCTGGGCCTCTGTTTGAGATAGTCATACGCACAAGCAGATCGTCGGCATCGGCTTTCGCATACTCAACTTGCACATCCCAGTACCGGTTCTCGTCAAAGACTCCCGTATCGCTCAGTTCGAACTCCGGCTCATTGCGACTTCGCTGGCGGTTTACTACGACAAGGCGGGCGTACGGGAACATCGCCTGAGGATACTTGTACAACGCCTTCATGTACGAATGGGTTGGCGTTGAATCGAGGTAGAAGTAATGCTCCTTGACATCCTCACCATGGTTACCCTCCGGGCCTGTCAGGCCAAAGAGCCGCTCTTTGAGAATCGGATCATTCCCGTTCCACAGCGCGAGACCAAAGCACATCAAGCACTTGTCATCACAGATGCCAAGCAAGCCATCCTCGCCCCAGCGATAGGCGCGACTGCGCGCGTGGTCGTGTGAAAAAAAGTTCCAGCAGTCGCCGTTGGGAGAGTAATCCTCGCGGACGGTGCCCCACTGACGCTCCGCAAGGTAGGGTCCCCACCGCTTCCATGGCTTGATCGCTGCGTCGGCCTCGGCCAACCGCTGATCTTCAGCACACTTGATGGGTTGAGCACCGCTCTTGTTCACAGGCATAACTTTATGATTTGAGTTCGTTTGCATGATCCTCTTTCAGAGATTATTTGACCGTAATGATTTCATGACTCGTCACATGATCTGCGACCGCTCGCCACACGGCCAAACGGACTGAAGATAAACATTCACTTGCGGTACGTCTCACGGAGTTCGACAAGCAAGACTCATCGCACAGTCTCCAACGCGATACCAGGTTGAGCGGTCGTAGTTCCCATCTTCGCTGCGATATGCTCTGCCACGCGAATGGCATTGGCCATGATGGTCAGCGACGGATTGACCGCGCCGCTACTGGGGAAGAATGATCCATCGACGACATACAGGTTCGAAAGGTCGTGGGCCTTGCAGTTGATATCCAGCACGCTGGTTGCGGAACTTGTCCCGAAGCGCAGCGTGCCATTCTGGTGGCTAACACCGGAAACACCCAGTCGCGACGAAAGGAACTTGGGCGTGCTTCTGCTGTGCAATGACTCTGCTCGCGTCATGGCATCGACAAGTTTGGCCTCAAGACGGTCGTAGGCCTCGGCGTTATTGCGTGTGTAGGACACACGGATTGATCCATCGGCTCGAAGCGATATGCGATTATCCGCATCGGGAAGGTCTTCGGCGGTTATGAAAAAATCAATGGTCCGCTCTGCGATATCAGCAAGCGATAAACCCGGGAGTTGATCGCCGCGCAGCCACTGGATCGTGCCCGGGTCTGGCTTTCCCATCAGTTGGATGGTGCCAAGGGGCAACTGCGAATCTGGCGCGCCGTGATAGTAATCGGTGAGGGCAAAGTACTTCTGGAACTGCGAAGGATTCTTGCCTTCGGTCACCGCGATGAAGCATCCGTTCTGGTGGCACATGTAGTTGCGACCGACCTGATCTGAACTATTGGCCAGCCCGCGCGGGTGCTGCGCACAGGACGATCGCAGCAACAGTGCCGCGGAATTGATCGCTCCGGCTGCCAGCACGATCGTGCTGGCACGAACCACGAATCGTTCGCCATCGCGCACAACCACAACGCCGCTGATGGTGCGACCAGAAGCATCGGTCTCAAGCCGCTCGACGTACGCACCGGTCAGCAACGTCACATTGGACCGCGTGAGGATCGGCTTGATGCCGACCACGTGAGCATCGGACTTGACCTCAGTAAGATCCGGATACCCGTCGAAGTTACTGAAGTGGTAAGGACTCTGGCTTACGTCTGTGGCATCAAGTCGCACGCCCAGCGGACATGGAAACGGTTTCAAACCCAGGCTTGTGAGATCATCAAAGACCTCCTTCATGCGTGGCTCGGGCATGATCGGCGGACGCGGAAAGGGCGCGGAAGCGCGCGGATCGCAGGGATCAAGCCCACGCTGTCCATGCACGCTGTACATCTGCTCAGCTCGCGTGTAATAAGGTTCCAGTTCGTCGTATGTCAATGGCCATGCAGGGGATATGCCGCCATAATGGCGTACCTCACCAAAGTCGCTCTCCCGCATCCGCAGCAGCGCAGCCCCATACACCTTGGTGTTGCCGCCTACCCAGTAGTGCGTGTATGGCTCGAAGGATTGGTCGTGCTTGTCGTACCAAGTCTCCTTGGCAAGATATCGCTTGTCCTGAAAGACGGACTTGGTGTCCCAATTCTCTCGCTCACGCGGTAGAAACCCGCCACGTTCGAGGATGAGCATGCTCTTGCCGGTCTTCGCCAGTTCGTGAGCAATCGTGCCTCCACCAGCACCAGTGCCGATGACAATGATGTCGTATTCCAATCCAATAGCCATGTGCGATCCTCGGTGGGATGTGGGAAAAATTGCGACTCTTGCCGTGCGATCAGGCTTGCGATGAAGTCTTATTTGATCTGTTGCCTGTTTGACGAGGACGCGCTTTGTATTCTCTTTGGAATCTGATCGATATGGCAGTTGAAAATGCAGTGCTCATGCCCGCGATGATTCAGTTTGGCACAGTAAACCGAGTTTGTGCCGGACATGCTGGTATAGACGCCAGCGGCGCAGAGCATGCCAATGGGCGGTGCTGTAAAGTAGATCCACAGCACCCGAACAGCGCGAGCAGGAATCGCCGAGCCGAGCGAACGGGCCGGGTTGAGACTCATACCAGAGAACGGGGCCTCGAAGACAATGAACGCCACCACCAAGGCACCCGCCATCATGCCCGTGTATGGCGCTGTGATGCCATGATTGCTAGATATGAGCACCACGATCATCATGATGAAACCAATGACGAACTCACCGATCCACGCCACACGCAGCCCGTTGGGCCCAGGCACGGTGGCAGCATAATTGACAGATGGATGGGCCATGCGACCTCGCCATAAGAGTCCGCACACTGCGACACCTATGCATGCTCCGGCTATCTGTGCGACGACGTACCAAACTGCATCCCAAGCCTTGACCTTGCCCAGAAGATAAAAAGTCAATGTCGTTCCCGGGTTCATATGAGCGCCCGAGCGCTGACCAAGCGGTGAGTAAATGAGCCCCACTGCGGTCAAGCCCATCAGAAAGCCGATGAGTATCCGACGTGACAAGGGCTTACGAATCGAGACCCCGATGGGCGAATCGGGATGCTGCACTGCAACCACGACACTGCAAGCCACGACCATGAATATGCCAAGCAGTGTTGCTTCGATGAGATACTCGGGCCAGTGCAACCGCAATGCATCGATGGGGTTCAGGAGTAGCGCATCCATTTCAACCGCCCGTCTCGAAGCCTGGATAGAGAGTCATGCCACCATCGACAAACAAACTCGCACCAGTGATGTAGTCCGCCTCGTCAGAACTCAACCAGACCGCGAGCCTGGCGATATCTTCAGGCTCTCCGATGCGCTTGTAGGGAATCAATTTCATGAGATCGTTGTACGCATCTGGGGTTTCCCATGCCGTACGATTGATCGGCGTGCGAATTGCTCCCGGGCAGATGCTGTTGACTCGGATTCGCCATGGCGCGACCTCTTGAGCGATGCTTTTCATCATGAGCATGACGCCCCCCTTGCTGGCGGCATAATTGACGTGCCCTGCCCATGGAATAACCTCGTGCACGCTGGAAAGGCAAATGATCTTGCCGGCTGCACAGGAAACCTGCGGCCGGACTCCACGACGTTTAAACTCACGAACTGCCTCGCGGGCGCACAGGAACTGCCCGGTCAGGTTCACATCAATGACTCTGCGCCACTGCGCGAGTGTCATGTCTTCGATTCGTGCGTCCTGCTGAAGGCCAGCGTTATTCACCAGAATGTCAACTGTGCCGAAACGATCCACCGTGTTGGCAAACAATGCGTGGACCTGCGACTCGTCGGAAACATCAGCCTTAAACGCCACAGCCTCCCCACGAGTTGCGCAGCCGCAATGCGTCGCGCCCTCTACGACAGCATTCGCATCACTGTCAGGACCGATGTAGTTGATCACTACGTTCGCGCCCGCGGCACACAACGCGATGGCAATCCCTTTGCCAATACCCGACGAGGCACCAGTGATGATCGCTGTCTGCCCTCTGAGCACTGGTCGCACTTCGCACGCTGGCATCACAACTTGGGGAAGCTGGTCGCTCGTCAGGTCACGAATCATGGTGCTATTCATCTTGGCAGGAATTGCAATTCTCGACATGGTGTTACTTTCCTGACCCAGAACTGTGGGGTAAGACGAGCTTGAAACGCTTCTAGGTTGCTGGAGTGTATAAGACTGTTGCCGTTACCAGTGAATCGTTACGGAACAGAATCTCGATTCTGATCGATGAACCTTGCCCTGTTGACTGCATTCCTGTTGCGCTGAAGCCAGCGAACTCGCGACCGTATCTGCTTTGACCTCTGACCATTCGCGCGAAGGGCTTCGATGAAGTTTGCGCAAATGATTTTGGTGGTCTGGTGCGAGGGGCTTGATTGACGACGAAGGAGATGGTGCCAGCTTCATGCACGTCGCAGTAGCCTTGGCGTGCGGTTTGAGGCACTGGTATCTTGATACACGTCACACATGACGACACCACTTGACACCCTATCGATTACGTTTCTTGAGGTCCTTCTGCGGGTCTTTTGAATCGCTCGCGGGGACCAGCGATGGGCCGGTGGTCCGGGGCACACCACCTATGGAAAAGGTGATGACTTGCTCCGCAGCACCGGGGGTTTGTGGAGTCACGAACCAGCCCCAGAAGCCAGCAGCGCCATACGCGGCTATGCCCTTCTGCGGCGGATGGAAGCCGACAGCGAACGGTGCCACAGCGTCAAGTTCGGTCGAGGAGCCAAAGCCACGCCATGGCATGTCGAACTTGGGAGGACGCTGAGATGACTTTCGCATCTTGGCTATGTCAATGGGAACCCAATTGTGCGTACCTTTGGCTTCGTCGTAAAGGTAGAACTCGACCCAAGAGTGCAGTTTCTTCTTGTCGGACGCACTGGAGAGGAACTTGTCGTCGCCCCCGCCGGTGTCGATGCCGATGACAGGACGGGCTGGAATGCCCGCCTCTCGGAGCAAGGCAACCAGCAGGGCGACTACATCCTGCGGACTTCCGCGGCCTTCGCTCAATGTGCTCGAAGGGGCATTGACGATCATGCCCATAAGTTCGCTGGTGCGTTTGCGACGTGCGAAGCCATCACCTGATAGATTGACATTTCGCCATACCTGCCCGGTGATGGCCTTGGCGACGCGCACGGGCGTCGATGCCTTGGGATCAGTGAAGCCCTCTTCGGCAAGCATCTTCTTGAGGGCCGCAGTGATGGGCTTGCGATCGTAATCGGCCAGTTCACCTTTCTCGTTGATGCCTTGTTCGATGTACAGTTGTGACTTGAGGGATTCCTGGGCATCCTTGGGCCAGTTCTGAGGCCAGGCCACTGCCATCGCCGCCCGCTCATCGAAGGTTGTGGCATACGCGCGCACCGCGAATTGCACCTTGAGGCCCACCTCGCGGGCTTGCATCTCCTGGAGAGGATTGAAGTCCCACGCGCCATAGGTTGCAACGCCGGTCTTCTCCAACTGCTCAGGCTCAAAATCGACAAGTTGCTCACCCACAAGCAGTCGCCCGCGATAGCCAAAGTTCGAATCAGAAATAACTTCCCACGGCTCGATATTGCCCAGCATGTCGCTGCTGGCGGTGCGCTTGACCATCGGGAAAATCACTCGCAGTGTCTTGAACGCGAAGGGCGTGATCTTTGGCAGTTCAGCGGTCTTCCCCGATTGCGGGTCTTTGACGACTTGCTTCATCCCAGGGTTGTCCGAGTAGACCTGCACGTCGAGCGTGACGAGCATGTCACGGTGTTCAGTGCGCAGGAGGTATGGACCCAGTGGAACAGGGCCAACACCCACCATCGCCGAGGGCGCGATCTCGGGCGACTTGCTGTCTGGCTTGCTCGGAGCGACCTTCTTGGTCGGAGCAGCGTTGAACTTGGGCTTGGGCGCAGAGGCCGGAGGAGTCTGGTCCGCGGGCGGCGTGGTTTGTGTTTGCGCAATGCACAGGCCTGTGAAGAGTTGGCCCGTGAAGAGATGACTCGCGACGAGACCGACGTACCAACTCATGCCAACGAGAAGCGACGTGACGTTAGTACGTGGGGATCGAACAGGCTGGGACATAGCAACTCCTTGGCAAAGACGATCAAGTCCGTTCCCAAGTTGTACGCATGAAACCAGTCCTCGTTCCAGAGATGTTCGGGGTTAGTTACTGGTAGACCGATCGGGCCCAGTCCGGATGATCGATGAAGGGGTTGCGATTCCCCTGAGTCTCAAAGATCGCCTGGTTGCGATGCAGTTCGTGCTCGTTGACCGGATACCGATCATGCCAATCCAGCAGCACCTGCAACTGTGCACCACGATACTCATTTCTTGTCTGATTTGCCTTGCCTGGATACCTGAGCAGGAAGTACAACACCGCCCGGGATGCCTTGCCCTTGCCCATGAAAGGCTCGAAGGCACCGTCCTGGAGATGCCCGCATTGGCGATAGGTCTTGCTCGCTTCAACGTCAAAGACGTTGTGGTCGGCGTAAGGGTGATTGTTCCTGGTGCTGTTGCACTTGCTCTCGCAGGCGAACAGATGGTGCAGATCGCCACGCATCGGCTCGGCCTTGCCGAACCATGACTGGGGCACAACGTGCTCGCAGTTGAACGGATCGTTGGCCTCCAACTCCAGACGTAGCGCTTCGAGCGCTGCATCAGACATCGAAGCCTCCATCGCACGCCGTTCGTTGATAGCAGTTGTGACCCGGCGCTCGATGTAGAAGTCAGCGCGAATGAAGTTCTCAGGGTCATACTCCTGATTGGAGTAAATGCTTCGCACCATCTTGCTACGCTGGAGATCGACCCACGCGTACAAGTGCTTCACGCGCGCGGTGTCATATGGAAGCGATCGCTTGTGCGTGCTCGTGACCAAGTTGCGAAGTTTCTCGCGGAAGCCCGATGCGTTGGCCGAGCCGATTCCCGCGTAATATCGACTACGGTCCGCATTATCCTTTGGCTTGTCGTAATAGGTTCGCTTCCGACCTGCCTCCAGCAGTTCAATCGCCTCTGCCTCAGACATGGTGACGGGATCGCTCGCCTGCGGAGTCGATACCAGCGGATTGCGCGGACCAACGCCCATGCTCGCGGCATCCGAAACGACCGCAGGACCAAAGGAAATCGAAATCCGCAGTGGAAGGTCGATTGTGATGCCACTCGATCCGTCGCTGCGAACCTGGACATTGTGACTGACATTGGGACTGGAGTTACTGTTGTTGCTTGACACGTCGGAACTGTCGTTGGTCACGTCGGGCTGCTGATTACTTGCAACGCTGCCATCGTACTTGTCAGTGGCCCGAGGCTTACTTTGCTCTTCCTCCTGCCCGTTGAAGTCTGGCTGAGGCACCCCGAGCAGTTTGCGGTCCAGCCCCTTGGCCCTGGACCGCGTCCAGAGATCGGGCAGGATGCGGCTGATCCTGATTCCCTCGTTGCCGATCCACTGAATCAATGGCTCATCCGAGGGACCGATTTGGTTGTGGGCCACGCGCCGGCCATCCTTGAGCATGTACCGCCCCTGCTCATCCCGCTTCGCGACTCCAGCGTGGTGCAGGCACACTACTTCCCACTGGTCATTGAGCACGGGCGATCCCGAAGACCCCGGCTGCGTGTCCGTCTCATAGTGCAAGTACTTGTCGAGCATCGCGATAAACTGATTATCCCGCATCGCCACGGACTTTGGCCTTCCATCCGGATGCTGGATGATGTTCAGCCACTCGCCCAGCAGCGCCTTGCCGGTCTGTGCGATCAAGCGAAGATACCCGAACTCCTCAAGCGAACGATTCCCAGTCTTGGACATCGGGCGAACCGCGACCACCGCATAATCCAGATCGGCAACCGGACTGCTGACGAAGAACTTCTCGGGATCAAGTTCAAAGATGACCGAGGAAGCCATCGAGCCATTCGGTTCTTCTTCATATTCAAACTCTGCGACCGCAGTGCGAGCGTCGCTTTCACTTGAGAGCACGTGGGCATTGGTGATCAGCAAGCCTTGTCCCATCATCCAGCCCGTGCCGATGCGTTGGCCTCGCGACTGAATACAGCAGACCGACTTGCATCGCTCCAGACCGACTTTGAAGAACCACGCACCCATAAAGTTCGGTTGATTAATCACCCGCTCAAGGCCGATGGTCTCTGCCTCGGCAACCCCCACCATGGTCGCCTCGATATCAACCAATCCAGATTCTTTCTGCAGGTCAAGTCCCGGCATGCTCCGTTGAATCATCTGTGCTCGCGCCGCGGCGCGAACTGGCGTGTCGAGTTTGACAGGAGAAACACCCTGGGCCAGCAACTTGCGAGCATGATCCCGTTCTGGCTTAGTCATCGAAAAACGCTCATTCGCAAGTTCTTCGGCCTGCCGATTCGCATCGAGTAGCATGATGATGTCCTCCAGTACATGATTGTACAACTCCTCGAATTGCATTCTTATACATTTACCTCTACTTTATCAACTAGCCACACTTCATGCAATCCTGGCTTCATTATCGCTAAGCAGCATCTTCTCCAAGGCCACTCCGGACAGACACATCAACCAGCCGCCATCCAGGCCCATCCCCGCAACGGCCCGATTCAGGTGGCTACGCTGATTCTCACGACTCCGTAGCTCAGCTGGATAGAGCACCGTGCTTCGAACGCGGGGGTCGCAGGTTCGAATCCTGCCGGGGTCGCTTGGTGTATTCGGTCGTCTGACCACGCGCTGGTGGTCTTGACCCTGAAACCTGGTCCAGCGTGAGTGAGAGTTTTCTGGGATGATACCGGTCTCTGTAAGGAGGCCGAAGATGAAGCGGAAGCGGTTTAGTGTGGAGCAGATCGCGTACGCGATTACGCAGTCGGAGAGCGGGACCATGGTGACGGAGATCTGCCGTCGGATGGGCGTATCGGAGCCGACGTTTTACCGGTGGAAGAAGAAGTATTCGGGGATGGGGGTGGCGGAGGTGCGGCGGCTGAAACAGCTTGAGGAGGAGTGACCTGCCCCCACGGTTAGTACCAAAGTCTATGTCCCTGATTGGATGTCGTGCTGACGGTGCAGAGCCATGCGCAGCGGAGCGGAGCATGGCTCTGC
>Ga0163149_10004280_pt1 | contig 15755 bp, 14 predicted proteins | sample OliLakLV19MP5G1_FD_148604 | JGI IMG/M metagenome (GOLD analysis project Ga0163149, IMG submission 148604) | Freshwater microbial mat bacterial communities from Lake Vanda, McMurdo Dry Valleys, Antarctica - Oligotrophic Lake LV.19.MP5.G1 | ecosystem: Environmental > Aquatic > Freshwater > Lake >...
CTCCTCACACTGCCTTTCGCGCTGCTCATGTACCCCGCCGCACGTTTGGGGGACCGCTTGCCGCGAATGACGGTGTTGCTCGTCGGAGGAGCTGTCTACGCGCTTGGGCTAGCCGCTTTGGGTCAGGTGGGGGCCGGGGCGCTACCTGGCGTGATGGTGCTCATAGGCAGTTCTGGAGCGCTCGTTTTTGCCTCGACACTGTGCATGGCTGCCAACGAGGCTTCACCGGAACGTCGCGGAACAGCCATGGCGCTGGTGAACGCAGCGGGCTGTTTGGGCATGCTCTTAGGCCCAGCCGTGGCCGGGATCCTGAACGCCATTTTACGAGCACGCGGCTGGGATTCAGTTGCGGCGTATCGAGTCGTCTTTTCGGTGGCTTCGTTGTCGGTGCTTTTGTGGCTAGTGCCCGTCGCGTTTTGGGCCAAACACCGCAGACGAAACGCCTCGAACCTCGCGTTTGAACGCAACTAAACTGAAGTCACCAGCAGATCGGCGCGCATCGGCTCGTCAAAGTAGATCATCAGGTTCAGGCGCGCGAAAGAGACCAGAGAAGCAGCTTCCGGAGCCACGCGCTAGCCTGGTGTTTCGCAACTGTGGGTTACGTTCAAGGATTTGCGACGCAGCTCGCTGGGGATCCCTTGCACGGCTTCTGCCGAAAAAACGGCGGCCTTGGCGAACATACACAGGGCCCTTCGCAGCTTCGGAGCTCAAAGCTGCGCTCTTGAGGGCCCCTGACCGTGGTTCCTTCCCCAAGCTTGGGATCCACTCAGCAGCGAATCTTATCCGAACCTTCGAAACGGGTGACGAATGTGTACGGCAACGCATTGGTTGTCGACTACGACACTTCCTTCCTTCCTTCCTTCCTTCCTTCCTTCCTTCCTTCCTTCCTTCCTTCCTTCCTTCCTTCCTTCCTTCATGGGTGCGTGCGACGATACTGCTGCTTGAACGGCTCGGCGCTGTTGGGGGCTCTTTCGGAGAGCCGGAAGGCAGCGTCGAGTCGATACCAACCCCATTGTCCTTCACTAGCAGCTGCAGGTAACGGCCTGGAGCGACATGCAGGCCTGCGATCGCGCCCAGGTCCAATGCTTGACGCACGGGGATTCTAAGGCTGAGCGGCTCACGACGCGGCCGCAATTCATGGCTGAACGTGAGAAGCCGCCGCAGCAGATTTCTGGCACGAAGCGTGGCCATACGGATCTCGCCCAAGTGGGAAGCGTCCGCCTCAGGATCCTTGCGATCAAAGCCGAGTAGGCGATCATAACGCCCAAGACATTTAAAATGTGAACTTGTTCGCAGATTCTATAGTTCACGGGCCGCAATCTCGAACCCCCAAGCACTTGTTTTGGCCGAATATTACCATGCGGAATATCACCCATCGAAGACTAGAGGATTCACTACTTTTGGTGAAGGTATTCACGCCGCTTGCGGCCAAATGGTCACACGCCAAAAATAATGCAAGCACTCTATTAAATCCAAGTTAACGCGAGCCGTTCCCAGCCCTGAACCGAGGGCAAGCGAGAGCAGGTGTCCGAAAACACCGCCAACGCCTTCACTACTTCTGAGTAATGCCATGGCTGAATTAGACGATATCGTTAGGGAGTTTCTGGTTGAAACCCACGAGAACCTCGGCACCCTGGAGCAGGATCTGGTTCGGCTGGAGGAAAACCCGAACGACGCCAAGGAGTCGCTGGCACGCATCTTCCGCACCGTCCACACCGTCAAAGGCACCTGCGGCTTTCTCGGCTTTTCAAAGTTAGAGAGCGTCACTCACGTCGGCGAGAACCTGCTGAGCCTGCTGCGAGATGGCAAGCTCAGCGTGAGCGGCGAAATCACTACCGCTCTCTTGAGCCTCGTGGATGCGATCCGGGAGATGCTCACTTCCGTCGAGGCCAGCGGAGAGGAAGGCTCAGGCGACTACAGCCAGCTCGTGCAGGAGCTTGCACGCTTAGTGGATCCCAGTCGATCAGCACCCAAGCCCACACGCTCACTACAATCACCGCCTGCAGCGGTACCCACGGCTTCCCGTGAGGTCGGCCAACGGGATCCGGCTCCCCCTCCACAGATTGGTGAGTTGCTCGTCCAAGGTGGACTCATCACGCGCACAGAGGTTCAAGACGTATTGGAGCTCCAGAACGCTGGCGATCCGCGGCACGTGGGCGAAATCCTGGTTGAACAGGGCAAAGTTGCACCCGAAGACGTCGTCGATGCTCTGAATTTGCAAAAGAAGACGAAAGCGCAAAACGGTGGCTTGGCGGATACCACCATCCGCGTCGAAGTGAGCCAGCTCGACAAACTCATGAACTTGGTTGGCGAATTGGTCTTGGCTCGCAACCAGATCCTACAGTTTGTCGGCCCCGATACCGACGCTGCCCTTCAAACCACCACGCAGCGGCTCAACCTGGTGACCACGGAGCTTCAAGCAGGCGTGATGAAAACACGCATGCAGCCCATCGACACCGTGTGGTCGAAGTTCCCAAGAGTCATTCGTGATCTCGCACGTTCCTGCAAAAAGCGCATCCGTGTTGAAATGGAAGGGCGTGACACCGAGCTCGACAAGACGATCATTGAAGCCATCAAGGATCCCCTCACGCACATCGTCAGAAACGCTGTCGACCATGGCATTGAGTCACCAGAAAAACGCGAAGCTGCCGGCAAGCCCGTCGAAGGCTACCTCCGCCTGAAAGCGTTCCACGAAGGTGGCCATGTGAACATTGAAATCTCGGACGACGGCGGCGGCATCGACCCAGAGAAGCTCAGACGCAATGCCCACGAAAAAGGCCTTGTTTCCGCTGCCATTTTGGCGCGAATGAGCGAACGCGAATTGCTTGGGCTGATCTTCATGCCCGGTTTTTCAACCGCCGAGAAGGTCACCAACGTCTCTGGGCGCGGCGTAGGGATGGATGTGGTGAAGACCAACATCGAGCGCATTGGTGGCAGCGTCGACATCAGCAGCCGCCTCGGCGAAGGCACCACGCTGCACATTAAAATCCCACTCACCTTGGCGATCATTCCGGCGCTCGTTGTCGCCTCTGGGCAGGAACGCTTCGCGATCCCTCAGGTTAGCCTGGTGGAGCTCGTTCGCATGGATCTGGACAAGCCGGATTGCGGGATTGAAGACATCGGAGGCGTCCCGGTCTATCGACTCCGTGGCAATCTGTTGCCCATCGTCGACTTAAGCAAAGAGCTCTTCGGTCGAAAGTCTATCATTGGCGAAGGAGCGGTCACCACGATCGTCGTGCTGCAAGCTGACGAACGGCAATTCGGAATGCTCGTGGAACAGATCCTCGACACCGAAGAAATCGTGGTGAAACCACTTGCAAAACAACTCAAAAACATCCCCGCCTTTTCGGGAGCCACGATCATGGGCGATGGATCGGTGGCGCTCATCTTAGACATTCTGGGCTTGGCTCAGAAGGCTAGTGTCATCGGGGCAAGACGGGATCGTTCGCTCGGTGACCGAGGCAAGCAAAACCAGTCAGCGGATGAGAAACCCGAATCACTGCTCTTGGTGCGCGCGGGCGAACGCCAAACACTGGCGATCCCACTCCGACTCGTTGCGAGACTCGAAGAGGTACCGCGCACGCTGGTGGAACGTGCCGGCGCCAGCAACGTCGTGCAATATCGCGGTCAAATCATGCCGCTTTTCTACTTGAGCGACGTCATCTCTGAGATTTCAGATGCGCACACTGAGCTACCCGAGATGCTGAGCGTGGTCGTTTTCGACCATCGCGGTAGGAGCGTAGGCCTGGTGGTGGCTGCCATCGTGGACATCGTTGATGAAGCCATCAAACGCCACTCTACGGCGCGACGCCCTGGAATTCTTGGCTCCGCTGTTGTGCACGGCCAGGTCGTGGAGTTGGTGGACCTTCCCGGTGTGATGGAACGCATTCTGCCGCACACCGACAGCCTAGTTCCCCAAGCGCTGGTTGCTTGAGCGAGGTTAAAAATGCCTGAAGAAAATCAATACTGCACCTTTCACCTTGGCAACTTCATCTTCGGCGTCGGCGTACGCGAAGTTCAGGAAGTGATCCGCTATCAACAGATGACGCAAGTTCCCCTGGCACCCGCCACCGTAGGGGGACTCATCAACCTGCGGGGTCAAATCGTCACGGCGATTGATCTCCGCGAACGCCTCGGGATGCCGGCACGTGATCCGAAAGCGCTCCCCATGAATGTGGTGGTCTGTTCGGAAGATGGGGCAGTGAGCCTGCTCGTGGATGAGATTGGTGATGTGATTCACGTGAGCTCATCACAGTTTGAAATGGTCCCCGACACACTCGTTGGCCCCGAACGCGAGCCATCACAGGGGTGTACAAACTCGAGGGCAAGCTGCTCTTGGTTCTAGACGTCAACAAGACCGCCAACATTGATCCTGAGACTTTGAAAGTAGCATAAAAAGAGGGAATTATGTCAAATCTATCCGTTAGCCCCACCGAAGAAAACAGTCTATACGCCCAACTCGGTGGCGAAGACACCATTCGAATTGCTGTGGACGCCTTCTACGACCGTGTCTTAGCCGACAGTGAGTTAGCGCCCTACTTTGAAGACGCCAACCTGCGGGCGCTGAAAAAGAAACAGACGCTCTTTCTGGTTCAGGCGCTCGGCGGTCCGAGTCGGTATCGCGGAAAAGACATGCGCACAGCCCACTCCGGAATGGGGATCACTTCGGCGCACTTTGACCTCGCGGCGGGGCACCTCGTGGCGACACTCGAAAGCCTCGGCGTGGACGCTCCAACCGTCCAGCAAATTGTCAGCATTGTGGCGCCGCTCAAAGAAGCGATTGTCGACGGTCGTAGCAGCGGGAAACAAGAAATTTCACCAAAAACCGAAGAGGAATCGAACATGGCAAGTCTATCTCAACTCCCCCCTCCCCAGCAAAACGGTTCAGCCAATCACCCCAGCAAACAGTCCAAAGCTCCAGCTAGTGCAGATGGCTTGCTGACGGAGCTGGTTGAGACGTTGAATGCGACAACCTCCCTCGCTCAAGTGGTGGAAGCGGCCTTGGAGCTGGTGTGCGAACGCTTGGGTTGGGCTTACGGGGCCTACCTTGAAATCGACGCGGACCAGGAGATCATGCGTTTCCTCGCCGATTTTGGCCAGACGGATGCGGGCCTATCGCGCGTGGTGCGAGGCGCTCAGTGGCGCCGAGGCGAAGGTATTGCCGGCAAGGCTTGGCAGGACGGCAAACGGGTCCTCGCCGACGCAGATGAAGACTTTGGCAATCCCCGGCTAGCGGCTGCGGCCTCGCGTGCGAACATGGCGAGCGCGTTAACTCTACCCCTCCAAGTCCGGGGCAAAATTGTCGGCGTTTTCCTATTCTTCTCCACCACCGAACAGCGTTTGGGAACGCACACCGAGCGCTCGCTCGGGAGCCTGACCAATCTGTTGGCCGCCGCCGCTGAGCGCACGGATTCCGCCCGGATGCGCGCCATGCTCGACAAGGCGCCCACCAACGTGATCTATGCCGACCGGGACCTGATCATCCGTTACATGAATGGCGCTTCCGAGAAGACACTCCGCTCCTTGGAAGCCTACCTGCCGTTCAAAGCGAACGAGCTCGTCGGGAAATCGATCGACATTTTCCACAAGCACCCGGAACACCAGCGCAAGCTGCTGAGTGACCCAAAGAATTTGCCACATCAAGCCATCATCCAGCTCGGGCCGGAGGTGCTCGATCTGCTCGTGAGCGCGATTTTGGACGACAACGGGCAATACCTAGGCCCCATGCTGACGTGGCAGGTGGTCACACAAAAGGTGAAGACCGAGCGCGAGATGGCCCGCATCTTTAACATGATGGAAAATGCTCCCATCAATGTGATTTACGCGGACAAGAATTTCAACATCCAATACATGAATCCCGCTTCGTTCAAGACTCTGAAGAGCATCGAACAATACCTGCCGTGCAAGGCCGATGATGTGATCGGAAAATCGATCGATATCTTCCACAAGCATCCGGAACATCAGCGCGGGATGCTCGCGGACCCAAAGAAGCTGCCACATCAAGCCATCATCAATGTTGGCCCTGAGAAGCTCGATCTCCTCATCAGCCCGATTTACGACCAAAAGGGTGACTACCTGGGGCCGATGGTGACCTGGCAAGTGGTCACGCAGAAGCTCAAGACCGAGCGCGAAATGGCTCGCATTCAGAACATGATGGAAAACGCGCCCATCAATGTGATTTACGCCGATCGCGAAGGTACAATTCAGTATATGAATCCGGCTTCGCTGCGCACGCTGCGCCAGCTTGAGGCATTTTTGCCCGCACGCGCCGACGAATTGATTGGAAAATCGATCGATATTTTCCACAAACGCCCGGAGCATCAACGCGCCATCATCGCCAACCCAAAGAATCTTCCGCACGAGGCCGTCATCAGCGTGGGCCCCGAAAAGCTGCGGCTGTTGGTGAGTGCGATCCTCGATCAGAAGGGTGAATATCTCGGCCCCATGCTCACCTGGGAGATCGTCACCGATAAGCTGCGTTTGGAAGCCAAGCAGAAAGAGGCCGCTGCGCTCTCCACCGGCATGTCTAAGCTCATGGAGGCGCTCGGAAAGGCAAAAACCTCAACCGAGTGCCTGCGCGTCGCGCTGGATACGATGTGTGAAGGCTTCGACTGGAATTACGGCGCCCTTTGGCCGTTGGACGTTGAAACGCAAACGCTCAAATTCCAGCAGGATTCGGGCGATATCGCTCCAGAATTCAAGCGTTCTTCGGAGGCTGCCAGCTTTCGATCCGGCCAGGGCCTGGGCGGCCGTGCTTGGCAGAGCATGGACATGATCGCCATTGATGATCTTTCCCAGCTCACGGATTGCCCGCGTGTTGGCGTCGCAGGTCGCATTGGGATAAAGACAGGTGCTGCATTCCCGATCATTGTCGATGGCAAGCTTTGGGGTGTGATCGACTTCCTCTCTCTGGTGCCTATCGCGATCTCCCCCGATCGGCAGGAGACGCTCCGCAACGCTGGCCGCGCACTCTCTGCGGCATTTGAGCGCTTGCTCGGGGTGGAACGCGAACAGCGCCATGCGGCCGAGCTCAAGGAGAAGGTGGATACCATGCTCGCAGTGGTGAATGCCGCCGCCGCTGGTGATCTCACGCGCGAAGTCACCGTCTCGGGTAGCGATGCGATTGGCCAGATGGGCGAAGGCTTGGCGCGATTCCTTGCAGACTTGCGCAAGAGCATGGCCGCCATTACAGAAAATGGAAAATCGTTGAATGGCTCTTCTGAGGACCTGTTGGGCATGAGCCAAACAATGGCTTCCAACTCCGAAGAGACATCGGCCCAGGCCAACGTTGTCTCGGCGGCTGCCGAAGAAGTGAGTAAGAACGTGCAGACGGTCGCTGCCGGCGTCGAGGAAATGAGCGCCAGTATCAAAGAGATCGCAAAGAATGCGAGTGACGCAGCCAGGGTCGCCATCGAAGGCGTCAAGGCGGCAGAGACCACCAACGCTACCGTGGCCAAGCTCGGTGAGAGCAGCGCCGAAGTCGGCAAGGTGATCAAAGTCATCACCTCCATCGCTCAGCAGACCAATCTCTTGGCACTGAACGCCACGATTGAAGCGGCGCGCGCCGGAGAAGCCGGAAAAGGCTTCGCTGTTGTGGCCAATGAAGTGAAAGAGCTCGCCAAGGAAACCGCCAAGGCCACCGAGGACATCAGTCAGAAGATTGAAGCGATCCAGGGCGATACGCACAGCGCCGTCGAAGCCATCGCACGCATCAGCGAGATCATTCGTCAAATCAACGATATTCAGGCCACGATTGCCGCTGCTGTTGAAGAACAAACCGCGACCACCAACGAGATTTCGCGCAACGTCAGCGAAGCTGCACGCGGCAGCTCTGAGATCGCGGACAACATCACGAGCGTCGCACAAGCGGCGCAGGAGACCACCACCGTCGCCACTAAGACACAGCAGGCAGCCAACGCGCTCGGCGTGATGGCGAGTGATCTCACCAAGCTTGTTTCTCGCTTCAAGAACTAACCGAGCCGCCTAGCAGGAGAGCCTATGAAAGCTATTGTTGTTGACGATTCTGGCACCATGCGCCGCATCCTCAAGCGAATGCTCGTTGAACTCGGCTTCGAAGTTGCGGAAGCCGAGGATGGGGTCGCGGCACTGGAATGGTTTCGAAAGAATGGCTCTCTTGATCTAGCGCTCCTTGATTGGAACATGCCTGAAATGAGCGGCTACGACCTCCTTCGCTTTGTGCGCGCACGCCGAGAATTCGACGGAATGCGGATCATGATGGTGACCACCGAAAGTGAAATGGAAAAGGTTGCAAAAGCCTTGAGCGCGGGCGCTGATGAATATGTCATGAAGCCTTTCACCAAAGAAGTCATCACCGATAAGCTGAGTTTGCTCGGTTTTCATAGTCTAGCCGAAGGAGCTGCCCCTTGAAGAAGATCCGCGTTCTCATCGTGGACGACGCCGTGGTGATCCGAAAGATCCTCTCGGACGTGCTGTCTCAGGAAAGCGACATTGAAGTCGTGGGGACTGCGGTGAACGGTGCCTTGGGGCTGAAGAAGATCGAACAATTGGCCCCAGATCTGGTGCTGTTGGACGTTGAGATGCCGGAAATGAACGGCATCGAAACGATCCGCGCGATCCGCAAAACCTGGGTCTCCCTGCCCGTCATCATGTTCAGCACGCTCACGAATGCGGGGGCGTCCACCACAATTGAAGCACTGCTGCTCGGGGCGACGGACTACGCCACCAAGCCAGCGAACGTTGGCAGCACCACGAGTGTGATTCAGGAGATCCAGACGAGTCTGATCCCGAAGATCAGGAATGCTTGTCGTCGCACGCTGCCAGCCGCGCAGCCCGAGCACCCGAGTCAGCCGGTGCGAGCCCTCAAGCCACAGCCGCTATCTAACAAACGTCCGGAAATTCTAGTGATCGGCACGTCGACGGGCGGCCCGAATGCGCTCGCTGAAGTACTCAAAGACATTCCGGCATCGTTCCCGGTTCCCGTGTTGGTGGTGCAACACATGCCGCCTCTTTTCACGCACTTTCTCGCCGAGCGCCTCAACAAGACGTGTCCGCTAGAAATCCACGAAGCAGTGGATGAAGCACCGCTCCTACCCGGTCACTGCTGGATAGCTCGTGGGGATTTTCATATGGACCTGAAACGCACGGCCACCAGCGTCTTGATCAGTCTGAATCAAGCCGCTCACGAAAACTCCTGTCGTCCCGCTGTCGACGTCACATTTCGCGCCGTTGCGCGGCTGTACGGCGGAGCCAGCCTCGCCGTGGTGCTCACTGGAATGGGCCAAGATGGGTTGCGCGGCGGGCGCGCGATTCGAAGTGCGGGCGGGCGGGTGTTTGCCCAAGATCGGGCCACGTCGGTCGTTTGGGGTATGCCCGGTGCTGTCGTGGAAGCAGGCATCGCTGAGGCTGGTATTCCGCTGTCCGAGGTGGCCGCGGCGATCCTCGATCGCTTCGGCATGGGGAAACGTGGCCTGGCATCAGCAAAGGAGCAATCCGTTGGAAACCGTTGATTTTCAGTTTCTCCAGAAGTTCATGCACAGCCACGCTGCGATTGTGATCGACGATGGCAAGCAATACCTCGTCGAGAATCGACTTCAACCGTTGGCTAAAGCTGCGGGGTTGCCTGATCTGCATGGCCTCGTCACCCGATTGCGCGCTGAACGGTTCGGGGATCTGCATCGCAATGTGCTGGATGCGATGACCACGAACGAGACCTCATTCTTTCGCGACACGAAGCTGTATGACTCCTTGGAACGCGAGATCTTACCCGAACTTTTGGAAAAGGCGGGCTCACGCAAGCTCAACATCTGGTGCGCCGCCTGCTCAACCGGACAGGAGCCTTACACGCTAGGGCTGATCTTCAAGGAAAAGCTAAAAATCGGGCCTGATCGCGTTGAAATCCTCGCGACCGATATCTGCGAGCGCGTGCTCGATGCCGCGAAACGTGGCGAATACAGCCAGATGGACGTCAACCGGGGGCTGCCAGCGCCTATGTTGTTAAGAAATTTTCGGCAAGCGGGTCGCAATTTCAGCATCGCCGACGACGTTAAGGCGTATGTAAAGTTCCGCAAGCTGAACCTGGCGGAAGCTTGGGACAACTTGGCACCCATGGATCTGGTGCTGATCCGCAACGTTCTCATCTATTTTAACATTGATACTAAGCGACAGATCCTCAAGCGCGTGAAGCCGATCTTGCGAAGCCACGGCTATCTCATCTTAGGCGCCGCTGAAACAACCCTGAATATCGATGACACTTATGGACGGGTGATCAAACGCGATGCGACCGTCTATCACCCTTTGCCCTGAATTTTGGAGATTGAATCGTGGTTATCACCGGACAGATGTGGATTGAAGCAGCCGTCGACGCGCTGCGTGATAGGAGCTCAATGTTCGAAGCCGAAGGGCTCGACGTGCTCTCGATTTCTGAGCAGCTTCCAGAGCAAACGAGCGGCGCCTTTATTTCGATTGCAGGAGGGCAGCAATCTGTCCAGCTGGGGGTGTTGTGTGGCCCAGCTGAACGCCAGGCTCTCGCTCAGAAGTTTCTCGGAGATGACACGCTGCTCGGGCAGGACGATCTCGCGGATGCCATGCGTGAAATCGCCAATATCGTCGCGGGAGGCTTGAAAAGTGCGATGTTGGAGTACGATCCCTGCCTCGCACTCGGTTTGCCCCTGTTCGTTGAAGGGGTCCAGCCGGGGTCTGCCACGCGCGCACACTGTGCACGGGTGATCCTGAGCGATCAAGCGCTCTGTCTGGTTGTGATTGTCGGCACTGCCAACACCCCCTGAGTCGGCCAGCATGAGCATCGCCCCGCCCCGCGTTCGCCGACTTCCCGTGATCGCGCCGCGCCAAGGGCAATTGGAGCTTGAAGCCATGAAGGGTTCGGATTTCATGGCGCTGGTCGCCCAACAGGCCCGTTCAGAGGAAAGCGGCAGTATCAGCTCGCAGTATGAGCAGGAGTTGCTTTCCAATGACGCCATGGTGGGCGCCCTGGCGCTCAAGGCCTGCAACTCAACAATGGGAGCCATCAGCTACGGCTTGGTGCCCCTACCCCGCGAACGTGGCAAGTTCTCGCTACGCATCGACGTGGTCGTGACACGACGCCACTGTCGACGGCTTGGGATCGGGACCCTGCTCTCCGCTGCGGTGCTCAGCCAACAGCTCGGAGTGCTGGGCGAGAACCTGTATCACGCGTCGGTGATGGCGGTGCACCCGGCCATGATCCAGGTCTTTAGCAAGCTTGGCTTTGAGCGAGCGGCCCCCAACGTGCCGCTCTACTCGCGCGTCGTTCAAAACGACCACCTCGAAACGCTCCATCGGCAAACGGAACGCGTGATCCAGCTCAGGATGCGCGACCTGCGAACGCTGTGCGTGGATTGCCGCCGTTCCCAGTCCCATCAACCCTGGTGCGTCGCGGAAGCCTGAGGCGCATGGCAACGGGTTACGTTTGGGACAGCGCCTCCTTGGGCTACGTGACAGGTGATCAGCGCCCGGAGCATCCCCGACGAACGCAAGCTTTAGAACCGAGCCAATTCCTCAACAGGAGCGGCCTCCAGTTTCTCCCGACGCAGCCGGACCTGGGCCTGCCGTGGGTGGGGCGCGTCCATTCAACGCAGTTCATGCGAGAAGTGCGCCTGGCGGCCCAAAATTCGCGTCTTTGGTTCGATGGCGGTGATACCGTTGTCCGGGAAGACGCCTTCGATGTGGCGCTCATGGCCGCCGCCGGTGCCCTCACTTTGACTGACGCGGTCCTGCGTCGGACGGTCACGAACGGCTTCGCGGCCATTCGGCCGCCAGGGCATCACGCATCGCACGAACGGGCTCGGGGCTTCTGCATTTTCAACAATGTCGCGGTGTGCGCTCGCTACGCTCAAGAGGTATTCGGCCTCGAACGGCTCCTCATCGTTGACTGGGACGTGCATCCCGGCGACGGCACCGCAGCGATTTTCTACGAAGATCCAAGCGTGTTCGTGCTCAGCCTCCACCAGCGCGGGATTCTGGGCGGAGAGGTCGGGGGTGAGCACCTAGACGGAAGAGGCCCGGGAAAAGGCTTCACACGAAACATCCCGCTCGAACCGGGTACATCGTCTGACCACTACCTCCGCGCCTTCGAACAGGCGCTCACCACCACGGCCAGAAGCTTTAGACCCGAGCTGATTATCATCAGTTGCGGCTTTGACGCTCATCGCGCAGATCTGCTCGGGGGATTGTTGCTGGATGAAAGCTCCTTTGAGCGACTCACCGAGCTTGCCCTTGAATGCTCTCAGACGTATTCTTCCGGCCGGCTCGTTTCCGTCCTGGAAGGGGGGTACCAGCCGTCGGTCCTCAGGGACTGCGTCGGGACGCACCTCGCGGTGCTGGAGAGAGCCTGAGCTGGCACAAGATTTGTCAGTGCATGGTGCGGGATTTGAGCAGGAGGATTTCAATGGGATATTCGAGGGAGCAGCCAGCGTTTGGGACAAGTAAATGGGCGGCGGCCGATTATGAACCGCCCGCTCCAAGCGGCAGCGTGGAACTTTTTGCACGCGACGTAATGTTCACAGTCGTCGCGGACAAGTTCGAGGAAGTCTTCTGGCTGATTTCAGCAGATTGGCGTCGTCCGTTGTACATGAGCCCGGCGTATGAGCGTGTCTTTGGCTACAAGTTAGGTGAGTTGACTCCGGCCGCTTGGTTAGAGGCGATCGATCCGGAAGATCGTCCCAACGTTCAGGTCTACTTAGAGGAGAGAGCTGCGCAGACGTCATTCGCAGCCAGCTCCTCCCCTCCTCATCGCTTCCGTAGGGCGGATGGCAAAGTTCGGCATGTGAAGTTTAGCGCGTACCCAGTCACGGACGAAGCCGGTGCCGTGGTGGCGTTCGCAGGTATCACGGCCGACGAAACGGACCGAATCCTGACCGAAGAGTCCCTCCAACGTTCCCGTGCTGAGCTACAGAACGTGGCGGCGAGTATCGAACGGGCACAAGAGGATGAGCGGCGCCGCACGGCCCAGTTCGTTCACGATGAGCTCGGCCAGTCCTTGGCGCTCGCCAAGCTCAAGCTGGAAGCATTCCTAGCCGAAAAACGCATCGCTCGCGATGATGAAGATGTCATCAAGCTTCTGGCGACCTTTCAGAATGCGATAGATGCCTCGCGCCGCGTGGCCTACGAAATGAGCCCGCCCGTTCTGCATGAGCTTGGCCTGATCGCCGCCCTCGAAGCGGAGGGGGAGCTGCTTTGCGCCGAGTACGGTGTGGACTTCTCAGTAGTTGCAGGCATCGATCCGTTGCCTGAATTCAAGGACAACGTGTTGGTGTACCGTTCAGTGCGGGAGCTGATCATGAACGTTATCAAGCATGCCTCAGCCAAGCACCTGAAGCTGACGATTGAGGGCTCTCACAAGCTGCTCACTATCAACCTCACCGATGATGGCCTTGGCTTCGACGAGGCGACACATAAGGCCAAATATGGGCTGGCCAGCGTGAGGCAACGCTTAAGCTACCTCGGCGGGGAATTGCATCTGAGCAGCCAGCTCGGCGTTGGAACTTCGGCCGAAATCCGCATACCCTTGGAGGGGCTAAAGTGAGAGTTTTATTGGTTGATGATCACAGGATTCTCAGGGAGGGCGTGAGAGCGCTCCTTGAAGATCAGGGCTCGGAGGTCGTGGGCGAATGCGACAACGGGGAAAGAGCACTTGAGCTGTGTGAGCAACTCGCACCGAATGTGGTGGTCATGGATATCGGCCTCCACGGCATGAATGGTATCGACACCACCAAACGGATTCGGGACCGCTTCCCCGACGTCCGAGTGCTCGCACTCTCCACTCACTCAGAAAAACACTTCGTGACGGGCATGCTCGCCGCTGGCGCCTCAGGTTACGTCACGAAAGATGCCGCCTTTGAGGAGCTTTCGACAGCCGTTCGTGCCGTCGCGGCGGGAGGAGTCTACACCAGCCAATCCGTCACAGATCTCGTACTGCGCGACTACGCCGGCAAGCATGGCAGCCCCCATGAGCCGCCCGCCCTCAGTCGCCGCGAAGAGCAGGTCCTTGCCGGCATCGCGGGCGGTAAGAGTTCTCGCGAAATCGGCGAAGCTTTGGGGCTCAGCGTGAATACCGTGGATACCCATCGTCGGCGCATCTCTGAGAAGATCGGGGTGAAGAGCGTCGCTGGTCTCACAAAATTTGCTGTGCTCAACGGCCTTTCCGATCTCAACAGTTGAATAAGCTTTGACCCCTTAAGATGCTGCCGCGAGAGCCGTTAGAGGCTTAGGAGTCAATGATACGATGACGGTGAGTGTGATTCACGGAGGCGAGCGCAGCCTCGACGCCTGGGTCGAGCCGGTCAGCCAAGCGCTTGAAGAACTCGCAAACAAGCTCGGCCTGGGGCAGAGGGGCCCGTGCTTGCCCAGAAGCTCAGTGCCAAGCGGGCTTTCAGGCGCGCACATCACGCTCTCCTCCGAGGACAGCTCCACCCGGATCGCTATCCTGGCGGGTGCAAGCGGTGTGCAAGCGTTGGCCCGAGCGCTGTTTGTGAGCATGTCGCCGCCGAAGCTTGTTCTCGATGAAATCACCGACGCCGTGTGCGAGCTGGCTAATATTTTGGCTGGCTTGATCAAGGTCAAGCTTGGGCCGGATGGGAGTGTGCTCGCCACGAGCCTTCCGGTTTTTTTTCATGGCAATATTTCCCCCCACCTCGGTGACTCGTGGCTTTGCTTCGAGACGAGTTTGGCGGACACGCGGGTGACGGTGATGGTCATTGGTGGTTGGGCTCAAATGCGAACACCGGCGGCGTCAGGCTAAGCGCCACGCTTTTCTCCCTGTCGTCCCCGCTGCTATCCTGAGGGTTGTTTTCTAGCCACTTGGAGCTCTGACCTTGGGGCGTCGCCTCCCCTCGCCAGACAGGCACAGAGATTCAGCTCCGCCCTAACCGCTTGAGCGGCCGCGTTCTGCAATGAGCGTTGGATTGGATCTGGTTGAAGGTTGAACTCAGGGCCGCGCCTGCTTCCGTGACCTTGAGGGAGGGCCGCGCCTGATTCGCAGATCTCATAAAATTTGCTGTCCTGCACGGCCTTCCCGATATCAACAGTTGAACACATACGCCATTCAACGGCGCAATGATTCAGTGCATAACGCGAAGTGCCTGCAGACGCTCGGACGCATTTTCAAGCGCCTCCTGACTCATTGCGATCCCATGTCGTTGTAGCTCACGATCGAGTTCAGTGCACAGCTCGCTCGGTTCAAAAAATCCGTAACTCCCCGCAGCACCCGCGATGCGGTGCGCAAGAAGCTGCGCTGCTTCTAGGCTCGCGGCGTTTTTTGAATGCTTAAGGGTCTGAAGCAGCTCAATGAGGCTTGCCAGTTGTGATGCCAACCGCTGTCCATAAGCGGACCTGAGGGTTTCCAACTCGGCTTGAGTGTTCTCATCCGTCCAGTTCGAGTTGCTCACTGCAACACCTCGCTGGGTGCCAGAACGCAAGGAAATTCCAAATGGAAGGTGGTGCCTTCGTTCTCGGTGGACGAAAAATGGATCTTTCCCTCTAGCCTCTCGACCAGCGCCTTGGCGATGCTGAGCCCCAACCCTGCGCCGTTTTTCCGCCGCACATCGGAAGCATCCGCTTGGGCAAAAGGCTCAAAGACCCGTGCCTGGAAAGCTTCGGGAATGCCCGGGCCGCAATCACTCACGGAAACACGCGCGCTGGGTCCCCGCTGTTCGATACGCACGCCAATCGGCAGACCCGAAGGTGAGAACCTGATGGCGTTTGAAAGGAGATTGGTTAGGATTTGATAGAGCCTCTCGGGA
>Ga0163149_10004281_pt1 | contig 15752 bp, 6 predicted proteins | sample OliLakLV19MP5G1_FD_148604 | JGI IMG/M metagenome (GOLD analysis project Ga0163149, IMG submission 148604) | Freshwater microbial mat bacterial communities from Lake Vanda, McMurdo Dry Valleys, Antarctica - Oligotrophic Lake LV.19.MP5.G1 | ecosystem: Environmental > Aquatic > Freshwater > Lake >...
TAGCCATTAGCTTCATTCCTCTTTTCCCGTTGTTTCATATGTTGTCACTGTAGAAAATTCAACATCCAGTGAATTTTCTCATTTGCATGCTAACTCCACGCACTAAAAGTGATCAGTTCTTCATTGCTACATGTTGATGCAGTCATGAAAAATGAATTGCACCAAAAGCTGCTAGCACACGCCTTTTGAGTTTTTGAGAAGCAAACATCAGAAGGTTCCAAATGAAGTGAACAAAAAGTAAAAATGGAGAGAGGTTCACACTGTGCTGCACTTGCAAAGACCTTTGGATCAAGCCTCCCTTGCACCAGATTTTTGTTAGTTTCTACACAGAAACAAAGCTGGTGTGCAAGTGACCCTGGCTGGGTCACCTTTATCAAACAAAACAAATATAACATAATGGTTGCAGTCTGCAACTAGGAAAAGCAGAGCCCCCTGAAAAGAATTAGAGATATGCATTGCAGTGCACCAAAAGCTGTGCCAGCACATCCCTGTTGAGTTTTTGAGAAGTAACCATAACCAGTTTGAGGTTCCAAATGAACTGAACAAAAAGTAAAATGGAGAGAGGTTGATGCTGTGCTATGCAAGGACCTTTGGATCAAGCCTATCTTGCACCAATTTTTTGTTGGTTTCCACATAGAACAAAGCTGGTGTGCAAGTGACCATGGCTGGGTCACCTTCATCAAACAAAACAAACACCACATGATGTCTGCAGCATGCAACTAGGAAAAGAAGAGCCCCCTGAAAAGAATTAGAGACGTTGTTTTTGCAACAGGGGGAGTTGGGCATCCCAACATGTCCTATTTCTAACAGTGCTTTTCCTAATGCGGGGATTGAAAAAATGACTTTTCCCAACAACTTGTCATTTCTCCCCATTCTCATGATGCTGTGACAACACAGTGTGAATGCCGCATTTCTCTCACCTTGCATCTAATTCTCTGAACACGGTAAAAGTTATTTCCATTTCTCTCACTGTGGAAAAAGTGCAGATCAAGCGTGTTGTGGGGGCTGATTTGCCCCCTGTCTCAAAAAGGAGAGTGAGTTTTTCTGCTTCTTCCAGACATTACCATTCATGGAGATAAAAACAGTTGTGTGACAAGTGTGAGTTGTGTCATCGCTTCTGGACTGCATCTTTGCATAGGTGGGATGAAGAACATGACAGTCTTCTGGATCAATTGTGACAGCTGCGTGATCATAGCAATTTGCCCGTATGTTTTTTTCTTTGTTTCTGCTGGATTTTGGTACTTCAAAAACCACGAATAAGTTGGTTGACGCCCTTTGTGTCTGCCGTGCACCTGTGAGAAGGTTCTGTCATCCACAATTGAGACTGAACTTGTTTTAGTTTGTGACAAACATCAAAATGGAAATAGATCAAACACGGATGTTTTCTGGGACAACTGAACAAAGCAGAAGTGTCAAGAAAAATGAGAGTGGAGATTAAAGTACTGTAAGCAACACACCAGTTGTTGCACTACACTTCAATGGATCAACTTAATTTGTTAGAACCGTTTGGATAGGCCCATTGCGGCTTGTGCATGTTGCAAGGTTCTGTTATTGTGAGTTATTGTTCAGGTTCAAAAAACAAATGCATTGACACATTTTGATTGGGACTGATCCCTTTTGGAAGGGAGAGAAGGACTGAAGTTGACCCTGGTGGACTGTAACTGAATGAAGTTACATTAGGGTTGAGGACAAAGGGAAAGAACTTGAAGGGCATGTTTGCATCTAGTGGTCATAGCTTGTAAGCGTGTGTTGTTGGACTGCTGCATTGTCTTTCATACCTTTGTCTGGGCACAGTGCCATTGAGAAGACATCATTCTTCTCACTGTACATTGACTTAGTTTGTCAAACAGATTAGTTAAATCAACTGAAGGTGAAAGTGGGGTCTGTGTCCACAGCAAGAGATCAAGAACCTGCACATAATTCACTAGTGATGCTGAATCTTATGATAATCCCTTTTCCTTTTCTGTCAACTTCAGGCTATCCTCCACATCCGCTTCAACCATTTGCTTTGATATTTTTTGTGCCTCATAACTAGACTGTGCTCTCATCACATATGGAAGTCAAGTAACTGTGTGGGTGGGCTAGCCTAAGTCACTAGCTGCAGCTGGGCCTTCAGTTATGAATCCAGCCCTCACATTTGTCTTATTGTGACAACTTTAGTAGGCCGGTCGACTCTTTCGGTGCTACCAGCCTTCTTTGCCTAGAGCTCCTTTTAGGCTAGTAGATTAGTTTATGTTTTTCATCATAGATTTTAAAGCTCAGTTATTCTTGAAACAGTAGTTTACTCTAATATTACCGCAAGAACCACCAAGATTGGCGTGCCATTTCCGCTTGACTTGCTCTTCGTTTGCTCATTCTTCGATGGGCCAATTGAATGGAAATAGCCGCAGAACGACGACTCGAAAACAAGGTTTGCTCTCTAGACATGCGCCACGCAGCTTGGATGCGTCGAACACTTGATAGTTTTGATGAGATGTGGCCTTTGGAAACGTACACCCGCCAACATGATTGTATGCGAGTTGCGGCAGTATTGACGCGCCACTTGCGTTGGCTCCTAATTGTGCGTTGGAGTTTAACGACACAGACCCTCTGTTTGAGGAAGCGCGTCCTATAGTAGTGACCCCTCCATACCGCCTGAACCCACGCGGCGCTGCAGGAGAGAAAATATGTTTCCTTTAAAAATAGCTATCGATGAGGCAAGAAAACGAGAAAGGATGAGAAAACGCAGCACAAACCACGTCTCTCAGTTTTCCAATTTGGCTAAAGAGTCCTGGTCGTACCTTGGTTCGTTTTGACTTCATATCTCTGTAGAATCTTTGAATAAGGAGAGCTGATCGTATCTTCTTTGTGTGCTCCTTGACCATCTTAGCACGGCCCTGTTCAATGGCATCATTAACGACTTCAACATTGTTGCTCCAAGGCATCAGATCCGAAACTCCCCTAGATAATACCCCAAAGTCGAAGTTACAGAAAAGGGGCATGGATGCAGGATCGCAGAACTGCAGCCTCTTGGCTTGTGCTGCCCAGCACTCGGTGTCAAAAGGTAACGCAGTTGACTTTCTTTCTTTTGCGAAGCTTAACTTTATTTTTTGTTGGCAACGCGACAACTGCACCTGCGTCCACCAACGCTGAACGACAATGGCCGATTTTGTACGTTGTAAAACTAAGAGGCAGCGCCTCAGGAAGCGCTCTTGGGATACAACCCATGCACGCTGGATGCTAGCCGCAGCAGCATGCTGTGGCCTTCGAATCTCTAAGAAACTCCTGACAGAGCTTACAAGGAGAGCACCAGACCTGGAAACTTGGAGATAAGACTTTCTGGCGCGGTAGCACCTCCACTTTGCTTGGAGGCGAGCTGCAGCCCTTTTTTCTTTAACTTGCCTGAACCATGCTTGTATCAAACAGGTTGCGTTGATTGTCTTTCGATAGCTTGATTCTTGGACGATCTGCCGCAGGAGAACGAACAGTGAACTTGAGAGACAATTTTACAAAATGAATGGGTAATAGAAAACATGGGGCACGTAACGTACTCTTCTAAACCAACTAGCAACCATAGTGGCTGCAATGGACCTTAACCATTTCAATACGGAAAAGTTTCTCCTGTGGATAAACCCCCTGAAGGCACTCTGGATCTTAACCGAACCAACTTTCTGTGTGAGGAACCGCTTTCTGGCAACTGCTTGGCGCGAGGCCGCTTGAATCGTAGCTAGGTACAGGAAAAGAAAAAGAAAGTTAGTAACAGCCGAAATGACCACATATTAATTATTGCTTCTCTTCAAAGCGTGCTTTCTGTACACACCTGCACAGGTATTCTTTATTCGGTACCACAACTTCGCAACAAATATGTAAACACCATGGAGTGTGAGCAGACGGTTCGATAATTGAAAGACTGAAAGCAGTGTTTAGGATGAAGAACAAATAGATCTTACCTTTGAAAGCCCTTGGAGTGTTACAAATCCTCGTTTCATTTGTACGTAAGCCGATCGTTGAAGAGCCCTCTAAGAGTTGTCAAAAAACACAAAAAAAACGAGTGAGTAAACAGGAGAGTCCATCATGTAGCTGTTCAGTTCGAATTGGATTTCTGTACGCACCCGACAACCAGCTTCGATAACAACTGCAGCAGCCCGAGTGGTTGCGAAACTACGCTTTGAGGATTCCATCCTCCAGTTACTTTGTAGCCGAAGGACTGATCGTGTCTTTTCTTGGAAGCTTAGCTTGCCTTTCAGTTGGAGAATCCCAAACCCCCGCTTTTGTCTGATGTATCGTGTTCGACAGAAGTGACGGCGCCATGTATTCTGAATTTGAATTGTACTGAAACGGTTGGCTTGATAGGCCATCTTGCCAAGCAACATCCGGGTGTGCTGCTGGAGCGTGATGGAAGCACGTGCCTTGAGATGATAACTATTTCGTGCAAGGAGTTGCAAACTCTTGAACCCGCCCAGCATCTTATTGTATTCAGATCTTGTGGAAGCGGATCGCCACTGCGATGTGATCTTTATTGCAGCTTTGCGTGCTTCTCTAAAACTCTCGCGAGCAGAATTCTTTCGGTGGTTGGCTTGAATAGCAATACACCACCGTGTCTTGACTGCGAAGATCCGCTTGGCTACCTTTTGCAAGGCAGCAAAGCCCCGGAACATCCGCCATTGCCTTTGGAGCAGAATAGCAGATCTGGTCTTTGCTTGGAAGCTTTGTTTTGCACGTCTTTGAAGGGCAACGATTCCTGTGTAAATGGCGCAGTATTTAGCCCTCATGGAAAGTCTTCGTTGAACCCGTTGTAGCAAAACAACCGCACTAGTCTTTCTCTGCGACATACAGTAAAGAATAACGAGAATGAGTAACAGGGGAGTTGACCGTGTATCGGTTCGGTCCAGATCGGGTTTTCTGTGCGCACCTGGTATCGCCCCTTCGCCCAAAATAGTACGACGGGGAAGTATCTCAGCAAGATCTACGGTCAGGAAAAAGGAAAGGACAATGTTTAGCAACAGCTGAGTTGTCACCATTAAGCACGATCATCACGATTACAAAGATTCACTTCTTTGGCCGCATTCTATTAAATCACCACAACAAAAATTCAACAAGATCCGTTCCCTGTATGTCATGATTCATCACCACTCAACAAGATGTCCAATTTCATAATGATACATTCTAAGCCCTTTTTCTTTTGACCTACCTGGTATTCCTTCCTAGCAGAGTACCCCCGCCACTGCTTTTGAAGCATTTGCGATGCAGCACGCTTTTGACTGTAGCTTCCTTTGCACGAGATCATTCTTGAGTGTCTTTGGAGGAGTAACGTAGCCCTGGTCTTCTCTCGAAAGCTCAGCTTTACCCGATGTTGTAAGACGATGAAACCGGAACGTTGCGTATGATATAGTCGGCGTGGCGAAAAGCCTCGCCAGTTTGCGGCCAGATGGCTTGCCGCCAAACGAAGACGCAAAAAATATGACTGCGCCGAGAACAGGCGGACCGTTCGTTGCAAAAGGATTGCCGCCTTCAGCTTTTCCTGAAAACGCCTTCTAGCGAGACGCTGGAGGGTAAGGACACCCCGTCTAAGTCTCCAGAGGCGTTGTATCTTCGTGATAGCTTGGGTCTTCCTGTTGTATTGCTGCTTGATAAGTTTTTGAAAAACGCCAATTCTCTTGTTCCTGAGTCGAAGACGAGCCATAAATTGAGGCTGGGAGAGATAGATTTTCCAACGTTTCTGAACAAAAAGCATTCCTCTCCTCATTCGAAGAAATTCCCTCCGAAGAGAAACGGCGCGGTACCTCCGTTGCACAAGAATCACGCTCAGCTGGAATCTCACTTGGCGGCGGCATTGAACACCTCTGAAGAAAGCTTGGATTAAGATGGTCTTTCGTTCTTTTATCTCACATAGATAACTAAGTCTTTCCCTCCACCAGCATTGCATTCGCTGCACATTTGAGACAATCAAGCGAAGCAAGGACAAAGCCTGTGCCCTCGATACCGGATCCTGTGTTGGTTGCAGCTTCCTGGGGACTGGCGCCTCCATTTGGGTTGTATTTCTGCTGCGCCAAAACTGTTGGATCAGAGACGAGGCACTGCTTGCCTTGTGCATCCTCTCTGCCTGCTGGACGGTACCCATCCCTTGAACCGACTGAAAGCAAGACACAAGGGTATCCGGAAGCAAGAAAACCGCGGATGGGTCAAACAGGAAGAATGTAGAATCGTTTTCTTGCTTGGCCGCATCCAGCCCTCCAGGGCTTTGGTAACTAGACGCAGTCGAGTCTAAACGCTTGGTTTGTTGGAGGAGGTAAATCCTTCGACGAATATTTGCTCGCCACCAACTCTGCAATAGAATCGCAGCAAGACTCTGGAGAACGTCATGGAATTTTAGGAAGGAACGCGGTTTAGTTAACCCATTGTGGAGGCAATGATCAAACACAATTCAACATTATTCACGAGGACTCAACATAATAAATGGAACACAGAGGAGGATGCCTCTACTCCAATTGCTGGACTTACTCGCACTTTTTTGAGCCAGGAAAAAACCTGACAAGGGCGAAATGTTCGCTCTACTTCAATGGCATTATCGTGAACGAGGGCTCTGGTGAAAACAGTACCTTCCCTTCTCAAAAAGTATCTCCAAGCACGTTGAATTGAAATTATAGCTGACTTCTGTTGCCCATATATTTTTCTGGACATGACTATCCTGTACCAAGATTGAATAAACATTGCGCTAAGCTCCCTCTTGTTGTTTTCAGGGAAAGTCAAGACCGAGCACAGCTGGTATTCTTTTTTGACATCAAGCGACCCACTCCATTCGCCGATGTCATGAAGCGACACTGATGAGTCGGAAATCAAGATGTCCTGCCTTCTAGACGAATTGGACGAGATTCTCTCTTGAATTGCGGCGTGCACCTCAAGAGAATAAATCTCAGCTTTTCGGGCTTGGTACCAGGTCTGGATTACAATGCTTGCGCCATGTCTCGCTTGGAGAGAACGCCTGATAGAAAAACCACGATAGCTAGCCTGAATCATCAACACAGAGGCTTGTATTCGTCTCTCCGTCAGCTTTTGCTTTCGGACAAGATATTGACGAACAAATCTCTGAATTTTCTTCACCTCTCCACGAATTCTCCTAACGTGATGGCCACGATATACTTTTTGAACAAGTACGATAGCTTGATACAACCCGGCCGCCTTTTTCTCTAGGTAACTGTCCCAAGCCAGTTGAATGACAAGGGCTTTGAGATGAGCCTCTAGGAGAGATTGGTAGATTTTCCTTGCTTGATATCCCCGGACAATATTCTGCACAATTATTGACGACTGTTTCAAGGATTGAAAATGTTGACGCTCCTGGTATTGTTTCCAGGCATGGCTGATCGCGATGGACGAACGCAACCGAAGCGAATGCATTGATCTACTTTTATTGCCTCGGTAAAGGGCCTGCAATGCTGCCACAGCTCTCACAGCTGCATTGACTGCTTTTCTTGTGTGATAACCACGATATACTGCTTGCAGAACAGAAACTGATTGAAGCTGTTCACCAAGGGAAAGCTTGTACATTCCCATCCTCCACCAGCATTGCAACTGTTTTGCACCTTGCTCTCTTTTCCTTTTATGAAGCTCATGAGCAGATCGAAGTTGGATGCCTCTGAAATGGGCTTGGATTGTTGTCACAGCTCTGAAGCCTGATCTGATTGTTTTTCGTGTGCGATGACCACGATATGCTGCCTGTACAACAGTAACAGATTGAAGCTCTTCCCAAAGAGTAACCTTGCACATTTCCATCCTCCACCAGGCTTGCAAAGAAACTGCACACTGCTCTTGTTTTCTTTTGCAAAACTCCTGAGCAGATCGAAGTTGGATGCCTCTGAAATGAGCTTGAATTGTTGTCACAGCTCTCAAGGCTGCTCTGGTTGTTTTCCTCTTGTGATGACCACGATATGCTGCCTGCACAGCAGATGCTGCCTGCCCAGCAGAAACATATGGGTGAAGCTCTACCCAAACATCAAGCTTGCACATTCTCATCCTCCACCATGATTGCAACCGCACTGCAGATTGCTCTCTTTTTCCTTTGTTAAGCTCTTGAACAGATCGAAGTTGGATGTCTCTGAAATGGGCTTGGATTACCGTTACGGCTCTCAAGGCTGCTGCAACAGTTTTTCGTGCATGATGACCACGATATGCTGCCTGCAATATAGAAACAGATTGCAACTCTTCCCAAAAAGCAAGCTTGCACATTTCCATCTTCCACCAGGATTGCAACTTCACTGCACTTTGCTCTCGTTTTCTTTTGTGAAGCTCTTGAGCAGATCGAAGTTGGATGCCTCTGAAATAGGCTTGGATTGCTGTCACAGCTCTAAAGGCTGCTCTGATTCTTTTTCTTGTGTTGTGACCACGAAATGCTGCTTGCACAACAGTAACAGATTGAAGCTCTTCCCAAAGGGTAAGCTTGCACATTTCCATCCTCCACCAGGACTGCAACTGCACTGCACACTGCTCCCTTTTTCCTTTGCGTAGCTCTTGAGCAGATCGAACTTGGATGCCTCTGAAATGGGCTTGGATCACCGTCACCCCTTGGAAGGCTGCTCTGAACTTTTTTCGTGTGTGATGACCACGATACGCTGCTTGCAAAATAGAAACATATTGCAGCTCTTCCCAAACAACAAGCTTGCACATTTCCATCCTCCACCAGGATTGCAACTGCAATGCACCCAGCTCCCTTTTCTTTTTGCATAGCTCTTGAGCCGACCGAAGCTGGATTCCTCTCAAATGGGCTTGGATTACTGTCACAGCTTTGAAGGCTGCTTTGATTGTTTTTCGTATGCGATAAGCTCGATATGCTGCTTGCAAAATAGAAACAGATTGAAGCTCTTGGTAAAGGGCAAGCCTGCACATTCTCATTCTCCACCAGGTTTGTATTTGTGATGCTGATTTTTCCATCTGCATTTTATGAAGCTCTTGTTCTCTTGCTACCAATAGTTGTAAAGTAAGGTAGTTTCTTCTGGTCTTCCAAAAGCATCGACGGAGGGCGACGGCCCGGAACCAGCTCTGAATCGCAGAAGCGGCAAAATCTTGATCCAGCAACAGTGACCGAGCAAGGAAACCCCTGAAAGATCGCTGAAGTTCAATTGCCATCGCCCATTGATGCCTACCGAGGGACCTTTGCAGCTGTCGTCGGATAAAAGACTGCAGCACTGTGGCACTTCTTAGAGAACGGCTGTAGTATGCCCTAGCCGATGAACCACGAATTAATGCTTGGATAATAAGAGCTGCTGCATCCTGAAGCTGGAGCTGCTGAATGCACCGAAGCATTCTCCACCATGATTGTAAGCGCACACAAGACTGCCTTGCCTCTCGAAGATATCTCTTCTCGGGGACCTCCTCGGTATGTTTTTTCCAAAAGCGCTGGATAGCCAGAGCAGCGTCTTTTTCTCTGGCCATCTTGAGGAGGATTCTTCTCATCTTCAGGGACTGTAGGTATACCGAGGCGCGGCTCAGACGAGCGCACTGGTTTGCGAAAGACTTGCAGAGTGCTGCCTTTGATAGCAAGGTGAACTTCTTCTCTGCGCTCCACGACTCCCACAAGACACTACGATGAGCTGCACATGTAACATGGATGCTGCAGCGGTTGAGCTCTTCCCTGCCGTGTTCTTCTCCAAAATAAATGCTAACCTTAGTCTTCCAGTCGACCACGAAGCTGCAAGGCGACATCAAGACTGTCTGAGGAAGACGCTCTTCGTTGACTCGGCGGATAGCTTTAGTCAAAGCAAGGAGACGCACTTTCTGCCTCAAAATTGGATTACTCGTTGTTTCTTCTTGAAAAAAGTCAACTCGGACCGACCTTTGGTGAAGAAGGGGACGGGCATGAACGTGAGCAATAAGTCCCTTTTTATAAGTGACGTCAATTCGAACAAGATGACACATACCATTCTTTTAAGAGGCACGACGATATTAGCAGCGAATGAGCTCGATACCGACGCCATATTGACTGTATCTTCGTCGCCGACTGTGCCAGTCTTTTCATCCTCAAGCAATCTTTCGCCCAACGCTGGATTGTGGGCACTAACGCCAGCTTTTGTGCGTCGTAGTGCCAATACTTCTTCTTTGTCGGTAAATAATCATATACGATACTTCTGCTGAATGTTTTGAGGGTACTGCATGGCTTCCGAGTTAAGGAGGAAGAGGAAGGACTTCGAGAGGTGTTCTTTGCATCTATGTGCGAAGCCTGTTTAAGCGCCCTTCTTCGAACTTGTGCCGCCCGGTAAAAGGACACAGGGGGAGAAGGTCCTTTCTCTTCTTGTTTTAACGGGGGGACTGGTTCTTGACTTTCCTTGACAAGTAGTTTCAAGTCCAAGTCCTTTGAAACATCGCAATCAATTGCTGTTGCCTCCTCCTGTTCTGTCACTGCATTGAGCCTTAGGTTGACGATCTCATGATTCCAAGCTTTTTCCAAGCCCACTTGCTGATTGAAATCTTCTCGACCAGTCTGAAGTGCTGAATTGCATGTCTCGGGACGGTTTGAGATTTCGCTGTAATTTTCACCTGCGGGTGCGGCTGCAACTGCCGGATATACGACTGGACTCTCATCGAGGACCTCATCAAACTCATCAATGAGGGGGCTCAAGTGACATTCAGCAGCACTGGTCTCATCTGATTGGAACGACGACTCCCCACTGCTAGAGACGCTGGTTGCATGTTTGGTTTCCAATTCTACTACTGCAGAATAACCCTTTACAGCTCCGCATTCTCTCCCTGGCATGGCAGCTCCCAATGGCTGAGGGCCAGCAATGCTCTCGTCCTCTGACAGGCAATTCTCTTCTTCTTCTTCTTCTTCTTCTTCGTCTTCTTCATTTTCATCCATTTCATCAGAAGGACTTTCTCCCGTAATAAGGCTTTCGCACTCCACGTGCTGCTGGCGTAGCTTGGTAAGATGCTTTACAAGAAGGTTTTGTATCAGAGCTGAGGCATGACTCTTACAGATTTGCCTCTCCAGCGATCTGGCCAGTTGGTTTCGCAACCGTTTGGCAACACACACCCTCCATTGACCTTGAAGAAGTAAAACTGCATTGCGCCTTTCCTTTCTAGCTCTTCGAGACACTCTTCGTCGTTCAAGTGACTGTACCAAGACAACCGACTCCTTTAGGGCTTGAAAATAGAAACAGTACCATATACCTCGCCACCAGCTCTGCAGCTTTATTGTTGTAGCGGTCTGTTGGTGTATTCTTATTCTTACTTTGTTTCCACGAAAGCAGCTTTGAATGACTGTTGCTGCTGTCTGTTGGTGTAATCTTCTCCTTACTTTGCTCCCCCGAAAGCAACTTTGAATTAGCGTCGCCGCTCTCTGTCGTTTCCGACTTCGGCTTGTTTTGTGTACATTTTGGGGTTCCATCATTCTCTTCGGAGTGATAGACTTTGCTTTGCCCTTCTGGTACAGCCTGTCAAACATGGAGACAGTTCTAGGAGTACCTTTCGTTGTCTCGACTTGATTATGGCTTTCTGCAGATGTAGGACTGACACATGACGCTGGGGGAGTTAAAGGCTGCTTATCCGATTCGATGGTGACATCCGTAGAACAATGACTCAGTGTAAGATCTGGTACCGGTTGCTCCCTGCCTTGCCCCTTGTAGGACACAGGTTGGGATGTTTCAATCGTAGCCTTGAACGAACGCGATGAAGAAGAGGCCCGAGCGCGCTTGTTCGGCCCTTTTACCCGCTTTTGGGTCTTCTGGGATAGCCATTTCCTTTCTAATTGATCCAGCTTGTCATACAATCTCGCGGCGTGCACTCGGTTATTATCTTTCTTGTCGCGCCCTTCAATCGCAGTCTCCTCGTTTCTTGATTCCTCTTCCCTTGACTCTGGCGGTACCTCTTCCCTTGACTCTGGCGGCACCCAGCCAAATCCTGTTTCCGCCTCCAGTGGGTGCCCACCAAAAAGTCCCATTATCGATATACTTGGTTAACCACCTGCGTCATTCCACTCTATTGCTAATTTCTACAATACCGCTACTCTAGTGTATAGGTCTCCTAATAGGTGCGAGCGGATGACACTCAAAGACTTTTCTGTAATCGCTGTCCTTTATTAATGATTTTGTTCCTCTCTTCATGCACCTTCGTGTTATCGCTCTGGTGGTGGGTCGGGGATGTTTTAAAACGGTTGTGTTGGCATCAACCTCGATTTCGGCGAACTGTCATCCTAATTGATTATTGTATTTAGGTACATGGCGATGCTTTTGATATAAGTAAAGATAAGCATTGAGAAAGGTATTTTTGGGTTTAAATTGCGTTGATTTATTTAGAGTCGACGATAAGGTTAAGGTTTCATCGTGTTTCCAGTCTCATTTTTAACTTTTCGAAATAATTATTTTTACAAAGCATGCCAACTATACTTTGATCATTACGAAATTACTGTTACTTCTCTGGTTTCTAACTAGCTACTAGTAGTCTTGCTAACTTATAATTGAAATGTTTGACGGTTTCATTGTCGTAAATAGTATTTAGAAAATGATGGTATGCAGTGGATGAAAGCCTCTGAGGACAAACTAAGGAGGTCGCGGAGGACCGGGGGTGAATAATTACATGATCCTTAAGATATAAAATGGATTAATAGCTCATTGTAGCGTTACTCAAGTGTCGTCCAGTTTGACAGATAGTGTCTTATGGTCAACCACTCCGGTTTTCCAAATCCTGGTTCAACTTCGTCGGGTTTTTACTCGCCTTCAGGCTTTTCTCTTCTGACTCCAGCATATCTCGAGCTTCTTTTATCTGGTTTTTCTGCTGCTCTGCGCTAATTCTCCCCAGTATAACCCTCAGTGCCACACGGCGAAGGCAAATGCTACCAACGTCCCTTTCTTTACGCGCCAATAAATGGGCAACCTCCAGGTCCGAAGCCTCTGAAGTTTTTTCGTAAACCTTGTCGGTGAGAAATCGCTCAAGGTCTGTCCGAATCCCATGATCTCGTCTAGTTGCCTGCGTCCTTCGAAGATATTCGAGTTTTAGGAGAATAAGCTTCTTCTTTGCAAGCTGGGTCCTCGACCATGATTGGATTTTGACGCATGCTACCCGCAGTGTGTCAAGAACCAGTCGACCACGGCGTACTCGAAGCGTGGACTGGAAATACCGCTGGAGCCTCAAAATTGCAGTCCGTCGTTCCTTGACATACTCTTTTGCCAAAAACATTCTGACAAGAGATTGAATCAGAGTCACCCGGAACAATCGAGGATGATCGTATTGTTTCTCAGTCTGTTGAAGCCTAACCCAGCGCTGAATTCTTATGACGCGGCTGCGTTGATCTTCATAAGAGCGCCGTGATTCAAAAGTGTGTATCCATTGCTGCAATTCCGGGGGAGGTCTTGATACACCATGCGAAAGCCAGTACTTTTTGGCGCGAGTGAAACTGAGAAACCCACGCATCGATCGCTGGAGTGTCGCAGCGGCGCAATCTCGGCATCGGAATGCTTTCCAGTACTTTCGAACACAAGCCGAGAGTAGCTCCCGATGGACTTCCCGGACCGCAAATACAGCAGCAGACTTTGGAAGTTGTCCCTTCGAACTGCGCTGATACAATACCAAAGACGATTCAATAGCAAGGACAGCCAAGCTCAATTTCCAAGCGACGAATGTTGTCTGTATCAGGCGGGCAGCTTCTCCCAGCTTTGCGTCACGACCATTTGCGCAACTTCTAAGCAAAGTAGCTTGAGCAGAGGTATGCGATTTCACCATGCAACCGCGCCAGGCGGCCTGTACGATAATAGATGCGCGTCTTAGGCGCGTTCTTTCCCAAAAAGCGTGAATTGTGAATGCGGCGACTTCTCTCTCCTTGCTGTTTCGGCGGGATTGCATTCTTCTAAACAGACGCTGTATTTTCGAGACAAGCTCTGCTTTGATTTCATCCTCACTTTGAAATAATGCTGAGACTTCTTGCGTTTTTTCGACGAAACGACGACGGGCCTGTAGTAATTTCAATTTGCATTGAGCATCTTGAATTGCTTTTTGATGGGCAAGAGCAAGCTGACGGCATTGAAAACCTCGCACTATCAAGGTGGCAGCCACCTTCAGACGTTCGAACGAACGGCGTTCGAGATATTCTCTTGCCCGGGCCTGCACACGAAGAACTCCTAGGAGAAGCCGTCGGTATATCTGAACGCAGCGATATCTTTTCCACACACCGGCAATAAGGGAAGAACAGATCCGCGCAGTCACTAACTTTCTGCGGGCTCGTAGCACTCTCCACAAGTTTTGTAGCAAACGTGCCACCACTTCTCTCTGTCTCAACACAGCACGCGTGTGTACGCCCCGGATGATAGATTGTATCCTAGTAGAGGCCATGTTGACTTGCAGTGTGGCATTCTCGTTTCGCATTCTCCTCTGACGCCTCCACCAGTGCTGGATGGATCTCAATGCTTGGATATACATGCAGTACTTCTCCTTCTGATAATGCATTCTAAAGGCTGCCTGGACGGTAGTTGCAGCGTTGTTAGCCAGGCATTCCAGGGAACCTCTTTCCAAATGTTTCAGTGTCAGATACTGGCGAAATGCACTTTGAATGGCACTGGCTGCGTGACGATAGCTGAGAAATCTCTTTCTCCGATGATGGCAGCGGTAGATTGATTCTATTGAGATAACAGAAGCACGCAAAAGTTGAAAACAATGTTGCCCTTGGCACCCTCTAACAAACTTCTGGACCATCACTGCAGCCTCCACAGCTTGAAAGAGAGCTTTGCTAGCAACACATTTTCTGAAAAAGCTCTGTAAGACAACAGCCGCCCCCTTCACTGCAAAATAGCGCTGCCTCAAAAGATGTCCACGGTAGGCAGATTGCAGCAAGCAAGCCGCTGTTGCAAGTGCCTGGTGTTTCTTGTAGCTTCTCCAGAATCTCTGAATGATTGTAACAGAAGATTTGCATCTTTGCAAAAGGTGACCACCACCCTTCTCCTTCTGATGATGCATTCTAAAGGCTGCCTGCAAGGTAGTTGCAGCCTTGTCAGCCAGACATTCTTGGGAATCTGTTGCCAAACGTTGCAGGGTCAGATAACGGCGCGCTGCACTTTGAATGGCGATGGCTGAGAGACGATAGCTGAGAAATCTCCTTCGTTGAAGATGACTGCGAGAGATCGACTCTATCATGGTAGCAGAAACACGCCAGAGTTGAACACAATGCCGACCCTGACTTCTTCTGACAAACTTCTGGATTGCTACTGAAGCCTCCACAGCTTGAAACAGAGTTGTGCGAGCAAGGTAGCTTCTACAAAAGCTCTGTAAGACAACAGTAGCCCACTTCACGACACAATAGCCCTGCCTCAACTGATGTCCACGGTAGGCAGACTGCAACAGGCAAGCGGCTGCTGAAACTGTCTTATATATCTTGTAGCTCCTCCATAACCTCTGAATATTCCTGGCAGAAGATTCTTCTCCTTCCTTAGCTGTCAAAACCAAAGCCCGAGAAGCACAATAGCTCGAGTTTTGCATGTGCATGCGGTAGATTGACTGGATGATGATAACATTTCTCTCCCTTCGGAGATGAGATGACGTTCCTTGCCTTCTTCGGACCATAAATTCTCGAAACGCTGATTGGATCGCCACGACCGCAGAGTGCGTTGAGCGATACCTTACTCTCGCTAAGTGGCCCATGTACGCAGATTGAATAAGAACAGCACTGGTTCTTTTGCGACGGAAAGGTTTCTGTGCGATGGCCTTTCGAAAATTAGCTTGGATGAGAATTGCACAAGATCGCGATATCGACTGCTCAGAACGGAGCAACCGCGCTTTAGCTTGCGCTCGTCGAACTTCAC
>Ga0163149_10004292_pt1 | contig 15717 bp, 16 predicted proteins | sample OliLakLV19MP5G1_FD_148604 | JGI IMG/M metagenome (GOLD analysis project Ga0163149, IMG submission 148604) | Freshwater microbial mat bacterial communities from Lake Vanda, McMurdo Dry Valleys, Antarctica - Oligotrophic Lake LV.19.MP5.G1 | ecosystem: Environmental > Aquatic > Freshwater > Lake >...
ACTTAAAATAGCCTAGCAATTGCTAGGCTATTTTTTTTATGTCTTTTGTGGAATTTATCCGGTCCACTTTCCCACTTTGAGTATATAGTAAGTGAGGAATAAAAAAAATATTTTTGGGCATCCAAAAGGGATTTTCCAGCTCACTTTTTATTTCAGATAGTATTCTATTTTGAATTTCTTTTTTTAATTCTTCGCCTTCAATAAACAACACTACTTTCTCGTTGAGTTTGGCATCGCTTAACTTAAAAATAAAGAACCTGTTTTGTATCCTCATTTTAAAGAAAACATTTGACACTACACCTTCCAATAGCTCAATATTCACTTTTATTCCTCCGCTATTAATTACATTGTCTATTCTTCCAATCCAAGTAAAAGCGGTTGGAATATCTTCGTAAGTTATCAATTCTACAATATCGTTGGTCTGAATCCATTGATTTTCAGTAACCACCGATTTTACTTTCAGGCAATTACGTTCGTCAATGTCGATTGCCACACCCTCTAAAATTGTATAATAATTCTCGCTATCAGAAATATTTTTCAATGCAAAATGAGAGAGTGTTTCTGTCATCCCGAAGCTGTGATATACTTTTGATTGGAGTGTTTGAAGCTCCTGAGTCAATTTTTCATCGAGTGCTTCTCCACCCACAAGTATAATTTTAAGCTGGTTGAGTCGATTTATATCGCCCTCTCTATTTCGCTCAAAAATTTGTTTTAATTGCATAGGAACGAATGCAGCGAAGTCTATGGCACAATTTTTATCTATGTAATCAAAAGGAGATGAAGAAGGCGAAACAATTAATGCTTTCATATTGGCCTCAATACATCTAACCAGCATCATTTTGCCTGCTGTGTAATTAATATTGAGGCAAATAAGTGCAGTAAATTTATCATTGAGTTGTAATTTCGAGAGGGTAGCCTTAGCAGAGTATTGCAATTGGTGTTTTGAGAATTTGAGTTTTTTGGGCAACCCTGTAGAACCTGATGTGGATAATTCAAAAGTTTCCACTTCACAATTGTATTTGTTTACAAAATCTTCCGCCTCTTTTTTGTAGTCAGCTTTTATGTTTACGAATTCTAATTCAAATGGCATTTTGGTTGTGTTGAAATTTTAAATTTGATTTTCCTATCTTACTTCGTATTTTTGTGCGAAATTTTGAGTAAACCTGATAAAAAAGTGATATGAAGAATACAATACACATGTTTTTTTTGAAACTTTCGTTTTTATTACTTCTAATTTTTTCAGTTTATAAATCGCAAGCCCAAAAAGTAGTATGGGCAAACAAATTGTTTGAATATACCGATATTTATCAATTTGAAAATAACTTTGCCGAGTTGGTGCTAGGTCCGCCTACAATCTACCCCTTAACGAGCCTCGATGCAAAGCACGATCCCTATTCCGAAGGCTATATTTTGAACTATGCGAAATCAAACAAAAGAAATACAATCACTGTAGGCTTTTCTACGCCAACTATTGCAAATCAAATCATAATTGGTGGGATTTTTAATGTTGGTACTATTGAAAGCATATCGATTATTCAAAAAGATAATAAAGAGAAAATTGTTTACCAACTTGATAAGCCTGATTCTAAAGCTAAATTCAGGTCGTTTGCGACTTTCATACCTACTTCTACTGTTTATGGAATAAAAATAATAGCCAATCATAGTAAAATCAATGAGTGGAATATTTTAAAAGGAATAGGGCTTCTAAATGCACCTAAATTATATGCAATTGAGCCTGATTTGATTGAAGATGTAACACACCCTCATGTAAAAGAAGTAGTGGGGGGAGAAATTAATAGCGAAGATTGCTTTGAATTTTCTCCTAAAATAGCTCCAGATGGTAAAACACTTTATTTTGTAAAGGAATGTAAAGATGAACCTGATCAAGATATATTTTATTCTGAGCTAGACTCTAGTGGAAAATGGTCGGAAGCAAAAAATATTGGTATTCCACTCAATAATAAAGGCCATAATTTTGTAGCATCTATAAGCCCAGATGGCAATACACTTGTAATTGGCAACCGCTACAACGAAGATGGTACAGATGCAGGCGAGGGTGTATCAATATCAACGAAATCAGACGATGGAAAATGGGGTAAGCCTCAAACTTTAGATATTCCAAACTATAAAAACAGCAATGAACATGCTAATTATTATATGGGGTCAAATGGCGACATACTTTTGATGGCTTTGCAAGATGACAAGAGCTTTGGAGATTTAGATTTGTATGTGTCAATTTATAATAAAACTTATCACAAATGGTCGGAGGCAAAAAACTTAGGTTCTGATATAAATACCTTGTTTTCAGAAGATTATCCTTATTTGGCCAACGATAATAAAACATTGTATTTTAGCTCCAAAGGCTTAATAGGCTATGGTGGGCATGATATTTTTGTTTCCCGTAGGCTAGACGACAGTTGGGAAAAATGGAGTAAACCGGAAAACTTAGGGCCTTTTATCAACACAAAATCGGACGATAAAGGCTTTGTAATGGCAAGTCAAGGCGACCATGCCTATTTTAACTCTGCTCCTTTCGATGCCAATTTGCATCACATGGATATTTTTAAGGTTGATTTGCCTAAAATGTTGCATCAAATTCCTCGCATATTGTTGTCCGGCACGCTATACGAATCGGAATTCAACCTCCCTTTGCGTGGCACAGTAACTGCTAAAAATGAAAAAGATGAAACTGTTGCTTTTTGTGCATCAAACCCAAAATCAGGCAAATATGTAATGTCGATGGAATTTGGCAAAACATACAAACTGCAAGCAGAGTCGTTTGCCCACTTCAAAATTACTGAAAAATTGGCAATGACGGATACAACTATGCAATTGGAGCAAATCAAAGATTTTGCTTTCACTTCATTTCTTGATTCGGCCAAAGTGCTGAGTTTCGATAATATTTTCTTCGAATTCAAATCTGCAGCTATCAAGGAAGAATCTTATGAAGGTTTAGATGAAATAGCCTCTTTAATGAAACAACAGGAAGGAGCTAAATTTAGAATTGAAGGTCATACTGATTATGTAGGTTCGAGTGAATACAATCAAAAACTTTCTGAAAAAAGAGCGGAATCTATAAAGAACTATTTGATTTCTAAGGGATTGAATAGATTAAGATTTGAAGCCAAAGGCTACGGAAAAGATAAACCTGTGGCAGATAATGAAACAGAAGAAGGCAGAGCCAAAAACCGAAGAGTTGAATTTGTAGTAATTGAGAAAGATGCCTTAAAAAAGGCAACATCTCTCAAAAAGAAAGGCTAGATTTTATATTTGAGAGCACAATGTCATTAACTTAAGCATCTTTAACAAACCTCATCTTAAATCCTTCTCCTACAGAGAAGGACTTTTAGGTGTTAAGTTAATGACATTGCTTAATAACAGTTAATTCTTTTGAATTTTGGCTTTTAAAGTAATTACAGGATTGGAATTTGTAGGGTCGTTGCTATAGATATTAATATGTTTTTCCTGTACTCCTTCTTTACCTTGCGAATCGAAAGTAATGGAAAGCTTGCCCACTTCACCCGAGGCTAGTATTTTTTTATCTAAGTTGGTAACCGTGCATCCGCAACTAGGTTTTACTTTGTAAATCATCAATTGGTTATTACCCATATTTGTGATTGCAAATACGGTACTCACTTTATCGCCTTGTTTTATAATGCCGAAATCGTGGCTCATGTTGTCGAGCTTCAGTTTTGGTTGTGATTTTAACTCATCATCTGATAAAATGGGGAAGTATTTTGATATAGTGCCAGTAACGTAAATGGCCTTCATGGGCAGCACCTTATCATCAGTTACTAATTCAATTTTATCTTGCACATAGCCAAAGTCATTTTTTTTTGCCGGGTCGTATTCAACGGAAATTTTAGCTTTCGATTTAGGTAGCAATACAATAGGATCTATATTGATTTTTAAAAATGAATTGTTGTTGTTCACCGAATGAATGTTAACAATGGTATCCGATTGGTTGTAGAGATTAAATGATTTACTAATAGCTTTTTCAGTAGTTATATCGCCCAAATTCATGTAGCGCGATACCATTCTGAAATTGCCAATCAAATCAGGAAAATCGTCAGTTGGTCTTCGAGGCTTAGGAATTACCTTACCAGTTACATTTAATATCACTGTTTCATTGAGTGCATTTGTAAAAACGGTGAGGGATTTATTGAATGGTCCGGGCTTATTTGCGGGATTAAATTCTACTTTAATCATGCCAGTATTCCCTGAAGCAACTGCCAGTTTCGACCATTCAGGTACAGTGCAGCCACACGAGGCTTGTACATTTTTAATGAGCAAAGGTGTGCTTCCTGCATTAGTAAATACAAATTCATAAGTCACAATTCCACCTTCTTCCTTTATGGTGCCAAAGTCGTGCGTATAATAATTGAATGCTATTGATGTTTTCTTTTCCTGTGCCGATGCAAGGTGAAAAAATAGGAAACAGAAAATGTATGTGAGGGAAGCTTTTGTCATGGGAATTGAATATTGAATCAAAGTATAAAAATGAGACTAATTAATGACACAATGGAGAATATTTTTTTATTAAAGTTGAAACAATTCAGCTGGGTTTATTTTGAACTGTGGCATATTTGAAGTAATTCTTCCTCCATCTCCACTTTTTCTTTGCATCGTAATTCGGCCAATTTTAAAGTTTACACGCTTAGTAATTTTTAACTTCACCATTTCCAAAATAATTAAGACAAAAATTCATTCGCTTTAAAATCCATTTTGAATTTGCTACAGTTTTCTGGGCTACAAGCATCCATTCGGCAGAAAACTGTCCACTTCCTTTCAGTATATCCGAAACTATTAAGGATTTATTTTTACTTAGCCAAGCATGTATTTTGTCTTGTTCTTCAACTGAAAATTCGAAAGCAAACATTCTTCTTTTGTCTTTTAAACTTGTTACTGATGGTGCTAATTCACCTGTATATTGTTTTAAATTAATAGAAATATTGTCTGGAATGTCCCACATTTCTACATATGTATCTATCCATCTTTTAACTATTTGGTTAAATCCTTTTAGGTATCTAACTAATTTTACTTGTAAATTCTGAATGCCGATTGCGCCTTTAAGTTGTATTGTGACTTGTGCTTGAACATCTGTTTTATACCCACTAACTTTAACTGCTTTTACATATTCTATTACTTCTAAGTCGTATTGCATAATTAAAAGCCATTTTTGTGCATCTTCATCTAATAGCCAGTTATTGAATTTATTTACGATTTCATCTTCGTTTAAAAAACCATTTTTTGCAGTTTGGGAACCGAGTAATTGCTGTTTATTCATCAATTTTTAAAATTTTATAAATTTCCACAACTACTTTTTGCAGTACATTTATAGATACACTATTCCCAAATTGTTTGTACGCTTGTGTCACTAATGGATGTATTATAAATTCTTCTGGAAAACCTTGAATTCTTGCACACTCACGGGGCGATAATTTGCGAATTTGCCCATTAATCAAATATAGATCCGTTTTTGAACCTATTCCCCCGCCCTAAGCTGATAAGGTGATAGCCTGCCCTAATGGATGGTATATTCTTTCTCCTTGCCCACCTTTATTTACTATTCCAATCTGAATGGGTTTATTTAGTAATTGCATTTCTCCAAAAAATGAAAATGGCAAGGTATAGTTTTTATATATTTCAATATCGTTTCTTTCAATTACTTTGCCATTGATTGAATTTTTTTCCAAAATGTCTGCTAAGCAAACTTGTTGATTTGTGGGAGTTGGAAATTTAAAATTTGTTGAGTTAATTTTATTATGAAACGCTACTATATAAATTCTCTCACGGTTTTGTGATAGTCCAAAATTACAGGCATTTAAAACGTAGAAAAAAACATTATAGTTTAACTCTTTAAGGGTGTTTTTTATGGTTTTTAATGTATCTCCGTGATCATGAGCAACCAAATTTTTAACATTTTCTAAAAATAGCACTTTGGGTAAATGATGTTTTACGATTCGAGCAATTTCAAAAAATACAGTGCCTCTTACATCCTCAAACCCATTTTGTTTTCCTGCAATTGAGAATGCCTGACAGGGGAATCCACCACAAAGTATATCATGTTTTGGGACTGAAGTTTCGCTTATTTTTGCAATGTCTCCGTTTGGTTTAAAACAAAATTTCGTTCATAAGTTTGTGCAGCAAAATTATCCCACTCAGAAGCAAAAATACAATTAGCACCCATTGAACTCAATGCCGAGTGAAAACCTCCAATTCCTGCAAAAAGGTCTATAAAGGAAAAGCCACTAAGCGTTTATTCATTTAAAAATAACATTTTACAAAATCATCATTTTTAGTAGTTGTTCATAGCTCTTAATTACTATTAGGGTTTTCTAATATCCCACATCACAAAAAAGCCGCTTCTAAAGTGAAGCGGCTTTTTAAAAATTATCACAAAATATAAAATTATTTAATTGCATTGGCACGAATAATATTTAAAGCACCACCTGCTTTAAACCATTCGATTTGACCTGCATTGTAGCTATGTTTAGCCTCAATGGTTTCTTTCAATCCATCTTTATGATTTAGCACAATTTGCAAGTTTTTAGCTGGTGCAAACGTAGTTAAACCTATAATGTCGATGGCATCGTCTTCTTGAATTTTATCGTAATCCGCAGGATTGGCGAATGTGAGAGCCAACATGCCTTGTTTTTTCAAGTTGGTTTCGTGAATACGGGCAAATGATTTTACTAATATGGCACGTACGCCCAAAAAACGAGGCTCCATAGCTGCGTGTTCACGAGATGATCCTTCTCCATAATTATTATCGCCCACTACAATAGAGCCAGTATGAGATGCTTTATATGCACGTTGCACGGCTGGTACTTCGCCATATTCGCCTGTCAGTTGATTTTTAACCGTATTGGCTTTGTCGTTGGCAAAATTGGTAGCTCCAATGAGCATATTATTTGAAATATTATCTAAATGACCACGGTATTTCAACCAAGGTCCAGCCATAGAAATATGATCAGTAGTGCATTTGCCTTTGGCTTTAATTAGTAATTTCAACCCAAATAAATCTATACCTTCCCAAGCAGCGAAAGGAGCAAGTAATTGCAGACGATTGGAAGTAACTGATACTTTTACCTCAATTGCACTGCCGTCTGCTGCAGGGGCATGATAGCCCGCATCTTCAACATCAAAGCCTTTGGCTGGAAGTTTGAAGCCTTTGGGTTCGTCAAATTTTACTTTTTCACCTTTTTCGTTGGTTAAGTAATCTGTCAACGGATTGAAAGTTAAATCACCTGCAATGGCCATAGCTGTTACTATTTCAGGAGAAGCCACAAAAGCGTGGGTATTGGGGTTGCCATCGGCACGCTTGCTGAAATTTCTATTAAAGGAGGTGATAATTGAGTTTTTCTCGGCTTTTTCAGCTCCGTGACGAGCCCATTGCCCTATACATGGGCCACAAGCATTGGCTAAAACCACGCCTCCAATATGCTCGAAAGTTGCCAATACGCCATCTCTTTCTGCGGTGTAACGCACTTGCTCCGAACCTGGAGTAATGGTAAATTCTGCTTTGGCTACCAAATGTTTATCTCTTGCTTGTTGGGCAAGTGAGGCTGCACGCGTCATGTCTTCATACGATGAGTTGGTGCAAGACCCAATAAGCCCTACCTCCAATTTGGAAGGCCAACCTTTTTCCTTTACAGCAGCGGCAAATTTGGAGATAGGCCAAGCCAAATCTGGCGAGAAAGGACCATTGATATGCGGTTCTAATTCTGATAAATTGATTTCAATAATTTGATCGTAAAACGCAGATGGATTGGCATATACTTCAGGGTCGGCCTGTAAATATTGTTTTACAGCATCGGCAGCAGCTACTACATCGGCACGATCTGTAGCATTCAAATAGGCTACCATCTCTTCATCGTAGGCAAATGTGGAAGTAGTAGCTCCAATTTCAGCACCCATATTACAAATAGTACCTTTGCCTGTAGCAGAAAGCGATTTTGCACCATCACCAAAATATTCTACTATAAAACCTGTGCCGCCTTCCACGGTCAGAATGCCTGCTACTTTCAATATCACATCTTTTGCGGATGACCAGCCAGACAATTTGCCTGTCAAGTGAATGCCTATCAGTTTAGGAAATTTTAACTCCCAGGGCATTCCGGCCATTACATCCATAGCATCGGCACCGCCTACACCTATGGCTATCATGCCCAAGCCTCCTGCATTGGGTGTGTGAGAATCGGTACCTATCATCATTCCACCTGGGAAAGCATAATTTTCAATTACCACTTGGTGAATAATGCCGGCACCGGCCTTCCAAAAGCCAATTCCATATTTATTTGAAACAGAAGCCAAAAAATCGTAAACCTCAGCATTGGCTTGCAAGGCAGTATCTAAATCGGCTTTTGCCCCTACTTTGGCTTGAATTAAGTGATCGCAATGCACGGTAGATGGTACGGCAACGGTATTTCGACCGGCTGTCATAAATTGTAACAATGCCATTTGGGCGGTCGCATCTTGCATGGCAACGCGATCAGGAGCGAATTCTACATAATCAATGCCTCTGGTAAATGCCTTAGTTTCGGCATCCCATAAATGAGCATACAGTATTTTTTCGGTATATGTAAGTGGTTTGCCAACTGCTTTTCTAGCCGATTCTACTTTGCTGCCAAAGTTTGCGTACAGCTTTTTAATCATTTCTATGTCGTATGCCATCTTTTATAATAGATTTTAGATTTTTATTTTTAGATTTTGAATGTTTTGGAGTTGCAAGTTAAAAAATAGCATTAATTTTTGTGTATAGAATATATCTAAATTAGTGCAGCTTTGGAGATGTGAATTATCAACCTACCAATCAATGACGAAACTACTTGTTAAATAAATGTTAATCTTGAACTATGAACACCTATTTTGAGTTTCTATTTTTTTAATCTAAACAAATAAAATTATGAAACGCACAGCATCAGCACATTGGGAAGGCACATTAAAAGATGGCAAAGGAACAATAAGTACCCAAAGTACCATTTTAAAAAATACTCAATATTCATTCAAAACTCGTTTTGAAGATGGTATTGGTACAAATCCGGAAGAATTGATAGTTGCATCTCATGCAGGCTGTTTCACTATGGCTGTGGGAGCACAACTTACGCAAGGCGGTTTTAACCCTACTTCGCTTGATACGTTGGCCACTGCTGAAGTAGATATGGCAAATTTGGCTATTACGGGTATTCATTTGGAGATAACGGGTGCCGTTCCTAATTTAACCAATGAAAAATTTCAGGAAGTAGTGAAAGGAGCTGAGAAAAATTGTATCATTTCAAAGGCATTGAGTGTTCCAATTACTTCTAAGGGTATACTTTTGTAGGCATTTATTTTCTTTAATCTCAGGGTTTCATTTGAGAGACCTTGAGGTAAAAGAATCTGATTTTTTTGAATGAGGTTGTTAATTTCATTCACTTATTTTTTACTTTTAGCCTTGATTAAAATTTTATTTTCATTTCCCCTTTAGATAAAAAGTATCATATAGGTTCAAAAATCGGCACTACACATATTCTTTTATCTACTAATATGAGCTTAATGATGAATCAAACCCCGCTATTTAGAGTGCAGCTATTTATGGTGATGATTAGTGCAGTTTTGATGGTGGTAAAGTTTACAGCCTATACGCTTACAAGCTCTAATTCCATACTTACAGATGCCCTTGAATCTATAATTAACGTAGCTGCGGGTATATTTTCGCTTTATAGCCTTATACTTTCGGCCAAACCTAAAGACCTTGATCATCCCTACGGACATGGTAAAATTGAATTTATTTCTGCTTCGGTAGAAGGCAGCCTGATACTATTTGCAGGTATATTGATGGTGTTTAAAGCGGGTTTTAATTTTATTTATCCTGTTACGATTCTTAGAATTGATTGGGGATTGTACATTTCTGTTTTTACAGGTTTGGTAAATTATGGCGTAGGTTTATATGCCATGAAAAATGGGCGGAAATCAAATTCGTTGGTATTGGAGTCGGGTGGCAAACATTTACTTTCGGATGCTTATTCAACTGCTGGTTTAGTGATGGGCTTGGCAATAGTATGGTATACAGGTATGAATTGGCTTGATAATATTTTGGCAATAATATTAGGGATAGTAGTTTGTGCTTCAGGATACAAAATATTCAGGAAATCTATTTCAGGAATAATGGACGAAACCGACTACAGAATGGTGGCTAAAATTATCTCTATATTAAATGCAGTAAGGAGAATTTATTGGATTGACATTCACAATATGAGGATAATAAAATACGGGGCAAAGCTGCATATCGATTGCCATGTAACTATGCCTTGGTATATAAATGTTGAAGAAAGCCATGCAGAAATAGAAGCCATTGAGGCCATTGCAGCTAAAGATTCGGGCAGAAGTTTGGAAATGTTTGCACATGTAGATCCTTGCATAAAATATTCTTGCAAGCACTGTTTGATTTCAGATTGTAAAGTGCGGCAATTGACATTTGAATCGAAACTTGAATGGAAGCTGGAAAATGTGCTACCAGATAGAAAACATGGGGTATCATTAAAAAACCCTTTCAAGCTTTGAAACTTGCAAGGGTTTTATAATGATTAGAAATGCTATTTTACAATTGACTGCTAAGGCTTAATCGTCCCCTCTTTGGCCGCCACCAAAGTAGTACCAGTGGCTACTGAGGTCAGCATTTTAAAGAAATTTACCATTTGATTGCCTTCTACATCCCAATAATAGGCAGATTTAGTATTTACCTTTATAAGTGAAAGATTGGGATCGTCTTTACCCTCTTTAAACCATGTTTTTACCAGTGGAGTCCACAATTCTCCTGTTTTGGCTCGGTCAATAATCACTTCAGCTTCGCCATTTACCACTACGTAACTGCTTTTACCTGGATGTGAATAAAATAGCTGCACATGCTTGTCTTGAGTAATTTCTCTGTTTTTGTCGCTATTAATGGCACTGAAAAACCATATATTTCCTTGCTCATCTACACCTTGCGTACCCATAGGCCTGCATGTAGCACCATCGTCTGTTTTTAAATTGGTGCAAAAAAGGCAAATATCGATTGACTCTACCAATTCCTTAAGTTTTTGTACACCTTCTTGGCCCTGAATATTAGTTTGGTTGTTCATATTAGAATGTTTTAAACGTTAAAATTTCAGATTATTTTTTAGCTTTTTTAGCTCTTTGCCTAATGGCTTCAGGTTCGTTTCCCTCCCTTACAGCTTGAGGCGTATTTGTTTCGGGTTGGCTAGTATTGTATGATGTTGGCTTCTTTGTATTAGGCTTCGCCACTCCCTTTTTAAATAAATTATCTAACAACCAGCTCATATTCCTTAAATTTGATTTGTACTTTCTTTACCATTTGTCTTAAAAAAAATCGTGCCAAACCAAAAGGAGAAACTCTTTTTTACACCAGCCACATATGAGCGAATCGCTAATGCCCAAGGCTTTGGAAACCGATGGAACACTTCCGCCATTTTTTACCAGATTAACCGCCTCTACCTTAAATTGAGCCCCGAATTTGAGGTGATGCTTTTGATTCTTTTTTTCCATATTAACACAAAATTAACTTTGTTTTTGTGTCCAGATTTATTAGACCAACTCGACCTTTGGTAGCTTCCACTTGAGTTTTTTACCTTTATAGTTCACTTAATCTCTTTACATTATAGCAAAAAAAGCTACCGGAGCAACTCTAGGTAAACAAAATTATCAATCATACCTGTACGGAAGTAGAAGGCTTTCAAGGGCTGCTCCATCGCTTTGAGCGCAATATTTCTGTTCTTGGTCGCTGCAGGAGTACCCTTGAAAACTATGCACCTCATGTGGCGGCTCAGGTGCCCTTGCTGCAAAGAAGGAAGGCTCATCACGCTGCTACATTTTGACAGCAGAGGTCCACCTCCAGACTTGGTGTATTTATTTACTCAAAGTGCCTCCCCCAAACCAATTACTGAATAGTTTGGGTAATGGAATTTATGCGCCTGTTAAAACCAAAAATATTAAAATAGCTTGTAGAAAGCTATTTTAACGACTTAATTCCACTTTTTACTTTTACCAATACCTTGAGCAGCAAACAGAAATAGGTCGATAACTCCGTAATAAAAATAGCAAGAATTTGGATGCTCGGTTCCGTTCAACACCGCTTTCATTGCCTGTCCTACAGACGCAATGAAAGCGGTGTTATTAGGTGAAGGCAATTATTTCACCTCCCATTCTTTGGGTTTGAACGTTTTTTTGTCGTTCACTATTTTGACTGTGTCTCCGCTCGGTTTTAGCCCAAAAAGTCCTTTGTTTTCTGCGTACTTACCTACTCCTTCGCCAACAATCATTCCAGCTACGCCTGATAAAAGTATTTTTCCTATAGTGTCAGGAAGTGGGAACTGTTGCATTTTTTTCATTCTCTCCAAATGTTCGTCAACATGGTCTTTTTTCAAGGTATTTTTGACTTCAATTGCGACTACATATTTTGAATTATAAATCAAAATATCTACTTCATAAGCATATTCGTTTTTGTTGTCTCTTTGAATGAAATGGTTTGCCATTGAATGAACAGGAATTCCCCAATTGTCAAATTTGGTAATCAAATCTGCTCTAACCGGTTCTTCTGCAAAACGTCCTAAAGTGTCACCAAGGTCAGCAATTTTGTCGTCTGTTAAGCTTTCAAAAGCCATTTTTTGTCTTTAGATTTATTTGCAATGTTACGAAAAAATAGTTTCAAAATGTCAGTCAATTTTATTGTCTACTGTCGCGATAGGGGTTCAGCTAACGTCAGTCTGTGAAAAAACTCACTAACCAATTCTTCAAAAATAAGTAAAAAAACGCTAGTAAATGCGTACCGTTTGTTTCCAACCAAGTTTTTAAAAATGTTATTTTTTGCCCTGTACGAACATTGATTATAGTTTCGCCTTGTTTTAACATCGCCTTACAATTTGTATTTACCGATATAAGGAATAACATCGCCACCTATGTACAAATACCCATTATGCTCCTTTACAGACCCGGCTTCGAACAATATTGTACCTTTTGTATCAAAAAAAGTATTGATTATATTTCCATTAGTCGAAATATTCATTACCATTCCAAACTTATCGGCTTTAGGTTGTAAAAAATTTGGCAAACTATACACCAATTTTTTCATTCCAGTTTTAGGATGTATTTTATCTAAAGCGTCATTTCTTTTTGTAGTAAACCCTAACCAATAAGTCCCATCTTCTCGGATTGAAATTCCATTTGGAAACCCAGAAAGATTGTCGATAAAAGTTTCAGTTGTTCCCGCTTTTGCTCCTTTAAGCCAATATTTTAAAATCCTGTATTTAGTTGTTTCTACCATCAATAAATAATCTTCGTTTTTTGAAACTACGACACCATTGCCAAAGTATGTACCGCTTATAAGCGTTTTTAAAGTTTTAGTTTCTGTATCGTAACAGTACAAACCACCATGAGGTATCATTTCTAAAATTAATTTTCTACCGTACTTGATATTATAAGCTGATACTTCGGATGTATTTGTAAAATATATTTTTCCGTCTGATGCGATATCTAAACCATTTGGAATGAGAAAGCGATTGCCCTTTTCGTCCTTAGCAGCCAAAATAGTTGCAACTTTATTTGGACTTATGCTGATTAAACCTTCACGGTGACTTAGTGCTATTAGGTTGTTTTTTTTGTCAAAATATAAACCTGCTACCCAAGAGCCAGCATTGTAAAACTCTTCAATTTTACCTGTTGTGTCAATTTTTAAAATTCTACCATCGCTAAAATCTTTATTATGCACTCCACAATACAAGTTACCTTCATTATCAAAAATGATGTCTTCTGGTCCAAGCCAACCGCTTAATGAAATTTTAGAAGCTGTAACTAACTTTTCATTCAACTCTGTTGCGGCTGTAAAAGGGGGTACTTTATTTGGTTGCCAAGCTACTGGATGAATAGCACAAGAGTTTAACAATAGCACAAGGCAAATTGTAAGCAACACGAAACTTGATAAACACGATTTTTTTCATTTTCTTCTTTTTTTTAATTGATGATGCAAAGGTAAATCAACTAAAATGAGGAAGCGTTTACATATGTAAAGAAATGATTTATTTGTTTTTTAAAGCAAATTGATGTCGTTCCGACTCAACTGAGTAGCCGACACTCCTAAATAGGATGCAATATGAAATTGAGCAACGAGCTGTTCCAAAGTCGTAAACTCTTTTTGGAAAATGATGTACCGCTGTGAAGCATCTAATAATACTATTTCTAATTCTTTCTTTTCCTTTTCTATGAAATAGTACTCGGCCATCTTTCTTGACAATCTTTCAAGGTCGGGATGTTTATTATAAAGATCAGTTAATGTTTTATAGTCACACGAGTAAATAACACAATCCGTCAATGCTTGCTGTGCAATAAAATTTTTTTGTCCTGTCAATAGTGATGAATATGCACCAATAATACTCTGCCCAACAAAGAATTGCTTATTATACTCCTTGCCTTCATTATTGATAAAAAAAGCCCGAACAACACCTGACTTTAAAAAGGCAATTTTACGGGCAATTTCATTCTCCCTAATAAAATAGTCCTTTTTGGACAGAAATTCTTCCTTAAAAAATGGCAAAATGTCGTTCCAAGTGTCCTCGGTTAATGTTGAAATTGTGTTAAAGTATGATTTAAGTCCGACCATTTTAATGTGCTGAGGTTTTTTACAGTATGACGCCCAAGGTTTTGCAGCTTGGCGAAGGTGGCGTTTTTCACCTCAAATGTTCATGCGGAGAACCAATGTTTGATTAACCACAAAACTGTCTGCGAAGTACTGAACCGCTACTTTTGCCAAACCCGTGTTGTGCACAATATTACATCTAGAGTTTATTTCGTTTAGACTACTCTTCTAATCCTGGCGCACTCAATTTTTCTCCTTCACGTGGCAAATCATATTGTATCCATTCATCTGTAAGATGTATATCAACAGAATCCAATCTTCCGGGACCAGCATTTTTATAAGTATGTGGAATATTTGCAGGTCCAATAACAATCGCTCCTTCTTTTGCGATAAATGTTTCATCACCAACTGTAAATTTGGCTGTTCCTTTTATAATATGAAGAACTTCGTCATAAGGATGAACGTGCATATTGGGCCCTTCGCCAATACCGTCAACAGAGTACCTAATAATGACACATTTCACTCCATAATGATTGCCTTCAAACACACCTTTTGGCGGATTTTGTTTTTTAATCCATTTGTCTTTTTCAATATGGACTGGTTTAATTCTTGAAATTTTTGGCATAATTTAATATTTAGGGATTTATGATTTTTTTGTTCTTTTAAAAATTTGCGTCATTGCAACACCTAAAACTACTAAAATTCCACCTATTATTTGGTAAGTGTGCAATGTTTCGTCTAAAATCAATACCCCACCTACAATTGCAATGATTGGACTTAAATTGTTAAATACAGCTATCTGTGAGGCAGGAATTACGCTCAATGCGAAAACAGTTATAAAAGATGTGAGGACTGAAGACAAGATGCCTAAATATAAAACCGACCATACAAATTCACTATTGGTAAGTGGTAAAAAAAAATCATTTAAAGTATCCGTCTGCAAGTGACTAATTATACTCCACGAGTTAAATATTATGAAAGCGAGAATTGTCATCCAAAAGGTAATTTCAATAGTGGAAAATTCTAGACTAATTTTTTTACCCAATGTGTAATAGACAACTATCGACAGTACAGATAAGAACAATAATAAAGTTCCATTTAAAGAT
>Ga0163149_10004293_pt1 | contig 15717 bp, 32 predicted proteins | sample OliLakLV19MP5G1_FD_148604 | JGI IMG/M metagenome (GOLD analysis project Ga0163149, IMG submission 148604) | Freshwater microbial mat bacterial communities from Lake Vanda, McMurdo Dry Valleys, Antarctica - Oligotrophic Lake LV.19.MP5.G1 | ecosystem: Environmental > Aquatic > Freshwater > Lake >...
CCTGCGATCATGGGGTGTTTGCCAGCGGCAGTGCATTCGTGCTGCCCGCACAAACAGCGGAGCGTCTCCCCGTCGATACCGTACACAGGAAAGACGCTCCAACCGCGTGCGCTATATGCCATCGCCTGTGAGATGGTCGTCATCATCGTGCGCCTAGCTAGCCTCCACAGGCCAGTCTCAGACTACATTCCCTCTCTCGATGCTATCGTCCACTGGTTGCGCGATGTCCACGTGGCCAGACATGACCGCCTCGTAGAATTTGACCGCTGGGGCAATCATATGCGTGGGGATTGGGCCGTCAAGCGCCACATCGTGACCGTACCATTCCCCTTGTGCGTTTTTCTCCTCTGCGGCGCTGATCCGATAGACGTGCGAGTAGGACGGCAAGGTGAACACTTCGCCGCTGGGCTTCGTCCCGGAGCGCATCGACAACAGGGTCATCCAATGCCTGGATCGCTTGATTTGCGACGAGGCCAAACCAATCAATACTTGCTGCCACTGGCCATCTGCCCCTTGTGCCAGGCAATAATGATACCGTGTATCTGCTAGGTGATCGTACCTAGGCTTCCCTTTTTCGTCAAACGGATTTTTTTCTCCCGGCGGGACATCCATCAGCATTTGCCCCTGAATCACGCTCAGCCCTTGCAGGGGTTGTTTACTGTCCAGCACCTGATCATAGGGGATCTGCCCCTTGTACCCGCCACCACCGGCGCGCGGCGCCCAACGGACGAACACACGCTGAAATCCGCACGGAATCACGCGCACGGTTGACCAGACCTCATTCGTAATCGTATTCAAAAACATGCCAGCCCGCGCCTCTTTGATGGCCTTGAGCTGCGGCGATTGTGCTTGCAGGATGCTGAGAAATGGGATTTTAAAATCATCCTTCGTGGTCCCCTCAAGGCCTCGACCCTCATGTTGTGACCAGTCCACTGCGGCCACAATCTCTTTGCTGCTCGCTGATAATTTCTTCGTTGTCATGGTCTAGAATCTCCTATAATAAAATGGAATTAACCGTGTGCAATCCCTTTCACGTTGGCTTCTGTCACCGACCTGACGCCAAAGAGGTCCACTGGCATCGATCGCCCCGCCTCCAATTCTGCCTTGACCCAGGCCTTGAGCGTGCCGGCATGGACAGTGCGCGACATCTCTGCATCCCAGTTGTGTTCCTCGCAGAGTGTGCGCAATAGGTTGGCGGCCTTCAGTTCGTTTTTTCCAAACACCGCGGTGACTTCGGTTTTAATAATACCACCATGTTTGTGCTCCTCTAACCATGTGTACGCCTCGTCCCGCCGATCTTTTGGGATCGATGCATAGACCGCTTGCTTGAGACTGATGGATCCACCATCTGATAATGTGAGCGATTGCACATCGAGTTCCTGCATCGCACAGACCAGCGTTTCCTCACGCAGCACGCGCGCGCGTTCACACAGCACTTTGAGGTTGGTCTCGGCTTGATCGATATCAGATTCAGCGTTCAGCAGATCCCTGGCAAGGCGCATCATGAATGGTAAACTCGGGGCCATATCCTACCTCCTAACGTTATGGGGTGATGTGTACGGCAGCGTATTCGCGATGGCTGCCGCGTTGATAATCGGATCGCCTAATGTCAAGAGGCAATCCCCGTTTGCTCGATTATAATTGTGGAGTTTCATTTTCATTTGCGACATCAGGGGAAGGGTATCGAGAAAGACTGCGTGTGGTGTTCCTCGCAGAGTGTGCGTAATAGGTTGGCGGCCTTCAGTTCGTTTTTTCCAAACACCGCGGTGACTTCGGTTTTAACAATACTGCCATGTTTGTTCGCCTCGTCCCGCCGATCTTTTGGGATCGATGCATAGACCGCTGGCTTGAGGCTGATGGATCCACCATCTGACAATGTGAGCGATTGCACATCGAGTTCCTGCATCGCACAGACCAGCGTTTCCTCACGCAGCACGCGCGCGCGTTCACACAGGACTTTCAGGGTGGTCTCAGCTTGATCGATGTCAGATTCAGCGTTCAGCAGATCCCTGGCAAGGCGCATCATGAGCTGTAAATTCGGGGCCATATCCTACCTCCTAACGTTATGGGGTGATGTGTACGGCAGCGTATTCGCGTCGGTTTTTGTCCCAACGCAATACACAAAACGGGCCTTTCTTTGCGAGAATGGCGATGGCTGCCGCGTTGATAATCGGATCGCCTAATGTCAAGAGGCAATCCCCGTTTGCTCGATTATAATTGTGGAGCTTCATTTTTATCTGCGACATCAGCGGAAGGGTATCGAGAAAGACGGCGTTTGGTGGCATCAGGACGATGACACGCCCCAGCGAATTCGCTGCCGTCAAATCGATTGACGGGACGAGTGATTGCGTTTGTGGATCACGCCGGTGTGGCACCTGCGTGACGTAAATAGTGGGGCGGTCCATTGCGTTATCCAGTTAGGCGTGGGACTATACACGAAAAATTGTGAAACGCAAGTGGTTTTCCTCGTGACCCGCCCGCCCCACATCCATATAGAGCAGTCCATCAAACAATTTATTTCCTTCGCAATCCTATGGATTGCATCGACCCTCTATTACACGATATTTTGAGAATGAGGTAGTTTATTGGCGCACCGGTGGGCAAACGCCATAAGGGTATGAAAAGACAGGTGAAAATAATTATTAATTTCCCTTGCATTTATGAACCATCAGGTTCATAATCCGAATCGTTCGATAACACACTATAACGCAGTTGAAAGGAATCCCCCATGACCACCCCTAAAATCAGCACCGTATATGCCGCCATGGAGTACCAGGCGCGGACAAAGTACATCAATCAGCTGCAAAAGCGCTACCCTGGCACGAAACGAACGCGAACCGATCATGGAAATGACGAGTATCGCGTGGAATTTATCAAGATCAAGACCGGCGTGCTTGTGGCGAGCCATGATGTTCCGCACATGCGCGGACTGTTCAATCATATATAAGGAGACCCCCATGAACCACACACACACCGCGCACCGTCCGGGCCAGAAACCTCGAACGTCGAAGCGCACCTTGAGCGCGTTGGAGTTGTGCGCTGGCGGAGGCGGAGCCGCTATCGGTATTGAACAAGCCGGGTTCTCGCACTCGGCTCTTGTCGATCTTGACCCCCATGCGTGTGCGACGCTGCGGCGCAATCGGCCATACTGTTGCGCCAACAGTGGACAACTATCAGTGAGGTGTATTGGATGCGCCTCTATCGCAGCAAAATACGGGCAATTCAGACCGATGAACAGGCGCGTGAAGCCATCTACGCATATCAAAGGGATGTTGCGGCGGCAATCATAGAGTTAAACAAGGGGGTGAATGCTGATGGAAAGTGATATGAGATACTTAATGAAGATCACCGTAGACCGCCTCAACCTGCGGACTCCAGAACAGCGTGAGGAGTCGGCGAACGTGCTGTTCTCTGTGCTGCAGAAGGATTTTCTTGCGGTAATTGCCATCCCTGACGGCGAATTACGCGCGGACGCCCTCAACCTGTTCGCGGCAAGACTCGCTCGCACGTGTTTTTTGGCATCGTGCTAACAAGGGAGAAACGATGAAACGCATACGCACAAAGATCACCACATCATACTACATCGAAAAACACGAGGGTGGATACCGTGTGACCGACGGGCTGTGGGTGTCTGCCGAGTACCGTACTCGCGCCGTCGCTACCCGTGTGATGTCAGACGCATGTTGGGGAGAACGTGGGGCAGACGATCGAGGTACCTATGCACATTTACGGATTCATATCTAAGGGGGATTGGTTAACACACCCTCAGTAAGGATTGATATGAAACTCTTACCAATGACTCAAGGTTACGAGACGATGGTAGACGACGATGTCTATGAGTGGGCTAAGAAGTATACTTGGTGTGCAAAGAAAGCCAAGCATACCACCTATGCCATCAGGTATGAAGGCTCTGGGGACACTCGAAAGACTATCTATCTGCATCGAGAGATCATGAAGACTCCTCCCGGTCAGCAGTGCGATCATAAAGATTGGAATGGTCTGAACAATCAACGCTATAGCCTCAGAAATGCGACTCCAAGCCAGAATAACATGAATAGCAGGAAGCGTGTGGTTCAGAACGGGAAAGCTGCCTCTTCCCGATACAAAGGCGTTTCGTGGCATAAACATGGGGGGAAGTGGATGGCCCATATCAGGATCAGAGGGAAGGGGATTCATTTGGGAGGGTTTGTTTCAGAAAAAGACGCAGCCAGAGCTTATGATAAAGAGGCAACACGTCTTTTTGGAGAGTTTGCCAAAGTCAACGCGGTCGTACACCTAGAACTAGGGGGTACATGATGAATGGCTATCTTTTTTATCTTGGGATGGTCGTCGGCGTGCTGCTGGCGCCGATGATCTACGTCGTGCTGTATGTGATCATTGCCGCGACCATGACGAGTTGGCTGAATCGGCAGGGGAAATAGACCATGAGTATACAGGAGGGAAATAACATGGACCAGCGAGACGCACTAGAGGAATTGGCATCTGATCTACAAATCCAGGCGGGGACGTTGGACGTGCTGGACAGCCAGATCACGCTTGACTGGTTTTGGGCATGCGCGCAAGTGCTCGCAGCACTGAGACCAGAGCTGCGAGAGTCACAGTTATCGACATTCGCTATTTTGGCCGTGACGAGGGCGCTCGCCGCTGGGTACCCTGCCGCGTACACAACTGGGGCAGCGAATACGCTGCGGGTGATGACGGAGCGGGAGCTATGGCGCGGATCGACGTGAGTTACGAATCAGGGTGTACGCGGCAGGCCTTCGACGAGGCAAGTCCATGCCCTCGCTGCGAGTCCATGCATTTCTTTTGGGTCAACCGCAACGGGGGGACGCTGTGTGCCGGCTGCGATGAGGAGGTGTCTCGTGAAAGTGAGGGATAAATACCTAAAAGTGTTGGTCGATGTCGCGGGGAAAGACTGCCCTGGGTGTGAGTGCTACTGGCCGCGCCCAGACCCAGGCGTGTACACGCAAGGCGTCGGATATCGATCCAGGGATCCATCTGGCAAGGCGAAGCGGGAGTGGTTGTGCGGTTTTCGCGAAATGCGCGGTTGCCCACTCAATCCTGTTATGGTCGCGAAAGAAAGGCAGTGAGACAAAATGAAAAGCCAGCGTGAATCACACGAGAACGTCGTCAGCCGAATGAACATGGGAAAACGCGCCCTAGAGGACCGCCTAAACGTGGCCGAGTGTAAGGCCCGGCAACTTGAACGACAACTAGCGTTAGCACTCCTAGTGTTTTCAAGAGAGGGGAATGGGCCCCACCCAAAAAGGGAGAACAACATGGAACTTATTTTCGCCATCGCCGCCGTACTCAACATCCCGAACGAATTTGTTTATATTGATAAGGTTTGCGGGAACCTCGTCTGGTTCCACACAGCGCCGGGCGCGCAGTACACATGCAAGGCCGTGCGTGGCAAGTACCTAGAAAAGAACAGTGTACGTGTCGATTGCTGAATTGGAGGCGAAGAAAATGGCAAAGACAGGGGCAGAGCGCCAGGCCGAGCTAAAGGCCCGGCGCATCGCCGCGGGGCTGGTGCCAATCACGAACTTGTGGGCGCATCCCGACGACGTTTCCAAAGTGCGTGTAGCAGCTGCAAAGTTGGCGCGCAGGCGCTTGCCGAAGCGAGCGAAAAGGAGATCACGATGAATGAAGAAAGCATATACCGCCGCATGCTGGAAGGGCTAGAGGAGGTACGAAGGGAGGTCGATCAGTGGCCGCCGTGGCTAAAGACCGATGAGGCGAAAGAGATTATGCGGCAGATCGACAACAAGGAGGAGACGGCATGCAGCCACTGTAAGGAATATCATCGTGTCTACAAGCTCAAGAGAAAATCCACCCAACTGTTACAGGCACTGGAAGACCGCATGGACCTGAGTGACGCCCGCGCCTCACTGGCCGAAGCGAACAAGAAGGGGACGAAAGCATTCTCGGTACTCAAGAAAGAACTTGAAAGGGGGAAATAGCATGGAGACGACATTGTGGATTTTGGAGGGAGCGGTATGAAGAGCGTGACACCAAAGAGCAACGCGCTGGATGCACCATTCCCGTGGTTTGGTGGCAAACGCAAAGTGGCGCATGAGGTCTGGGCGCGATTCGGCGACGTGGCGAACTACGTTGAGCCGTTTTTCGGGAGCGGGGCGGTGTTACTCCAGCGTCCTGACCCTTGGTCGGGGAATGAAACGATCAACGACCTGGATGGGTATGTGGCGAATTTCTGGCGGGCGATTAAGGCGGCGCCAGAAGAAACGGCAGAATGGGCCGACAATCCCGTAGTGGAAAACGATCTGCACGCACGGCACGTGTGGCTCGTGAAACAGCGCGAGACGTTGCGCGAGAGGCTGGATGGAGATCCTGCGTTTTATGATGCAAAAATAGCTGGATGGTGGGTGTGGGGTCTGTGCTGCTGGATCGGCAGCGGGTTTTGCGCAGGTAAGGGGCCATGGTGGCCTGACGAGGAGGGGCGATTGGTGAAAGCCCCCAAAGGCAAAGGGACGGGGGTGAAACGGCAGCGCGTACATCTGGGCAACAACGGGCGGGGGGTGACCCGGCTGCTCGTGCATCTGGGCACCAACGGGCTGGGGGTGAACCGGAAGCTCGTGCATCTGGGCAACAACGGGCAGGGGGTGAACCGGAAGCTCGTGCATCTGGGCAACAACGGGCAGGGCCGCCTTGTCCCATGGTTCAATGCATTGGCCTCGCGCCTCGCGCGTGTGCGAGTGTGTTCTGGCGATTGGTCTCGCGTGTGTGGTCCAAGCGTGACGTTCAAGCACGGACTCACAGGCGTATTCCTGGATCCGCCATATGCTGATACCGCCAAACGGGACAGCGCTCTCTACCGAGTGGATAGCGAGTCAGTGGCGCATGACGTGAGGGAGTGGGCCGTCTCGAACGGGGATAACCCGCTACTCAGAATCGCGCTGTGCGGGTACGAGGGGGAACACACGATGCCTGATTCGTGGCAGTGTCTGGCATGGAACGCTGGGGAGGGTTTTGGTGGACAGGCTGTTGCTCGCACGGAAAACGGAAAGCGAGAGCGCATTTGGTTTTCTCCACATTGTCTCGCACAAGGGAGGGGGCTGCTATGTTGAGGACTGTGTCAGATGTCGTCTTGGGTGCGATTGGGGCAGCGGTGCTGTATACACTCACTGTCTTGTTATTAGTTATTGAATAAGGAGAATTACCTATGCAAGCGATTAACACCATGACCACGAACGAACTCATTGCGGAATACAATACGCGCACACGGAAGGCCATCAAGAAATTCTCCTCGCGGGAGTCGGGCGAAACGCGCGTGAGGGAGTTGCGAAATATCATTGAGGACGACAGGGTACTCCGCGCATTAGCGACCAAAGGCTCCGCCATCGCCGCCACGTGGAAAAATCCTGAGATTGCGGCCAAACGTGCTGAACGGACAGCGGTCGCTGTTGAGGGGCATGGCAGATTCAAGAGCACCGCCGCGGCCTTCCTCGCGCTGAAATTGCCGATGAGTGGACATGGGAGATTTCGGGCGGCGCTGAAAGCAGAAGGGGCAATGGGGTTCGAGCATGATGGAACAGTATTCAAATTCTCCGTGGCGCCAAAGGCACAATCATGACCGCCCTCAGACCGTGTGTGATTCTCGATCTTGACGGCACGATATCCGACGATCTATGGCGGCTCGAATTCATTGATCACGCCGCTGAAGACCCGTTTGCGAGATACCACAGCGTAGGAGTGCTGGATTATCTGATCAATCGCCATCTCTTTGCTGAGTGTCCACACGATATTTTTATTCTTACCGCACGACCATTGACCGCGCACGACTGGACGGTTGGCTGGTTAAAGATGCACGGCGTGCCATTCGTTGCTCTGCGTATGAGGGGGCCGTTAGAGTTTCGAGGGTCCGCTGTGATCAAGCACCAATGGGCGTGCGAGCTCCAACGCAATGGATATGAGATCGTGGCCGCCTATGACGATCGGCAAGACGTCATTAACGCCTATCGACGCCTGGGCATTCCGGCGCAATTAGTGACACGATGAACAGACCGAAGGAGATATCATGATTGCTGTGATTATCGACACGGAAACAACGGGCTTGCGTCGGCACTCTTCTACCCCATTGAGCGAACAGCCACGGGTGATCGAATTGGCAGTACTCAGAATCGAACGTGGAAGAATCGCCCACACCGACTCGTGGGTGTGCAACCCCGGCCAGCAGATCACGGCAGAGATCACGAGAATAACCGGCATTACCAACGATCACTTGAGCACCTGTTATCCATTCAAGGACTATCTCAGCGAGATCAAAGCCGCATTCAGGGGGGCGGACATGCTCATTGCACACAATGCCCCGTTCGATGTCGGCATGATTCGGGACGAGCTGGAGCGCGAGGCGTGCAGCGATTTTCCATGGCCGGCCAACACCGTCTGCACAGTCCAGAATTACCAACACCTGTTTGGTCACTATCCGAATCTCAAAAAATTGTATCTGAAAATTGTGGGGCATGAATTAACGCAGAAGCACAGGGCAATCGAGGATTGTGTCGCGCTCTATGCGATCCTTGACGCCGATGGTTTTTTCTCGGCAACGAAGAAAGGGGAGGACAATGCCAGCCATATATAATCTGAGAACGATCGGTTACCCCAATGCGATCCGCGTGGATCGATCCTCACCGTGGGGCAATCCGTTTTTTATGCTGTCTGAGTCAGAACGCGCCGCCGTGTGTCAGAAGTTTCGAGTGTATGCCGTGGAGCGCGCGAGGCTTGAGCCCAATTGGCTCACACCGCTACAAGGGAAAAATCTTGCGTGCTGGTGCGCACCGAAGCAATGCCATGCTGAAATTTTGATGGAATTGGCGAATGGCGGTGTGGAATGATTCAGCTCAGGGTGCGCACAGAGTACAGCATGGGTTTGACCTATGCCCCGCTGGGGAGGGTCGTCGAGCGTCTGAAGGCGCTGGGTTGCACGGCGGCTGGTATGGTGGATTCGACGACCTGGGGCCATGTGGCATGGGTGAGGGCGTGCGAGGCTGCCGGCATCAGACCATTATTAGGTGCTCACGTGATCGTGTCTGAGATCGGCGTGGATACACCGACTCGAATGTGGTTTCTCGCTCGCACAACAGCGGGCCTCGGGGAACTCTACCGGGCGATCTCAAAAGGGCATACCACCCCTGTAGACGGCCGGCCACGACTGACACGCGAAGATGTGAAGGCCATGAGCGTGGATGTCCTCAAGTTCGCCGGAGACCTCACTGATGGGGCATTCCTCGTGGATGTCCGCGCCTATCTTGATCTCAACCCAACTTCGGTTGTGCTCAACACGTTGAAACGCACATTGGCGGATCGTCACGGCCTGCCGCTTGTTTCCACATCTGATAATGCATTCGCGTTCCCCGAGGACGCGGCGATTTTTGAATGCATATCGCATGCAGGATTGCGAACCACTCCTCAATGGATTCTTCCCGCCAGCGATCTTGCGTATCAACATCGAGCCGCACGCATTGCGGAGATGTGTGTGTGCGCACTCCCGAAAGCGCCGATGGTTCGGGCGAAGGGGAACCTTGCGGCCTTATGCAGGGAGGGCATTACAGCCCGAAAGATGAATTGGACGCCAGCCTATGAACAACGGTTGAACTATGAACTTGATTTGATCAAATCGAAAGATTACGAAAGTTATTTTCTAATCGTCGCAGACATGGTGAGATATGCGAAACAACATATGCTCGTGGGCCCAAGTCGTGGGTCGGCAGCTGGGTCGCTCGTGTGCTATGTGGCCGGCATTACGGAGATTGACCCCATCATCGCCGGGCTGTTTTTTGAACGGTTTATTGATATGGCCCGCACCGATTTGCCGGACATTGATTTAGATTTTCCAGACAACAAACGGGAAATGGTTTTCTCTTATATGACTGCAAAATATGGCGCGCGCAACGTGGCGCGAATCGGCAACATTGTGGCGTATGCGCCGAGAAGCGCCTTGATGCACGTGAGCAAATCGCTGCATGTGCCAGCATGGGAGTCGGATGGCGTGAAGACGGCAATGATTGAGCGGTCCTCGGCAGATGCTCGCACGAACCTCTGCCTTCACGACACACTGACAACCACGCAAGCGGGGAAAGATTTTGCCGAGAAGTACCCCACAGCGGCAGTGATTGCAGCGGCGATCGAGGGCCACGTGGCGCATACCAGCGTCCACGCGGCAGGCCTGTTAGTGAGCTCCGGCGATCTGCAAGACTACGCGGTGATCGATCAGAAAGGCATCGCGCAGATTGAAAAAGGTGCAGCGGAATACCTTGGCTTACTCAAGATCGATGTGCTTGGGCTACGCACCTTGACAATTCTGGAAGATTCAGGTGTGGCGGTGGATTGGTACGGGTTGCCATTTGATGATGAAAAGGCACTCGATATCTTCCGGCGTATGAAGCTGTGTGGGATTTTTCAATTCGATGGGGGAGCGTTGCGGCATATCACCCAGCGAATTCTGGTCGGGAGTTTGGCGGACATCGATGCCATCACCGCGCTGGCTAGGCCTGGCCCAATTGCGGGAGGCGTGACTGAGGAGTACATTGCACGGAGAGGTGGCAAGCCCTATCGCCCGATCCACCCGCTTGTGGCGCCGTATATGGCGGATACCCAAGGACTGCCGGTCTATCAAGAGCAAACCCTTGCGATTGTGCGCGACATCGGGAAGTTTTCGTGGAAGGACACCGCACAAATTCGCAAAGCGGTGTCGAAGTCGATGGGCGTGGAATTCTTCAACACCTATTGGCCTATATTTGCTCAAGGCGCCGCATCCCAAGGGATTGATGACACTGAGGCGCGGCGCACCTGGGATATGATTTGCACGATGGGCGCGTGGCAGATGAACAAAGCCCACACCTATTCGTACGCCGTCATCAGCTATTGGTGCGCGTGGCTCAAAGCGCATCATCCGTTGCAATTCGCTGTTGCCAATTTGCGAAACGCGATTGATGAGGATCACGCCGTCATCCTTTTGCGGGAGATGGTCGCTGAGGGGTTGCGGTATGTGGCCTTTGATCCAGAGCTGTCGAAGGAGGACTGGAGCATCCACGAGGGGGTGCTGTATGGTGGACTCCTTTCCCTCCGCGGTGTCGGACCAAAGAAAGCCGCGGCCTACTCGATCAAGAGGGCCGCTGGCGCGTTGACTCAGAAGGACCGGGAAGATTTAGCCAAACGCACCAGCCCGTTTATGGAATTGTTTCCGATTACAACGCGCTATAAAGATTGGTATGCAAACCCACGATCACACGACATCGCCCGCGATGAAATTAGCACCATAGATTCGATCATGAAAGCCGGTGTCCCGCATGGTGAGCAGCGAGTGTTCATCGGCGAGGTCGTTGCGAAAAACGTCCATTCGCTGAACGATCCCGCCCAAATCAACAAGCGCGGCGGGACGATCGAAGTTGCGCCACTTGAATATTTGGCCATTCGATTCCGTGACGATACCGCCGAGATGGCAGGAAAAATCGATAGGTGGAAGTACCAAGAACTGGGCGTGCCGATCATTGAGGGCGTGCCGGTTGGCGCGCACCTTGTTGTCCGCGCCACGTTTTATCAACGAGACGGTCATACCATCCCTTTTGCATTTATTCAGGCGTGGAGGCGGATCGACAATGAGCGAAAGAACTGCCTATCGTAATTTACGAGAGCATCTTGTTCACTTCGGTGATCGCATTGATAGGATTGAAAACATGGTCGGGGTGGGCTTGCCTGACATCAATTTTTGCGCAAGTGGGGTGGAGAGTTGGATTGAAATGAAGTGTCCCACTGAACCTATGCGGAGCGGCACGGCACTATTTGGTAGCGGCCATCAACTGTCCGTTGATCAAAAGAACTGGATTAAACGGCAAGTGACGGCAGGCGGGCGGGCGTTTGTCGTCATCCGCACCGACAAGCGGTGGCTGCTGATCCATGGCCGCCATGCTGATCGCCTCAACGAATACACCGTGAACGAACTGATCGATGTGGCGCTGTGGCACGCGCGCACACCGATTGAAAGGAGAACAGAATGGAACGCACTCCGATTGGCACTGATTCGAGGGTAATCTACAAAAACGAGCCGATGAATCACCAAGTGCTGTGCCTCACACGGCACGGCCAAGATCGCGCGTTTTTTCTTGCAGGGGAACAGGGGACCGGGAAAACGTTTATTATCATCAATAACGCCGCGCAATTGTGGCATGCGGGTCAGTGTGATGCCGTGCTCGTGCTCGCGCCCAACGGGGTGCACATTAATTGGACCAAGAAGGAAATCCCTAAGCATCTCCCCGATTGGGTACAGGTTGCGACCGCCGCGCACTCCATAGACAATCGCAAGGCACAACGGGACGCGGTGAGCGCCTTGCTCGTCGGTGGCCGTGCGTTGCGTATTCTCACGATGAATTGCGAATCGATCGGCACAAAGAATGGGTTTGCCATTGCCGAAGCGTTCGCCCGGTCTGCCAGCAAACTGATGTTGGTGGTTGATGAGAGTGATACGTTCAAAAACCCATCAGCCATTCGCACGAAAGCACTCATGCGCTTGAAACCGTTGAGCATGTGGCGGAGGACCATGACCGGCACCCCCTCTGATGGCTCTCCGTATGCCCTGTACAGCCAGTACAATTTTTTGGACGAACGCATTTTAGACTGTCCGAATTATTGGGCCTATAAAGCGGAGTACGGCGTGATGCTGCACCGCGGACACCCGTTGCTAGAGGCGATCAAACGCAAGAATCCGGCGCTACGTGGCACCCCACAAATCGAGGTGCGTGACGCGAACGGCAGGCCGAAATATCGAAACCTTGAGAAGTTGGCCGCGCGTATCGCACCCCATACGTTTCGCGTGCTGAAGAAAGATTGTCTTGATCTGCCGCCAAAAGTCTATAAAACGGTCTATTTCCCGCTGACCCCGGAACAACAGGCGATCTATACCAGGGCAGAAAATGATTTGCGGGTAGATGATACCCCCTTTCATCGTATTGCCATCAGCACGAAATTGGCCCAAATCACATCGGGGTATTATGTCCACCCGGCAAGCCCTGACCCAGTTCGCATTCCCGGCGCGACTCCACGTATGGATCTCCTCATTGAACGCATTCAGTCGGCGCTAGAGGCGAATGAACAAGTGATTGTATGGGCTCGGTATACCCCGCAAATTCTCCACATTGCAGAGGCATTGACGGCACTGAAGATCCCCCATGCCACCTATTATGGGGAGACGAAACAAGACGCCAGGACTGAGGCGCGAGAGGCGTTTGAGCGTGGGGACATCAAGGTCTTTGTCGGCAATCAACAGGCGGGCGGTGCCGGGATTGAGCTGGTGGCTGCGAGCGTGGTCATTTATTTTTCTAACAATTTCACCTTGCGCGATCGGTTGCAATCCGAAGACCGCGCGCATAGAAAGGGGCAAACACACACCGTCGTCTACATTGATATGATTGCAGAAAATACGATCGATGAAGACACCGTGGAGGCATTGGTGAGCAAGCAAGATGTGGCAGAGGCCATTTTAACATCAGTTCAACGGAGAAGGAGCGCATAATGGCAATGCGGGAGAACGACCCAACGTTTGAGGTTATGGTGGAAGTGAAAGCCAAAACAGACAAGGCGCTGATGGTCATGCCTGCCGGCAACAACCAAAAGGGGTCAGGCGTCAGCGTGTGGATTCCGTTTTCTCACGTGTCCGTCCATTCAGAGATCGGACGTGAATCAAAGATCGGTGACAGCGGAAGTCTAGAGGTCTCTGAATGGATCGCGAAACAAAAGGAGTGGGTATGATCACATCATGGGAAGTGCTGTTGATTTCGGCGATTCTCAGCACGTGTCTGATTATCGCCGGTAGTGTTCGGGTGGGCCCGACCGTGGCGCATCATGTCCGTCGTCAACGCGCCTGGCATCGTGTCCGCCATAATTGGAGATGATCGGGTCGATCATGATCGTCATGACGTTTCTTTGAAAGGCATACACATCATGGGGACAGCACTGGAAATACTCATCGTGATGATATTGTTTTCTGCTTCTATCTCTTGGATTATTGTAATGTTCATCACCATCATGATCATGATGAAGTTTCTCTAAATAGCAATGCCCACTCCTTGATATCACGATCCATGGCGTACGCAAGGTCCGAGCATGAGCGAGTGTGCTCGGACCTATTGCGTAGGACAATCCAATCGACTCGATTCCCGCAATTCACACAGCGCCAATTCCACCGCCCAAAGCCCGGCAACGGCTCATGCACGAGCAGCCCATGACAGCGTGTGCACGTCATTCGATTGCCGCGCGGTGTGCGAACAGCGTTTCAACAGTTTCCTTCCATTCGTGGCAGGTCCGCGCGTACTCGGCTAAGGCGTCTGCCTCTGCGGCGGCATCAAGAAGTAGTTGTGAAGCCTCTGCTGATAGGTTGCGGGGGGTGGAGGATTCCTCAGGACACTGGGCGCCTCCGGTAACTGTGGGCAGGGCGTCTGTACGGCTCGCCCTACGTCCTGGGTCGCGCAACCCGCCGAGCTGAGTAGCAAGCTCACGGTTACGACGCTGAATAACTGCGAGATCTTTTTCTGTTTGTGCATGATTGAACTCCAGTTCACGCGCTCTGCTATTTGCCTCCATCTCAACGGCATGGACGCGCTGGACGCCCTCTGCCAGCACTGCCGCGGCTTCGGCCTTTAGCGCGTTCGTCGCCGCGCTCCATGTCGCATCCTTGTACTCTGCCATAAAATAACCGGCAAGCAATGTGCCCACAAGCGCACCGCCCGCCGCGGCCATGGTGATAATTTGAATCATGCCGTTTGCCTATTTCTCCGCTGCCGATGGATTCGGCTTGGCCTCGTTGGCGTCAGAGACCTGTGCGGCAGCGGTTGGTTTTGGTGCGTTGGAGACGTTGAAATCTTTTGACAAAATCAGCCCGATGCCAGTTGCCAATCCGGCAGCAAATACGATCCACCCATTCAGGTCAACCGGTACCCCGCCATGTTGGATGGCATCTCCGGCGAGCTTAATCACGTCGAGAGCAATAATGATGTAGCCGATAATGGACGTTTTATTTGATGCACCCATTGCAATGTTCCCTTTCATCGATCGTTCAACAAATCACGGAGTTGCTTTGGCATTGACATTTTTGCTTTGATCCTGTCTTTGCCTTTCTCATTCTCAAGCAGAATGTAGTTCTGCACCCTGACACTCTCGCCAACCTCTTTGACGCCAAGCATAATAACGGTCTGGTTTTCCCTGAGTATCACCGCCGTGTCCATAATGGCTCGGTGCTCCAGGGAGATTTGTGCCTGCACGACCAGCGTTTCTTTGATCGCGATAGCGGCGGAGTGCGAGAGGTCGTAGAGCATCCATGCCAGCCCGCTTGAGAACGCGAGCACCACAACAATAAAAATTGTGCCGAATCCCTTAATGGAAAATGACTTCCCAAACGCGTTGACCGTCACTTCGCTATCGTCCCCCGCCATTGCACGCCCCTTTCTGCGCGGCGCGCACCTGACACGTGTTGTAGTGGGGCCTCATGGCCCTGTGTGGGCCGACAAACCCACAGCGATTGCACTCGTATTGCCTCTCCCCTGGCTCACGCTTCGCGTCCATCACCCCCGCCTTTCTGCGCGGCGCGCTCTCGCGTTCTCGCGTTCGCGGTCCTGACAATCGTTGATCGTGTGCCTCTCCGCCTTGACGTGATACACCGCCCCGCACCAGGGGCACGAATACGGCTGTCCTTTCTCGCGTTTCATA
>Ga0163149_10004295_pt1 | contig 15714 bp, 16 predicted proteins | sample OliLakLV19MP5G1_FD_148604 | JGI IMG/M metagenome (GOLD analysis project Ga0163149, IMG submission 148604) | Freshwater microbial mat bacterial communities from Lake Vanda, McMurdo Dry Valleys, Antarctica - Oligotrophic Lake LV.19.MP5.G1 | ecosystem: Environmental > Aquatic > Freshwater > Lake >...
CCTTTGTGGAAAATAAGACCATAAATAAAAGGGTTCCTAAAAATCGGTTCCTAAATCTACTGGTAAAAACTGATGTCTTAGGACATAATTTAGGAACCTTTTTTGAAAAGGTTCCTAATTTGAAAAAGGGTTCCTAATTAAAAACCCTTTCATCTGGTATTCAAATAATCGGTTCCTATTTATTGGGTTCTTTTCAAAAGGGTTCCTAAATATAAAGGGTTCCTAATTAAAGTAAAAGGACCATAAATATCCAATCCTGTCAGTTGAGGCAAGTTCCAGGCACATCGTTGTAGACCATTTAATTCAGAAAGAAACATTACAGTTCTGACTCCTTCCAAAGAAACTATACCAGAATACTATTATGCATTGTCTGATGACGGCGGTGTTAAACTTCCAGAAGCCACTAAACGCGCCTTCCTCCTTAAATCAAACTTGCAATCCCAAACAAAGTGCACATAAGTTTTCTGGTGGCCCTTTGGAATCCGTGTGCCTTTCCCAAGACCAGTAAAAGTTTTGTATGCTTTAATTTGATCCATCTCCTTCTTCAAAGCATCTTGCCATAGTGTGTTGCCGTTTTCTTTATCCAATTCAACAGCTTCACGGAAATTTCTTGGGATTCTAATGCCAAATTTATATTTGATGGCATTTTTCTGCTTGGCCTTAAAAGCTTGCCTTAGCATTCTTACAAATCTCTTTTCCCTTTTTGCCAATCTCTTAAATCTTTTCCATCCGGGTAAGTCCAATAAATTGCTATCCTTTGCACACTTGCTAGTAGCACAGGTCACTGGATCATCGTCAGCCATCTGCCATAGGGGCTCCCAAGTGAATTCACCATTTGACCATTTGACCTTGACAGAATAAGTCTTCTTGTCAGAATTAAGTCTATGATCCACCAAGAATCCATGAACCATAGTGCATCATGATCATCATTCTCGTTTTCCATTCTTTTATTCACAGCATCTATCATTTCATTGTAAGAGATAATGCTTTCCATGTTGCGATCTCTAATGGATATCACACACTTCTTTTGGTCTGGAAAATATTCTACTACCTTGGCTCTGCACCCATTTTCATCAATCTTATGAATAAACTCATAGCCAATCCATGATTCAGGTTCAATATCCGGGACAGTTTCATCTTTTTCTCCGTTATCACCATGAGACTGGATCATAGTCCCAGTGCTGTCCTTCAGTGTCAGAAAGTCCTCCCCATCAACCTGCCTCTTATTTTTATGTAAAGGTTGATCATACGTTGGGCGAAGGGTTGAACGTGGGATCACTGTGCCATTAAGTGTCAAAATGTCAGAGCAAAAAGAATCTCCAGTATTTTCATTGGGACCCCACCAATAGCCCAACAACTCTTTTGTTTGGGGAAAACTGCTGTGTTCTTCGGCATAATAATAAACAGGCTGGTGAAAATGGTACTTGGTATAAATAGATATGTCAGCAGGGATTCCAGTTGACTTTTGTGTGGGTGTGATCCATCCAAGTTTCTCCAAGGCGGTGCAATTGTGAAGACCACTCAAATATTTCCAGCAACATAACCAAGAATTGTCTGGAGCCCCCGTTCTATCCAACACTTTGATCAAATCCCTTTTCAAGTTTTGAATTTCTCGCTCTACTCTGTTTTGATTTTGTTTGTAAGGTTCGCTGTGCCTTTGTTTCATTTGAAACTTTCTGCAAATCCTTTTTGCTTCTGCAGATGCCTCTTCATTGGCTGAGTCAGACATCAAAGTATGTGGTGCACCTCTTTCTATGAGAAAATCCATAAGCACGTCTGGAAATTCACTTTTGGAATGAACACCAAATGCATTAATCATATGGCTGTCACAACTAAAGAACATCTGGGCACCGGTTTGTCCACCATTGATAGAGGGAACAGAAGAGTCAATAAAATCAGTAGAGACTTTTTTAGCTAACCTGGTCACTTGCAATGCAGGTGTCCTGGTTTTAAAATGCTTTCTCATGGGAATTCGACTTGAAGTGGTCCTATAACACTGTGTAGTATTCTCCAATGTCTTCTGTATGACAGATTGTGGTTGCCAAGCAAAACAGGGAATTAAGTGTTCCCAGTCCACATTTTTCACCTTGGATGTAAGCTGATTAATTCTGGCTGTCCAAGTTGTGTAAGAATCATTAAGTTGTGCTTCAGCTTCAGCAATAATAGGATCCTGTAGCTCAGCATCATTATACAACATTATGCATTTTGTTGCAAACTGATAAATATCACGAATGTCTGCTGGTGCAACCCCAGTGTCTTCATCAAATTCATTGCCGGGATTCCATGGGGTGTCAAGAGTCAAATCAAATGCTGGTAAGACCTTTAAGTCTTCATCAGTAGGGAAGTGGGTTTTCATATGGCATAAACCTTGGTGATAAAACAAAGGTGTAATAGGACCATCATGCAGCTTAATGCATTGCTGGCCTCCATATCTTTTTGGCACATCATTAACAATGTGAACAGCAGCCCTCATTTGATTAGCAGCAAATAGTGATTTACCTTCCCCTGCACAAATGCTTTCAGGGATGCGCAAAATAATAGGTTGTTTATTCTCCCCATAAACCTTGGTAAGATTGGAACCAATGTTAAAAGGGGGCTTGTCAATAGAACCATGGCAACCAATCACTTCTACTTTTCTGTTGTCGTCAAACTCTTCATTTCGACAACCTTGACCACAGAAAACAGTGTCTGCACCTGAGTCAATGGGAGAATAACCTTCAAAAGCAACAGAATCTGTTTGACCAATGTGTCTGGTTAAATTAAAGAAACAGTGTCCTATTCCACACACAACATGTTCCGGTGTGTAGATAAAAACATTGGGCTGGCACAGTTCCATTAGTGGAGTCTCTTCTGGTGCAAGAATAGCATTGCTTATGAAAAATGTCCTCAGCAGCATCATCAAAAACTTCTAACTCGTTTTGAACTGACTCCAAGGGGGCTTCAAGTGCATCCAAGAAAAAGTCCAGTTCTTGTAAATCAACTGGTTTATTAGCAACATCAATGGGAACCACATTGTCCATGAACGTTGGGGGGGAGTCCAGGGGCTCCCAATCCTCTTCACTACCAAGTGATTGCTCTTCATCATCAGTGTAATCATTTTGGAAATGTTCACTACAATGTGAGGTTTCCAGAGATGGAGCACTGTAATCATCTGTCAAAAAATCACAATTAGCAAGACCCTTCTTAGAGGGTTCCATGTCAGAGAAATCTAAAAAATGTTTTAGGCCCGGTGCCTGACGTGCAGCAATGTCAATATTTTTAACAATGTTTTTCGGAGCATCAACATTGGACTGCCCAACACAAGTTTTAGCCGTAAAAAGACGCCTCTGGTCGCCTCCAGTGTTGTTGGTTGTGTTAGCCTGTAAGTAACAACTGGGTAAGAATGTTGCCAACATTGGCTGATGCAGGTGCAGGATTACCAGCATTGTTGGGAACAGCAGAGGTGGGAACCGTGGCAGTGTTGTTCTGTTGAGATGAATTCAGCAACTGCTGCAAGGTGTTAACTTGTGAGCACAATTGTATCCTCTCTGCTTCAGACATTGCTAACAACTGCATAATTGCAGTCATCTGGTTAGATTGAATATAATTGGAGTCTGGAACTCCATTTCCTTTCAAACTATCATAATAAGCTTGCTTCTTGCTGTTGTGGTCAGCCTTGGCTTGTGCACTCATTTTCCTCCAGACTTTTGGCTCTACCCACCATTTGGACTTCTTCTTACTGTCGTCCTTTTCATGTCCTTTCTTTTCCTTGTCATTCTTATTTGACTTTTGGAAATTCATATTCCGTTTGGAAGGGACCTCTTTACTCATTCGGTTAGCCTTGTGAGTCAACTTCGTTGTCATAGCAGGAGGTGCAATGGCACTGGATAAAAATCCGTCTATCATATTTTCAAATGCTGAGTGCCTGATAGAACTGCATAACAAACTTTTAAAATAAGCAAATTTGTTGCCACAATCCTCGAGGTCTGCAGCATAATCCTGCATAGTTTTCAAATGAGTGATGAGAGAGACATTGGATCGGTGGTCAAAAACCAACCGTGTCATCTTGCTCATAATCCATGTGATGCTAGCACTTTTGTTGCTTGCAGAGTTGCAATGATCCATTGTTTCTTTGAATGTGGTTTGAGCAGAGTCATGCTGTCCAATGATGACAGAGGCTTGCCCACCAGTCCACCTAGCTGTCAAAGCAGTCTTTAAAAAAGTGTTTTGCTTGTCCCACAACTTGTGGGCATGCGTGTTTGGTCCTGGTGGTGCAAACGTGCTATCCAAATGATCACCCATACCCCAGTTTTTAATAATCTGGGTTGTTTTTCTAAAAGTTCCAGGCCAGTCAACAGTTGACCCATTGAAAGGGTTCAAGTCCTTAATGTTGAACTTGTCAACAGCTTCCATCCTGCGTGCATCATTAGGAACATCCTTGTTGTGCATTTGCTGCAGGACCCACGTCTCAAACATTGCAGTGGTGATGGCAGAAGTTTTTCAATTGCTTGATCCGACTGATGACAGTCATGGGCAACAACTGTTGCACAAGCTCTTTTCCTTCTTCCTTCCACAATGTGAAGCTCTCAATGTCAGCATCTGTCATGCTGACAAATTCAATCACATTGTAACATTTTTGGTAATTCATAACCTCCTTAGCTTCAGTTCATCCCCACGATCCACGCCAGGCAGGAGGTTCAAAAGAGTGGCAAGAGCAGTCTTCCTTTCAGTGGAAGACATGCCTGCAAAGTAAATAATCTTAGGATTGTTTCTTTCAGGGATTTTGTAAGCTTGGCAACGTGCAAAAGCAAATAAAAATAAAATAACTATGCCAAGTAATCCCATGGGTTGAGCATGTCGCGACAACGCTCGTTCAGTTAAAAATTAATCAAATAAAATAAGACGTCAAAATGAAGAATGAGTTCCAATTACCAGTGTTGTGGATGCTCAATTCTTTTCAAAAAAGTAAGTTGGTGATTGTATAAAATGCTCCAATGTCAATGCATACAATGAATGAAAGTCTTGTTGACAAAGTTGTAACTAGCAAGTGCAGTTCTGAACCCGCATGGCCAACAGGGTAAAGAATGTTCTTGCCAGTCCTGAGTGTCAACAATAAGTTAGTTCAGTGGTTGCATGAGCAACCTGCGGCTGTTAGTCTAATAAAAGAGTAACTTTCAGTCGTGTGTAGCTAGAAAAGTGTAAAGTCTGTATTCCATAAACAATGCTGCTTTACTAAGTGAGTCATTGAATGAATAAGTTGTCTTAGGCCTCGCCATAACAACAGACAAAGAACTGCTACAAAATGGGCAATTCTTGATTCCTAACACTCAACAGAGGAGGTGGATTGGGTTAACTGTCATTTGAATTTGTAGAGTAATCATCTCTTGGAGGAATTATAGCATGAGGAGGAGGTGCATTGTCAATCTGGACAACATTTTCATTTTCCTGCGACAAATCTTCATTTTGACCCAGAGGGATGTCCACAACAGTAGCAGGTTGAGAAGGAGCTGATAATCCATGACACTTTGTCATCCACATATCTTTTAGTCTTTGGATTGAAGAAGGTATAACAATCCACAGCACGGTCCTTTGTGGCACCACAATGCAGGATGGCATTACCTTTATTTGTCAATTTTGACTGGATATTTTGAGGTCCTTTAACAATACCAATTTCACCAAAAATGTGTAGAGGCCCTTATAGTCTTCACCATGAAAAGCCTTATGAGATGAGACCTCTTTTCTTTTAGGAAGAATGATATTCTCCAATAACATGGCATGAAGAAAAGCCTTAGGCCACAAGCCCTTCCTTACAAAAGCCGCCATCATTTCCAAAGACATCTTTTGAGTCACTCGAAGGAAGAAAATGAGTCTTACATCAAACTCATGCAGAACCAGCCTCCTCGGGCTCCTGCCATTGACTTGGTCATGCCCCCTGTAGCAATGAGCAAAGGCTTGCCCTTTTACAAAGACTACCAGGGCTTTGAAGCGCCAACGTCTCCCAAGGACTACTTGAAGGGAGACGAACCCGATAAACAAACCATGGACACTATTTCTCTCTTGTTTGGCTTGTTTGGTGGCAAGGTGGAAACGAAGGAAGACAAGAAAGAAATGGCCACCGCCATTTCGAGAAGCATTTGCAAGCCCGAAACAGGTTCCACCATGGTCAAACTCCTCCAGACGCATTTTGACGACTAAGTTTCTAAGGAAGAGAACGTCTTGATTTACGGAGTGCACCAGCCAATGGACCAACCCGATCACATTTGGACGTACTGTATGCCACATTTGAAAACCACGAGGCTTTACAGAAGTATGTGGAGAGTTTTGAAAAGGACGCAGAATTGAAACCGGCCGTGGAGCAAATGACCACATCTTTCTGCCCAGTCGCGTTCAAAATCAAGCCTTGAAGGGTATCATGAAAGCAGCACGAGCCGTGTGACCGAAACTCTCACAAAGACGCACCACATAGAAACGACAGTGGTAATACTTTGTTGTAGGAGAAAATGCAAAAATTTGTTCTTTATCCATTCTCTTGAGGGCGTCGAAGAGTTATCGCTTCGATCTCTCATACAGTATTTGGCGTAATGCGTATCCCTTCGTGCGGCATTGAATAGATGAGAAGTACCATACCACTGCAGTACTCCTGTGACATTTGAGTTTACACCTGGCGGTGCGTAGAGTACATGCTATCTATTTACAGTTAATAGTAGAAGAAGAGTGCTGCACATTACCGGTAATGTCGGCCATGTTTTGTAGGTACGCTGTGATAAAAAGATTTGAAGAAAGGCTTAAGTTATGAATTGACGGCTAGTAGCAGAAGGAACGTGCACAGACCAGCACCCAGAGTGCTGCCTCCCATGCCACCACCACTACTGGCAATCACTTTGCTAAGAACGACGGATTCAGTATTGGGAAAGCTGGCCTGACAGTCGGGGTTATCCCGGCACACGGGCACGCAAGGGTTGTCGTCCAAACAAGGACAACGGCCATTGTCGGAACACGCCACAATCACGTCGTTCGCCGAATCCCCAAAGCATTCGTTGCATCCATCAAACCATCGACCACACGTGCTTCCTTCGGGGCACATCCAAACGACCTTGTTGGCATCATCCGCTGTTGTAGTTGTTGTTGTCGTGGTGGTGGTGGTGGTGGTGGTCGGAGAAATGGTACTGATTGTAGTAGGAAGGTCCGTCTCAGTCTCACTCAGTATCGCATTGGAAATCACCATATTCTCGATATCTGTGTCTGCGTCTGCCCCGTTGGTATCAAAATGATACCCCCCCCCCATCAGCATCATTGTCTTCCAGAACAGTCGTTGTCGTTGTGGATTTCCGGGGCACGCACTCGGGATTGTCGTGGCAGACGGGGAGACAAGTGTTATCGTCGTAGCAGGAACACACTCTTATGGAACACATGGCGGGTATACTCTTGTCTTTCCAATTGCAGATGCAGTCGTTGCAGCCGTCCGTCCAGTCAGAACAGTGCGTCCCGATCGGACAATCAAAGGGAGCTCCATCTTCGCAGACAAATCCTTCTTCTTGGCCCCAATCTTGGGCATTCGCCACCATACTATTCATGGAAACGAGAGACGACCAGGAGGTCAAGAGGAGCAGCGGCCATTTCATATTATTATTGTTGGATCGTGTGATCGATGCTACCGTCGATAGTATTATTTTGTTTTTCCTTTTTTTTCTATGTGTATTCGAAAGTGATGGACGGAGAGAATAAGTTCCTCTCGTTGCATTCCGTCATCGTCGGTCCTGTGACATCAAGTCCTTTCGTTCAGTGCTAAATTAATTGTGGGACGTCATTGGCGTTGTTCATTCATTGGCGTTGTTCTTGTTCATTGGCTTTCTCGGGTCTTTGGCAAGACTCAGTCGGTCCGAAGCTTCGGATCCGTAAGTGTGAGCTAGGCTCTGGATCTTGGTACGCACACCTGTCTCAAAAAGTTATCCCGCTCCCCAATGACGAAAAATAATTTCTTTCCCTTTGACATCACCAGACCTCGTGGGCACAAGGTATTTACGTAAGATCCAACGAATACACCAAAGTATCTTTCACCCGGGCAGTCAAAACCAATTATTTTGAAAACGAAGCATCGAATGCAAGACAGACGATAAACTAATACTAGCTAGCTAGCTATGTACTGTGAACTGTAATAGCTATCATTTACCATGCTTCTGCTGGTGCACAAACAGCCACCACCAAGATCTCATTTTTCGAGGCGTGAAACTAACCAGTCCTACAGTATTATTAGAGCTCCTATTAGCTAGCTAGCTAGCTATACCACAGTATATTATAGTTAGTAGAAAAGCAGCTACATCGGACGGGGAGGACCTTGGAGCACATACACTCCATTCATTGCATGGCAGGCAGCAAACACGCGGCAAAACAAGATCGAGCTGCCACTCGAACCCAACCAGAAACTTCCACACAAGTATACTGTAGACTTCTAGTACGTCATGGCAGCAGCAACAGCCGAACTAAAAGAGTCCAAGAGCTTGGAGCTCATCTTGGGAAATGGTCCAATCCATCCATTTTTTGAGCACGTTTGGCAAACGGCATGTGCGATTTATTCCGTGCCCATTCTCCAAGATGATTCCAGGAATGGCCGTTGGTCCAAATCACGTGCCCTGGAAAAGAATGGGAATCCCTTGCAAGAACTCTTACAATCGGCATGGAATGTGGTGGTGGAGTTGATGGATCAAAAGCACCGAACTTTCTTGGAGGAGCAACAAGACCAAGATTTTACCAAGGCTTGTATTCCACTCTTGTTTCGAAATTGTGAATCTTTAAGCCAAGAAGAACGTGATGTTTACGACCATAATTTGTGGGCGGCCTATTTGGATGGTTGTTCGGTGGTCCTGAATCACGCAGACCTGCAGTCGCCTGCCATTGCCGCCGTGTGCGAAGATTTGCAAAGCAGCTTTCCACATGTCTATGCCAATGTCTACATTACACCCGTCAATTCCCAAACCGTACCACCTCATGCCGATGATCGAGACGTCCTCGTAATTCAACTCTATGGCAGCAAACAGTGGAAGGTCTATCAACGTGTACCGATACCCTATCCCTACCCCAAGGAACAAGTCGGAAAAGAAGGCCTCGAAGTTCCTGACGAGGTTTTGAAGGGTCCCGTTATGATTGAACGAACGTTGCATCCTGGAGATGTCATGTATATGCCTCGGGGATATGTCCACGAGGCCAAATCCGTCCCTAATGATTGTAGTGTGCACGTGACCGTCGCTCTGGCCACTCATGATTGGACACTACTCGGAATATTGTCCGCCGCCAGCCAAGATATTTGGAGTCACAATTTGGAGTTACGAAAAGCTGTGCCTCGTGAATTTGGACGGAGCGATATTTCCGCCGTACAGCAATCCATGCAAGAACAAATTGATCAAGCTGTAGAGGCTTTCAAAGCACAAGTGACACCACAATCCGTTCACACATCCCTCAAAAACAGATACGATACACACAATCAACGAGCTGCTGCTATTCGCCAACCACTAATCAACGCGTCTAGTAGTACTATGGAGGGCATATCTACCACCACTGTTGTTAGAAAAGAAGCCGCCGCACTCCTTACAAAATCGACAGTCCTACGTGCGGCAACACCCGAGGAAAAAGCGTCGATTCCACGTGGCCCCCAACAGGTGGGTCTTCATGTCGCAGAAGCCATTTACGAACATGTGGTATCAATCATACAAACGATTAAAAGTCAACCAACAGCTTTGCGCGACATCCAAACGCCAGAAAACATTTGTGATTTGGCCTTGATGAGTGTTGCCAAGCAATGTGTCGCATTGGGGAGTTTTGCTATTCAATCATCATCATCATCATCTTGAAAATAAGAATAGGGACTCGACAATACTCACTCTTCACTTGTGGAATGTGTGAGTGACCACGCCGCAGATGATTCGAAATGGAATACTAGCATGCCAATAGATGCCGAATCTTGGAGCTATACTCACTCACAATCGAGGAACCATAGTTCGCAAGCAGGACGAAAAGACGCTCTTGCTCGAGATGCCACAAACATGGAGGTGGTCACCCATAATCCCTTCAGCACTACACTACTACGACCTAGTGTGGGTGCTCCCACGACAGTATCCCTCCAGCGTAGGAACATTGGCCATCCTTCTACAGAAGAATAGGCGACATGCAGCTTTTACAGCACGGATTTGTGTAAGCATGTGTTCAAAAAGAATATCCAGTTAAGCTGTATAATTATTATGTTAGCTGTAAAAAAGTGTTGGTTTGTACAGTCTTGGAGTTGCTGGTTGGATGTACTAGTACTAGTACTGCACGGTGGTTATGATTATGGAGCTGGTACCATACTTTCCCATGCATTACTTGTGTACGCCCTGGATAGATCCCTGCACACAAAAATTCACTCTGGTAGATAATAAACATGCTCTTCCCCGAACGTTGGCAGTCACAAGATGGGCAGAGATGCAGTACAGTAGAGCCAACTAGTTCATGGTCTACCGTACACCCCGTTGGTAACAGTACTGGTAGTACTATGTGTATAGTACCCCTTCCTAATGGACGGTGGATGGATTTCCTCTGCCGGTGACCCTACATGTTCAACTTTCATTCTGATCCATTAACTTGCTTCGATAGTTGATGACATCCTCCAAAGTGTTGCTGCTTCTGGTAATAGTCGGGTTGCCATTTCCCTTGATGGGCGAAGCATCAGCAACATCAACAATAATATCATCATCCTCAAATTCATCGGTCGTAGTATTAACATCTTGTTCGGAATCGTCGTCGTGTTCCTCCTCCTCCTCCTCACTCCACTCGGACATGGTGGGAGTCATCTTTTTCCGAAGACGTCGATGATTCCGACGGTTTCTTCCCCGTACCGCTTTGGCAGCATCCTTGTCCGCCATGTGTTTATCCAAAAGCACACTGATGCAATAGCCCATGGATCCCAGGAGCAAGAGTACCACCGCCAAAAAGACCAATATCCGCAAGGTCCATTGCCAATCTTCGTTCCGTACCACCGCGTTCTTTTGTTGGGTTTGACCACTATCCTTATTATACGAGACATGGTACTTGGCCGTCCAATCGACCATCAAGGCCGCGACCAAAAAGACCAGCGTGGCCAATCCCACGACCAATAAAAACATGGTACACGAATTGCCGTAAAAATGGGTGGGTCCCTGCCGTAGGGGCACCCCCACCATGCGGTTTTCGTGGCGACGGCTCTTGGATTGCTCCTCTTTTAGAGACACTTTCTTCTTCTTTTTCTTTTGCCGCTCTTCCTTTTGGTAGCTTTCTCGCAAGAGGCGCGGCGAGCAATCCCGAAGAGGACCCAGCACGGTTTCCCGTAAACGGGAAAGCGGTGGAAGAAAGGGGCGCTTGGGAGACGATTGATCTGTAGTAGTAGTCGTAGCAGTATACGTAGTATCCTCCTCCTCTTTGGTACCCAGAGGGTCCATGCTGAAAGCACTTTGACTCTCGACATCCTCCCCACTTAGATTGGCGGAATCAAGTTCTTCCTGGAGTTGATAGTCACCACTACTACTGCAGCGACTACTGCTGGAATCCGTCGAGTAGTGAAAATGTTCCTCCTTGGTCGATTTCGCCTCCTCGATTCCCGAGTATTCATCATCTTCCAAACTTGTGGCTGCCACGGAGTTTTCATCGGTACTGGTAGTACGAACGCGAAAGGAGACGTGCCTTTGAGTTCTACAACTACTACTCTGTCCTGTCACGATTCCATTTTTGGGAGGATGATAGCTCCCGCTGCCAGTAAAGGACGAGGACGACCGATGCAGGAGATGCGGCGGCTCGACGAGTAGTTTGGCGGGATAACCATTCGTGCGACTGCTCGCCATAATCGTCGTGGCCAGTGGGAAATGACGGAGATTTTGGGGTGGCCTTTGAAACATGGTGGAGGCCATGTTCACAAAGCCAAATTCGGAGCGTTCCAAGACGGCATCTTTGCTGCTACTTGTCTTTTGGTCCAGCTCTATTGTTGGATCGGGTTTTTGCGGCGAGGATGCCGAGGAGGAAGAGGGCAGCAACCCATTCCAGGCATTGGTAGTGAGGAGGTGGTTCATACTAATATCGTTTGATACTTAACTTGCTAGTATAGACTTGATGGATTCTACAGTACTACAGTAGTGTGTGTGTGTTTAGAAATTTGCTTTTGCTGTGCAAGTACTAGACGGGCAAACGTTTTGGATGGCAATGTTGGTGTGGTTATCTTGCGGCAATGATTATATACATTTATGTGTCCCACGTTGTAATTTCGGCCACTCCGAGTAGTTTACTACAGTACTACTAGTACCTTGCTTGTCGTTCATAGGTAAAGGTCGTGCCGTGAGTACAGTACGACGTAGTGATGGTCGATGGCGCCACTGACTTGTCGATGATGCCTGCAAGAGGAGGAGGGAAGGCTTACACGCGTGCTATTCGAACCACTTAAGCTGATTACATGATTGTGTTGTGTGACTGTTGTATTCCAATATCCGTTCATGGCTGTGGGACAGAAATTGTGGCCGAAAACATGGCCGACGGACTCGAATTTTTCGCGCTCATTTCGACGCGCCCAAATCAATGTTGGGCGCGGGAAGCCTTGACTTGATTCTGTTGGATGAAGAGATCTATTGGTGGTGCAAAAGATGAAGAGATCTGTTGGTGGTGCAAAAGATCAGTTTGTTAGAAATTATAAGCACATGCAGTGCTGCTGCTAGCTATGGTTGTAGATCTTCTGGAGTCTTCTATGCCATTGACTCAGCCACACTTCAACCTGTTCACAGGTGCACACCTGCCCCTTGTGGAATGCTAGCTGTGCCAGCTGTGCTTCCAACACACTCCTTCGGAGACATGGATCACTTGGTGATTCAAATCTTCGGACTCCATGTTAGATGTAGATTGGTGCTGTGATGATAGCCTCACTGCTCCACTGTTTGCAAGGTTGCGTCAGCTCCACTCCTTCAAACAAATGTTGCTCTCTCACCTAGAGCATTGCCCAAAGTCCATGGACTCCACCATCAACACTCCCACCCCATCAAGGGACTCTTGTCACTGTTGTTGACTCACCACTTCCTAGTGATGGATGTTGATTGTTATTTGACCTGCACATCGGTCATCCCCACAATCATTTGGTTTATTGCTTTGGCTCTTGGCCTGTTCAAATCACCATTCCACATCTGTGTTCGTCTCACAGATGGACTTCCTCATGCACTCTCAAGTGCACTCCTTCTGTTCCATGCTCGTCCATGGAAACACCCTCCACAGTCGCGGCACTCCTTCTGTTCTAAGGGTCCCACTCCTTCTCTTTTAGTAGGTTAATTGTCATTTGGTTGCTCTCTTGGCTGTTCACTTGGCTGCTCACTTGGCTGCTCTCTTGGCTGCACGATCCCATGGTTCTTCATGGCTCTGCCTGGCTCTTCTTGACTCTTGGATCGGCTGCACAATCCCCTGGTTCTGCACGGCTCTCCCTGGCTCTTCTTGACTCTTGGATTGGCACGGTTCTTTTCTTCTTGTTGTTGTTGTTGTGGCTTGTTTGTAGACGAGGTCTTCGTCTTCTTCTTGTTCGTTGACGCACTTCTTTGCCGACGGTGTCGCCGTCTTCTTCTTCTTGTTCTTCTGTTGGTGATCCGGTGCGCTCTCACGGATCCTTCTTCTCTTGTTGCCGGCACACACTCACAGCTCCTTCTTCTTCTTCACACGACGAGGTGCTCACTCACTTGTCTCGTTTGTGTCGATCTTCGCACAGCCGGATCGATCGTTCTTCTCGCACTCGCACCCCTCTCCATTCGCACTCACTCAACAGTGGTGGTGCGATCCTTCGCATCGATCTTCCACATCGACACGTTCCATCCATCGGCACGAAGCCGATTTTCCATTCGTCGATCATCGATCGTTCCGTTAACCGAATGAACCCACGTTCACTTCGTTTCCATTAGCCGATCCCTTTGTTAAGCCCTTCGGCATCCATCAACTCGATCCTCGTAGCCGGACCGGTCTTCTCCTGTCGACACCGATTGCTTCGTTTCCATCCATTGGCATGCAGCAGCCGATCTTCCTTCACGGCGACACACGCCGATCCGTCATGGACTGTCTGTCACCCGGCACCATGGTCGATGTTGTCCTTCCGGGGACAATTTCTAATGAATGTTGGATGAAGAGATCCATTGGTGGTGCAAAAGATCAGTTTGTTAGAAATCACAAGCACATGCAGTGCTGCTGCTAGCTGTGGTTGTAGATCTTCTGGAGTCTTCTATGCCATTGACTCAGCCACACTTCAACCTGTTCACAGGTGCACACCTGCCCCTTATGGAATGCTAGCTGTGCCAGCTGCACTTCCAACAGATTCCTCATTTGCTCTGATGGAAGGAAGTGAACTTTTTCTCTGTCATTGTGACATCAGTTGGGAATCAATGGTGACTGATGGCTTGGGGGCAGGCGGAGTGGGGATGGACAATCAGAAGAACAGATGATTAGATTGGAGAGTTGACAGTTTTAAGGGTAAGAGAAGATGTGTTGCCAACATGGGAGAAGGCGCTGTCCAAATGATGGAAAAAGAACTGAGAAATTGTCTCAGTGAGTTCGCACAAGCATGACTGAGATTTGACAACTTTGACAATCACACAGCTCATGCCATTTCAAAATGTTTCATCTGCATGGGGGGGCGTTGACTTGCTTAAAAATGGAGGGTGTTCTTCTTTCACTTCCCCGCAAAAGAATCGCAAACAGTTTCCACCAGATCGGCTTTTGCATGACTCAACACGTGAGCTTTTGCAACTGAGTCAATGAGTGAGCTTTCACAACTGGGTGGACTGGAACGGGTTATGACATTTGAAGACATGGTGCACAGCACAATGGAGAGTGATTTTGTTTTTGCACCCAACCTTTTTTCTTTTCTCATGTGCAGAACTTTGCTTTGGAATGACAGAAAAAGGTTTCAACATTTCACCAATGCACCATCTTGGGGGCTTGCTGTAGCTCTTGTTTTGTGTCACCTTTTTGTGACCCAAGTGCATTCAAACAGACAAAAAAAAACTGCACAAAAATAGCGCTCCGCACAGGAGAGGGGAACACAAACAAAAACATCAACATGCACAGAAGAAGAAAGATTGTGAAAGTTCAATTTGTCTGGAGAGGTTAAAATGCACAGAATCTCATAAGTTGACATGGGAACTTTTGGTTTGGAAGTCTTTGATTGATGGTGGCAAGAACACACATGCCATTTGAGGCAATGATGCCTTCTGGTAGAACAAGGCTAATCATGGATCCTCTTTGGTTCCAAACAGTTGGGCATCTAACACAACATGTGTTCAATCCATGCCAAATATGTTCTTGTCATTGGCTGACTGCTGGACACTACAATAGAATCCCATGGTCAACTCTAATCTAGCTAGAATTACAGTGTAACTAAAGAGTGAATGTGAATTATGACTACAGCAAATCAGTGGTTTGCATTCACTACTGGCGCTGCGGTCATCCACGGACGCACACTGTCCCCTCGATAGAAGGGCATCAAACAGAGGAACAGACCTGTGAATGAAAGAGCAGTCGAAGAGAAATGAAACAAAGCAAACAAATCATGTAAGAACTCCACATCTCCAAAGCCCTGAAATCTCACCATCCGAGGATCTTCTTCCTGAGAAACTCAAAGGTCTCAGTTGGAAGTGGCTTGGTGAAGATGTCTGCCCATTGGTCCTTGGTGTCAATTCTCTGAACAGTGAGATGTTCATTGAGATGAGACCTGAACCAATG
>Ga0163149_10004299_pt1 | contig 15707 bp, 11 predicted proteins | sample OliLakLV19MP5G1_FD_148604 | JGI IMG/M metagenome (GOLD analysis project Ga0163149, IMG submission 148604) | Freshwater microbial mat bacterial communities from Lake Vanda, McMurdo Dry Valleys, Antarctica - Oligotrophic Lake LV.19.MP5.G1 | ecosystem: Environmental > Aquatic > Freshwater > Lake >...
GAACACACCGGCCTGACTCTTCCTTCCCAACAAAATTAGCCCTGCGCGGGATGCAAGTCAATATTCTTAACGCGGAAGCCACTGAACATGCGGATCAAGAACGAATAGAGGGGTGGGTGGGATCCGCTGCAGATGACGTCAATCGAACGCTTCGGAAGAAGTTTGTTGCTCCAGCACTTTTTGCTGCGTGTAGGGTGCGTGATCCGGAGCTCATGCGAAACGTAGTAGAATCCGCCTTCACTATCACGGAAGCAGACGAGCTGTGGAAGTTGTGTCGAGACTTGGGCTTATTTATGAAAGTTTTAAACGATGAATATGCCAGCTGCTTGGGCGTCCTGCTTGAGCTAGGATTGGACCCTAACATTCAAGTCATCCCGCTGCTGCGAATGCGCCTGTTGGGGTGGGCTTTTGCCACGAAAAACTACGATACTGTTCGTGTTCTAATGGAAGCTGGGGCTGACTTAGCACAGCTTTCAGCGAGCGACCTCGAAAAAATCAAATATGACGATTGCCCCGATGACATCAAAGCAGTTCTCCAGGAAGAAGGATTGGTTCGCAAGATACGATTCCTTCATTGCTGCGGGATCCTCTGTTACTACCCCATTTGTATCTGCTTTCTACCGGCTCTTTGCTGTGCTTGCATTCTAAATCCTTCGGAAGCGAAAAATCTCGTCAAGAGTTTTGTGAGAGGTGCAGAAATTGAATGAAACAAATTATGGCACTCCTCTATTTTTACTAGTAGACCCAATCAAAATAATGTCACAATGTAAACTACTATTTAAGTAAGACAAATACGGAACATTTTTCAGAGTCAGGAGGTGGAAAATTGGCTTGTACCGAAAAGAGATTGTTTCATGATTCCCCAGTCGTATGATGAAACGAGCCACCACCAAAAGTGCATCCCTTTATCATTTGGGCAGAGCCCAGAGTCAATCCTTCTTTTTTTCGGCACTTTCATAGATTTCGATAGCTCGTTGGATCCATTCCCTGTGATGTTTCTTGTACGTGTATAGGAGTGGGTGATTGTCGTTGACGATGAGCAATTCGACCTGTGTTGTTTGTGAATGCATCGCCACGAGTCGTTCCGAATCGTCGACTGGGACGATTGTATCTTTAGATCCATGCACTACCAGTACGGGCGAAGGAAAAGATGCCGACGCCTTTTGTCCCAACCAAGTCAACCAATCCAGTCGAAATTGAGCAGGTGCCAACAAGAGGATGGGACCACGATAGTGGCCTAAGGTTACCAAACGGGCTACCACGGCACCACCAAAGGAGGAACCAATCAATAGGTCGGGTTTTTGGAGGCGCATAGCTTGCAAGTGCAAATCAACACAATTTTGTAATAAATTTCGAGTGGTGTAAACGGTGGCCAGAAAGGACGCTGCCAAAAAGATTGCTACTCCCAACAACAGGACAGCCATGGAGGTTTTGCTGCCAGCAAATACAGACAATTCTGTGCCTAGTAGATAATAGACATGCATACAGCCTTGACATGCCATGGCCAAAACGCACAAAGAGCCTCTTAAACGTGCCGATCGAATGAGACCCTGCATATCTGGCGCCACGACCACCATTGGGCGTAATCCTTTTCGTTTTTTCTTGAGCATTTGTACTTTTCGGCCATAGATGCCACTGTCCAGTCCATGATCATATTGGACGTAGAGTGGTGGAGACTCATCATTGTCGTCGGATGGTGGTGGGTTTGCAGGTGGCATGGTGGTGATGGAATGCCTTAACTTATTAGATCAAACAACACATATGATTTAAACATGGCCCGATCATGGAACTCAAAATTGGCTTTGCCAGTAGCAGGAGGAAAAGGATAGATCGTGGCACAACAAAGGATTATAATTCTTCTTTCAAAGCAGCTGGCTGTGGCCATGTATGCGTCTATCTGTTGTTGTCGCTTATGATAGGGAGAGGTTTGAAAGCACGACTGAAACGCTGACGTCACCCATTCGTTCATTGTAGAAGAATCAATAGTACGTACAATTGTACCACGTTTGATGATCGGTTCCTTTTCTCAACAATCATTGGATCGATTTTTTTAAATGCTGATTCATTCCATGAAAGTGATGACTCCAATCGCAACCCCGCCAGCGATGAGCTTACATACAACAGCTAGCTAGTCAATTGGAGTGCTACTAGCTAGCTAACTTCCATTAAACCATTGATAATCGCAACAGATCACAGTAAAATAGCAGCAAAACGATTAAAAACTATCTAAAGAAAATGACAAACGCAATCTCCAAGGCACTCTTCCTCTTGGGAGGGGCGTTGTTTCTTTCTGTAGAAGACGTACAAGGTTTGCAAGCTGCACTTTCTATAAGATCGAAGACATCCGTTGTGGATTCTCGTTCGGCCCTCTTGGCCGCCTCGGTGGCAAGTCTGCCCAATACCAACAGCAACAGCAACAGCACCAGCGCCGACAATGGCGAAATTGAGTTTCCACCACCCCTCACAGGATTTCAAAGAACCAAACGAGCGATTGAATTTTACAAACGCGCCTTGCCCGTTTTGGCCGCCTACAAGGCCAAGGAAGTCGAACTCCAATTTCGACGAAGTGCGTTGGGTGAAAACATTCCCGACTGGGAAGAAAACCAGATTTGGGCCGAAATGGATGAATGGGGATCAACGCGCATCGCCGAGACGATTCAGGAAATGAAGGGATTCTATGTCAAAACTGGTCAGGTCATTAGTACCCGTGTGGACTTATTTCCAGAAGCCTATACTTCCAAACTGCAAGAATTGCAAGATGGCTTGGAACCCATGCCGTACGAACTCGTCGAAAAAGTGGTACGACAAGAATTACTGCATGGAGCACCCCTGTCGGAATTGTTTGCTACTTTTGACAAGGAACCATTGGGAGCGGCTAGTATTGCCCAAGTTCATAAAGCCACTTTGTTGGATGGACGAGTCGTGGCGGTCAAATTACAACGACCCAATGTCGAACCCAAATTGTTGGGAGATGTGGCCAATTTGAAACGTATCAGCAAAGCCTTGGCCAAAAGTCTTCCTGTGGATTATTATACAGTCTTGTGAGTACATGTCTGTATTTGGCGTTCTTTTGCTCAGAAAGGGAAACTCCTAGATTCTTCTTGAGTCTCACACATTTTTCTAAATTTTCTACAAAATGTGGCTATGCAAATGATACTATCTGCCAGCTGTGAATTGGGAGACGCCCTTGTCAATGAGCTAAACTTTTATGCCGAAGCTCAGGCCATGAGAAAGATTGACCTGGCCATTTCGCACAATGCTGATGGTACTGCCACGGAACGCCCGCTTGCAATCCCCCTCCCGATCGGAGAATTGGTTTCCAAACGCGTATTAGTAATGGATTTTGTGGAGGGAGTGCCACTCAACAAGCTCAGAGAAAAAATGCTGGAAAAAGGCATTGAACCAGGTTCGCCCGAATCCAAAATTGCAGGACGGCGTATTCTGAATTCTCTGGCGTTGGCGTTTGGTCGCATGATTTTTGGAAGTGGATTTATTCATGTAAGCGAATAGAATGATTGACCTTGTTGTGAGGGACGGACTGTGAATTGAAGCAATACTTGGGCGACTGACTGATCACTACTATCAATTTTTCTCATACTTGGTGCAGGGCGACCCCCATCCCGTAAGTGCAAACGATCCATTCATAATGCTTCCATCCACGGTGCAGCATGTACTCACGCTAACACTCTTGACACGAAAATATACAGGGAAATATTTTTGTTGGAGAAGGCGGAAAAGTCTCCTTGATTGACTGCGGCCAATTCAAGGCTCTTCCGCGTCCTCAGCGCGTACAATTAGCAGAAATAGTAGTCAGAGTTGCAGAATACCAAGAAAGCGTGCAAGAAGGCATGGGCATACCTGATGCAAAGAAGAGAGTAGCTGATTTGGTTCGTGATTTTGGTGTCAAGTTTGTAGAAGGAAAGGAAGACGACAATGATCTTGCTTGTTCGGTGGCCTTGTTTTTGTTTGGAGATGAGGACTTGGAGCTACCTGGAGGCTATTCAAACAACGAACTCGACGAAAATTCGCCCATCAAGCTTGTTGCGTCATTTCCGCAAGAACTTGTGTTGATGGGGCGTGCCACAGTATTGCTGAAAGGTATCGCCAAAAGACTAGAGGTGCCCTTTTCTCTGGCCGACAAGTGGGGACCAGGATGTGCCCTCACCATCGATGCTGCATCTCAACCGACTCTTCCACTCTGGGGTCGAGACGTTGAGGCGGCTGCTCTTGCCGCTGACAGAATCCAAAGTAGCGGTGCTAAAGCAGACAAGATTCGTTTTCAACAAGTGGCGAAGCTTCTCAAGCAATGGGGTAAAGGCAAAGGAAAACGGTTCCTAGAGAGGGTCGTCAAGAAATTACCCCCAAATTTGAAAGCGAAGGTCATTGAGGCAGAACTTCGGCGGCAAGAACGTGAGGATGGATCCATGGCATTGTAATTCATTACTATGCATTGTGCTCCTAACCGCTCTTAATTCAATAATACGCATAGTAGCGAACGCCATATGAAAACTTCATCCAACACTCATACAGTTGAGTACAGTGCTTTCAACTGCCCGTTATGACAGCTCCCCGCGAACCGTTCGACGAGTGTTGAATGATTGGATGTTTCAGCGATAAGCGCAAGTGTACTGCAGAATAAACTGGTGTGCCGAGGAACGTTGTCTTCGTTCGAAGCCATTCGGTATGCATGTGGCAACACTCTCTTTATGCTTTCGAGTTTGCATGTACATCGCAGAACAACATGTACCCATTCGCTCCGCTTTGACTCTCTAGCTAGAGACACCAAATAGACCAGCGCACCGTTGCTTCACTCGAAAACTTCAAACCCAAACAAAATAGTTTTTGAGCACCGGAACTTTCATCTTGCAGAAACACGTCTTTCCCAAGAATATTACCTAACACAAACCATGCATCCATCTATAAAGAATACGCACAACAACGATCATCTACTCTCTCATCCATCATGCCGTCAATCTACTACCTGGATTGCCCCTACTTCAAGGACAAAGATCAAGTACAACGTTTGGGGGCCAAATATGATGTACTTGCCAGAAGTTGGTATGTTCCGTCTTCATTGTACCCTGCCATCCAATCGTTCAACCACTGGCGGCCAGATGGCAAGGTATTCTTGTATTGCTCGTACGAGAAGAGACTCGAGGTTAAACAAGCCGGTGCGAGGTGGGATCCAGTAGTCATGGCGTTTTACACTTGCAGCAGGAAAGGCGCGACGATCTCCCCTCAATTCACGCCTTGGTTGCATCCTATTTCTGAAGACCACCTCAATGGTCATCAGACCGACGATGCGTACACCAAACGTGATTTCGACTGCGGAGAAGCTTGGGATGCATCCGCCGCTGTGCCTCATGGCTGTGGCAATGACATCGCTGGCTCTTGTACGAATGGCAAATCGTCCCGCGGTGGTAATCGTCGACAGTTCGATGCACCGTCCGAATGGGACAACAAGGATCATTTTGACGAGAATGTCCCGCCCGGACCAGGCCCCTCGGAGTCGAAGAGGAACACGGCCAACAACTCTGTGACGGCAATGACGCAACCAGTGGCAATGTCGCACTCGAATCTAGTCACGGCCGCTTCGAAATTCGCTGCTTCTATGAATAAGACAGTACTGCCAGCAAAAGTGAATTGGAGCAGCGTTCCACGCGTTTCGTCTAAGCTGACGGTCGCTCAGCTCACACACGAGCTTCTACATAGGCACCCCAGGCTTAGGGGAACAACCTCTGGCAAACCAAAACTCTGGTTTATGGGTCACTTGGGCCACAGCTCCATTTGGACAACCGCGCCCGATCTGAACCACAAGGAGCGAAAAGCCATCCTGCGCCAGCCGGTTGTTACTTCTCGATTGACAGATGCTCAGCTCAAACACGAGCTCATGAGTAGGGGGTGTCCCACGCCTCGTTACAACAATAAAAGCAAAGCAGAACTGCTCGGCTTAGTTGGAGAAGGAAGCGTTTGGACTACTGCACTGGAAACGGCTCCTGAGCCTCAGACTCTACTGGGCCATGGCCACCCCAAGTTCAGCAATGTATTTTTCAAGACAGAATTAGAAGAAAAAGAATGGATCTCATTTAAGACTGGAATGTGAGACCGGATTTTATTTAGCACTACCTAGTTTTCATACATTTTATCTGCCAGATGTCACTGATTTTACTTTAGGACAGGATTTGAGACTGCATCAAAAGCCAGAAATCCAGTCTTATTTACTAGCACAGCAGTGTCTTTGAATGGTCCAGATTGTCAGCTGCTAGCAGTGCAAGCAATTCATACAAACAGACATCCTCCAAAGCAATCACTTAGATTTTAACCAAATTCAATGGACACATGCCAGACCTGACAATGAATTTGAAGATGAAGATTTGAATCCTTCACAAGGCAAAAAAACAAACGGGAGCTATGAAACAGACACAACCTTTTGGTAACTGTGAGACTGAACCAATCAGCTGGTCAACTGTTCCTTTGCCTGCCTCCCAAAAACATGTTAGGGCGAGGAAACTTGTTGAAAGAAGAGATTTCATTGTGCTGACAACTTGCCATTGTGACACACTCTTGGCAAACAATGTGCTCTTGACGGTTCACCTGCCATCAGTTCATTGGATGATCAACCTCCAAGCCACACCAACACAAATGCATGAACCATTTTTGAGCATGTCGATGCCAAAAAGCAGACACCAGAACCACAATTGAATGCACACAGTTGACAAATTGTTGTGATTCAGTTGTCACAACTCCTTGTGAAAGACATAAGACACAAGGCACAATGATCATTGGCTTGCCACTTTTAGTCAGCATGAATTCCTTAAATTTTTGTGTGAACATTTTTTTGCTTGAAACCTGATGGTGGTCTGCATTGCTGCATGCCATCTCATTGCTTTGCGGGGGACAAACTGGTGTTTTTCATCCTAGCATTGAGAACTCATTTGTCATCAAGATGAAAAACCAGGACAACCACCATGTCATGATGATCGGTCAGTTGCAGGGAACAAGACAAACACATTCAATTTTTGGTGAATCAGATGCTTTCAAATGTGACCTCTCTCATCTGCTGCATTCATTGCACAGGGCATTCAAGAAGCCCCAGATCTGTCATGCTGCAGTTGATCTTGCACACAAGGATTCATTCAGGCACGCAGTGAGACCAAACAGCAGGTAAAATTGCAAACCTTTACCTTCTGTGTCAAATCATTTTTCCCGGAGCTCCCCAAAGTCCAGCCAGAAAGTGAATCGTGGGATCTGATTCGTAGCAACGTGTCGTCGGAAGTCAAACGATGAACAACGATCAATGATGAATCGTAGCTGTAATAGCTACAATTAGCAATGACGAGGAAGTCCCGAAACATCCAACCCAACAAGACTACAACAACTAACAATCATCATAATTAATTAGTTACAACCTATTCAAGCAGAACGCATATCTCCAAAATTGTTTGGTTCAAACACGAAATTAGTGTATTCAAAAATGTTCCAGAACGAAGGAGTTTCGAGCGATGGAAATAATGACGACGAGGATTTTGCACGTTCTATTCAACTCGCCGAGGACATGGAATTTGCCGAGAGGCTTCAGAGACAGCAAGGGATGATGGGTGGCGGCGGTTCTGGGACGCCCATCGTTCAAGGAGTGAACGTACCGACGACCAATAGCTCCACCTATCCTGGTCTCCGACAGGCTGCTCCTTACCCTCCTTCTACCTTTCATGGCAACAATTATGCCAGCCAAGCACGACAAACTAATACTAATAATGCGAATCATTCCATGTCCGAAATGCTCCACGATGGTTCCTCCAACATGACCAACAATCTACTCTATGTGCCATGCGAAATCAATGGCCGCGTCTGTGAAATGATGGTCGATACAGGAGCCCAATCCAGTGTCATTTCCGAATCCCTCATGAGAACACTTGGTTTGGAAAACAAATTGAATCGTTGGCATCAAGGCATTGCCGCCGGTGTGGGTCGGGCACGCATTACAGGACGCCTTGAAAATTGTTTGGTGTCCTTGGGGCATGTTGATTTTAATCTCTATTTCATGGTCCTGGATGTTCCCGAGCCGCTCATGCTACTGGGCATTGATCAACTTCAACGATTCAATTGTTTGATTGATTTGCAACGACGCAAACTGATATTTGGTGGCACAGATGGCGTGGAAGTGGATTTTCTGCCACCCGAACGGCAACCCGTCTTTGCACCTGGCTTGCGAGATGCCTGTATCATTTCTTGATATGCACATAAAAGGTACAATCAATCATCACGGCTGCCAAATCGACCGCACCTTTTTTCTTCATAAAAACAAACACTTGAAATGGCTACGGACTGTTTTTGCGAAAATATGCCGTTCATAAGAGACTACAACCAATTTACAAAATCTTGCTAAGCCTTCCGCCGACACACATGTAAGTCGGGGCAAGAAAATAGAACTGACGGCCGCCACGCCAAGGCTCAACTACTACTAGTAGCTGAGCTCTGCCTAGGACTATTTTTACCATGTAAAAGTGACGAGTAGATGTGTTGCCTTTGTAGTGATGGCTGGTTAGAATTATTATAGACTGATCGAGCGTGAAAAAAGAAAAACAACGAAGCATGGATGACTGTTGATTGTGCAGCGGTGCAGCAGGAATTGCATCACTCTGCAGGCAAATTTGTTGTGTGTCTACTGGACCTTACACTTTCTTCCAGGGAATTCAGGTATCACTGTTTTCATGTGAGGGAGTTTATAGTAATAATTCTCGTAAACCCTCAACCACCTCGAACATTTTTTGAGGATGATCATGAAGACTTAGCAGCAACCAAAATTCATCTGTTTCCCTAGTAGTTGTCATCATTATTGCCAGCAGCTTTGGTATTGGAATGTTCGTTCCAGTTTTTGTATAGTTATTTTGTGATAGGTGAAACCTTTGAGCAGCCTAGAGCACAAAAATAGTATGCCCCAATAAAAATAATAGAAATCAGAATACTCCCTATTTCTGCCTGAGCTAAAGGTTGATTCGGGTCAATCACAAAGTAAGAGGAAATCAATAGCACTGCACTGCCTGGGCCCCCCTCCGCTTCGATGGATCTTGGTCTTGCAACAGAATTGCACTGGTCCCATCATTTTTTTGTTCCTTGTTTGAATGCTGCGTGGGCAGCCGCGTGCAGATGAACCCACCAAATTCCATCCGTGACCAGTAGTCAATCAATCTTGCCAAAAACGAGTCCCGCACTCCTTACAGTACTGGTCCTCACTGGTCCACACTCACTCACTCCTCAACTGGTTGTGAGAGAAATCACGAGTCACCAATGAGAACAGAGAGAACATCAAGGAATATGACGCAGTAACAAAGTGCCTGAGCTTTCTTTATCTTCCATCCCAAGCCATTTTACACGACGACATCATGACTGACTATTGACAGCTCATAATTCCAGAAAGAGAGCAACAGATACAACAAATTAGAGCAATACAACGCCATGGCCACCAGCCACACTACTACAGCGACTAGCATCCTTCAGCGCCATACCATGTTGATTTGGCTCACGCTCTGCTGCTCCCTTTGGGTGGCAACAGATGCCTTTGCATCCACATCTACTAGTAGTGAAGTCAAAATGACTGCCTTTGTGGGACAACGACTCCCGCGCTCTTTTTCACGTTCGCATCCTTCCAAACAACAACAAGAACGTCGGATGAGGATGGATGTCGAGGAACCCTACCACAAAGAAGGAGGAGCCAGTCCACGAATCTTGAAGGGCTATAATGTCCGATTGAACAGTCACAAGACTCTGCTACAGATTCCCAAACCTCAGACGACGACGATGACGCTGCCTATTGTGGCCGAGACAATGAATATTGGTGTGAGCAACAAGATTACTACTACTGCTGATACTAGTAGGGCAAACAAGAATGTCAAAGCAGAAGAAGAAATCGAACAGGCATTGCAGCAACATGGTTTGCCATGGAAAACATCCATTGATCCAACCTACCCATCTCATCCCACCAAGGGCTTGTTTTATACACCCTTTTTTGAATATCAGCTACAATTCATGAAACAAGAATTGACCAATCTTCGTGTTCTGCCTACCATGTCTCAGAAGGGAGATGATTTGTCCTATATTGAAGTCAACAACCATAGCAAGCATGGCAACATTAATAGTCAAGCGACTCGCATGGCCACACTCACGTTTTCGTCAGACGAATATCGTAAAATTCGCATGACGGTATATGATGCCGGAAATCGGACTCAAGTTTTTACATCCTTGTGGTATCCCGATCCAAAATATCCCGATTTGCCCGTCTTGGGCATTGATTTGTTGCAATTTCATGGCGGGACACGACACTTGTGTGTGGTAGATTTTCAACCCATTCACAACGAAAAAAGCAAAAACGCCAACAATCATCACTATGAACAAGAATGGCTTCAACCCATTCGAGATCAATATCCATCTCTGCAAGGACAAATGACCAAACGCTTTTATGATGAAAATGAATTCTTTTCCCAACAACTGTTATACGGCCGATTTGAAACTGCCCCCGCCCCCGAGGGCCCCCCAACGTGGGAGCATCATCCCGTGTACACGGATTTGTTTCCTGCCTTTCAACAATACCTGCAAGCACATGTCGACATGGTCAAGTCGACACCCCCCAACCAACGTGCCATTCCGCGCACGCTACAAGGTCAAGCGGCCTATGAAACGTACAGTGCTGATCGGGATCCAGCGCATGCCATGTTTGCCAAAGTCTTTGGGCCAGAATTTGCCAATGCCTATGTCTACGATGTCTTGTTTTCCTACAGTCAAGGCCAGGAACGAAACTAAGAGCAAGACCAACAGACGACAACACTCTTGTGGAATTAGACAACACTGCCAGCGCAACACCACCACAACAAAATAATATGAACGAGGAATAGTGAACGCCAAAAACGCAGCCGAAACAGTGTTGTTTCTTGGCAGCACCGGCGGCAATGAAACCCGCAACGACTGCGCTGTACTGCACTGCACTGCAGCGAATGATGGATGAGTGGATAACGCCGTCAGCAACAACTAACTTGAATGTCAGTTATGATAGGTCGGGTTGATGACATTTGGACTTGGCGGTTCTTCATTTTTATGCACGTGTGGGAGTCGTATACCGGCATTACATCCCATCCAAGCACCGACGCGATGCTTGTCGGTTGACATCCTCATCCATGGGTGCGTTGGTTCCACAAAATGCAACGAAAGAGTGAACTAGTTAGCTTGCCACTCTTTTGTATGGCGCAGCCAAGCTAGATGGCCATCAGGTAGCCGTCTTTAGCAAGTAACTAAAACAAGGGATGATAAGACTTTATCCACAGGTCGTATTTTTCTGAATATACAATCTGAGATTTCTAATTTGTATTCTACAGTATCCTAGCTAGTCCTGTAATAGCATTGCAAATGTTAGTGCATCACCAGCCATGATCGCTGTGGTCGGAGGTTTCACCGTTGTCATTGTTGTCGCCTGAATTGGCACCACCGTCGTCCTCTTCCTTCTTCCATAGCATTGGTATCGGTATCCATTTCTTTCCAAATGCCCTTATTTGGGGCTCGTTTTTGTCTACTAGATTAACCGCCGCTTCGGTACCAGCACCTGCAACTGCCCCAAGGACTATCCCCCAAGGTCCAAGAAAAACTGTCCCGGCTACTGTTACCGCACCACCCACATAGGCACCAGCAAATCGGGCCTTGTTTTCTTTGGTATAATTTATGGTCTGGTGGACCGCACCAAAAGCGAAGTCAAGCGGGTCTATTTTCACTTTATCATCGTCATCAAAAAAATCCTCGTCCGTTTTGCCGCGCAATGCTGCACCTTCACGAGCCAACCCACCTGCCGCGCAAAACAGGCCGCGACCAAAATCTCCCCACTGGTGCTTTCCGGTAGGATCTTGACGAGCCTCTTTACCGGCGTCTAGCACACCACAGACTGCATCGTATACAGCGAGTACTCCAATACTCATCGCCGTGCCACCTGGAACCATATGTGCAGTAGCATTCACAGCTGCGGCAAGGCCTGAACCAAACACATTCACACCCATGAATTTTATCTTAAAGATCATGTATGGAGCATGGTGGAGAACTTTCTGAATAAGGTACTTCAGGAGGTTATTCAATGTGGTCGAATCCGTTCCAACGAAGGAGTCAACTTTCATTTCTGCCTCGTCCGTACTGATCATCGTGCCTTTCCAGCTGAATAGAAGCATGAAGTCTGACACATATGCGTACGGAAAGGACAACGGGTTTTTCGGTCGTTCCTCCTCCTCACTAGCTGGCATTGTTGACAGATCTTCCGACGGGTCCGTGTCGTCATCGTCCATCATGAAGGTCAAGTGGTCAAACCAATCCTCAATTGTATATTCGGAATTCACATGAAGTGAGTCAAAGCTCAATTGAAGCCGATGAATAAGTTTCGGAAGTTTGGGATGAAAAATTGCTCGCGCTCGCCCATTGATGCAGGACACCATTTTTGATTTCATTTCCCCGGCTATGATAGTAGCGTCAAGTGCTGCAGACAATTTCCCTGGCTCGAGGTAAAGTTCGGCTCTTGTAGCGGACACAAAGTTGTCGCTCCCGTCGTCATCAATCTTATTTAAGAAAAGCTCCAGTGCCAGTATAGTGATAGGTAACGGAATCCAAGTAGGTTCAGGCGCCCTATCAAAGCTTTCTATCCAGTCGTATGCCTCCTGAAGATCGTTCTTTGTCCAAAATCGTCGATTTTTTTTGGGAATAAATCGATAGAGAGCGTGAGGATCGTCGCGAAACCTGCATTCCTTGGTCACATTTTCGAACAAGCCAAATTCAATTTCGAGCGATTTCAATAATTTGATAGCTTCCAATCGATTCTCCGCCATTTGGTTTTCAAGAACAAAGTTTACGGCATCTTTGCCACGGAATGAATTGCGATATAACCTTAAATTCTCACGATTCGACTGGAGCGGTATCCGTTCAAACATGCTTGCGGTCACTTGAAGCTTAACCAGCAGTTCGTAGATTTCAGCGTTGAATCTGTTCAGTTCAGCCAATCCTTTCTGATCTGTGATGGCTGCTGCTGCAGGGACGACTTTACTCTGTCTGAACTTGTCCAGGCGCTTTTGGATCTCATTCTGTTGCTTTCTCATCTGTTCCTTGACCTTTTTTCTGCTAGCATTGATTGTATCTTCAGTTTTCTGGATTGCTGCGCGGATAATGCTCTCTTGGATCTCCTCCTCGTCCCTGATCTCTTCGTCCGGGCCATCTTTGGATAGAATTTGCCCATGCAGTGCCTTCAATTTGACAGTTAATTTTCCGTCAAAGATGATCACGGCGTCTTCGATCGGTTTCAAAAGATGGATGGCACCGGGAACATGTAAATCATCGATGAGATCTATATTCGCTAGCAATTTTCCATGATTGTAAATTGCTCGAACTCCCTTCATGGACGCAGTAAGCCCACGACCATTCGCATTCCCGCTTGCAATACTGAAAGATTCGGCCGATATAAAAACCTTCTTAAAGTCTATTCGCCCGATCAAACTTAGATCTTTGATCGTATAGCGTGTATCACCTGGGAAGACAACGGTGACAAAAGGGAAAGGCAGCCGAAAGGCCTGCTGTCGTTGCAGATTAGCGTCGCACGTTTCATCCTTTTGCTTCATCTCACTCGCCTTTCCCCCACTCCGATCAAGGTCGACCTTCATGACCAGAATCGTCTGTACTACAAAAAGAAAGAGGCCAATGAACCTTTTTGCTTTGAGTAGGTTGTCGTTGATGATCACGACGCCGAAAAATCTCAAGATGAGCTCTAGCCAATAAAGTGCTGACGAGGTGGCTACCAAACAAACCAACAGAATCATGATCCTTGCCGATATCGGCCACTTCTCGACTCCTGTAGGTGCTTTCTCGCTAATGCCGTATACGTCTTTGTCGTAGTCAGGCTCTCGGTGTCCTTTGAACGCATCTGCGACTTGGCCAAATGCCTTGACGGCCATATCGGAACGATGAATGATGATCCCATGGCCACGTCTATAATGTGGATTAGCGTGATAGTCCGCATAATTTCCCATGCCAATGATTTCAAAACCACCATGAGTAGTTCGAAATCTGGTCCCTCGCCGTCGTCGAATAGTGGCTTTATAATTGAAGGGTTCAATAATGGGATGTACTGCCACCCATTCAATCGAACGATTCAGTGGACCTCGTTTTTTGTGTCGCGTATGTAAATCAACATATAACAGTTTCCAAGAGAGATCTTGCATGAGAGGTCCGGATTCCTTCCATTTGGAAATGTTGGCTATATAATCCGCCCCCAATTTGATGGAACTTCCTGTGAAGGGAGCCACAATTTCCACTACCAAATCAAAAACTTTGATAGATACCGCATCCAAGACATCGTGAGACAAATGTTGCAAAAGCTCGGAATCTAACAAATTGCTAACAGCGGCGCGCTTGAGTCGACCAAATTCCTCTTGTACTAATCTGGAAATGAAACTTTTCGGCTTAGTATTGTCGTCATCATCTTTATCCCTTTCCCACGGCGCCTTGGTTCTTGTATTAAATCTGTTTGGATCGTCATCTTTTTCAAAGACAAATTTAACGTCGATTTTGACGCCCGTCAACGTCAAACAGGAAGCATCAATGAAGGCCCCTGCTTCTTCTTTCATGAATAGATATTCTTCTTCCTCCTCGTCGTCACCAGGCAGAGAAGAAGAAGAACCAGCCCAAGTCCATTCCAAATGAAACTCGTGGATTCTACTTGTTTCTGCAATAACCAAAAAACAGGTAATGCCATCTCCATGCGGTGCTACGGGAATTTTCTTCTCCCGTATCTTGACATTTTGAAGTCGGATGCGGCCGTTTTGTGCCAACAATCGTGTTTCAATGTCATTTTCAGTGATTTCCAACACGGCACTCAAAGCCTTCGCAAGGACTTTGGCAAGATTTTGCTTGAGGACCTTGACGAGCATGGAACAACAACAACACTGCTACTAGCTAGCAGGTGAATCAAAAGGACGCAACGACGAGATCACAATCTCTTCTTGCAGATATCATGCAGGGTGTAGATAGAACTATAGCTTGTTCGGTTGTGGTTTGGTTTGGTTCCTACTGTACCGTATCAATAATGAGAGCATTCAATTGATTCTGATTGATTGATCATTCATTTAACACAACCAACGAAAATGACCCCCCCCGGTGGGTTTAAAAGACAGCCGCCCTACTACTGTAGCTAGCTAGCCTGTACGTCGCACTAGTACTACTAGGTACGTATTAACACACCGTCATGGTCGCCGTGCTACTGGTACCTGGTAGGTATTCTTCGTAGGACTGTTTAGACCTACCAGTACCGACTAGCTAGCTAGCTACTAGCTAGCTAGCGTAGCTACTGGGCGGTCCTACTTTAGCGACGTTTAGTAGCTTCGGTCGCACACCGCCACAGTCAAAATTCATTAAAATCGATTTTAATACTGACGTCAGCAATGTATTCAAGTTTTGGCCCAATGTTAATACCGGTTTGCTAAATCTTCGAAGATTTGTCATTCTTCGGTCAATCTTCGCTTAATCTTCGAAGAATGGCCTTAAATCTTCGACCAATCTTCGGTCACCATTTGCAATCTTCGGTCAATCTTCGATCAATCTTCGATCAGTCTTCGGTCAATCTTCGTTGCATTAACAACAACAACATACCATATGTCAACAGCAGAAACAAAACACAACACACAATGGCACACCTGCCA
>Ga0163149_10004303_pt1 | contig 15703 bp, 22 predicted proteins | sample OliLakLV19MP5G1_FD_148604 | JGI IMG/M metagenome (GOLD analysis project Ga0163149, IMG submission 148604) | Freshwater microbial mat bacterial communities from Lake Vanda, McMurdo Dry Valleys, Antarctica - Oligotrophic Lake LV.19.MP5.G1 | ecosystem: Environmental > Aquatic > Freshwater > Lake >...
CCGCTCGCGCGCCGATGACCGCCCGTGCGCCGATGACCGCTCGCGCGCCGATGACCGCCCGTGCGCCGATGGTCACGCCGTTGCCGATGGTCACGCCGTTGCCGATGGTCACGCCGTCCCAGACGCATACGTAGTCGCCTACGTACACGGTGACTACCGTTCCATCCGGGTTAGTGTGCTGTATAGTGTGCTGTATCGTGTGCATGTTCTGTTCCTCCTAGGTTGCTGTGGCTACCCACAAGTAGGAAGCGGGGGTCTTACGGGCGCGAGACGATGCACGGCATCAGCGCCAGCCCGCCGAACACTTTGTACTCGACCAGCAGAGCCGTGAGCGCCGCCTTGTACTCCGCCAGTAGGCTCCGCCGGGCGGCGGCCCTCACCGTGTCATACTCGGGCGGCAGGCCTTCGAGCGCCACGGTGTACTCCGGCGGCAGGCCGTCGAGCGCCGCGTCGTACTCGGTCCGCAGAGTTGCGAGCGCCGCGTTGTACTCGACCAGTAGGCTCCGCCGGGCGGCGACCGTCGCCACGTCGTACTCGGGCAGCAGGCCTTCGCGCGCCACGTTGTACTCGGTCCGCAGAGCCGTGATCTCCCCGTTGTACTCCTTCATCATGCCGTCAACCTTCATCATCTCGATCTCCTTCTTGTTTTCCGGGGAATCAATGTGCATAATCGATTTCCTTTCTAGTAAGCCATCCGTAATTGAAATATACCGGGATCAACCCCGTGGGTCAAGTCCGAAACCGACAAAAATCGGGGTCTTATGACTTTGATGAATTGACACTTTGGAACTCGTTGATGATGATCCCGACTCGGTTAGGGATATGAGCGCCGAGGTTATCCCATCATTTTCTCGACCACTTTAGCGTAAATGCCCTTCTTACGAGTGATCTCGATCACGTTCTCTTCGTTGGTTAGGGTTTCCACGTAGGGGTCCCATTTCCAATCCCCAAATTTCTCCCGTTCCACCCATACGGTGGTTTGGGTGGATTTGCACTGTTCGCCGATGGTGAGCAGGAAATAGTAATGTTCCCCCTGCGTGTCCTCGGATCGCGTGACCCCGATCAGGGTGTCATCCTCGGTGAGTCCGGATTGGACGATGTCGTCGTGGCAATGCCGCACTGCACAGTTCTCGACGGATTCCCCGGGCGGGACCAAGAACTTCCACATCCTCAGTGGAGTGTCGAGTAGGAATTGATACTTTGACACGTCCACGGAATAGGGAAGAATGTGGATCAAACACTTGGTTTGCTCCTCCTTGGTCTCGATCCGACCGATATTCTTTTCCTTGGAGAAAAACGCGTCAATCGAATCCCGCCGGGAGATCATCCCCGTGGGGGAACTTTCCGTGAGGGGATCATAGAACGCAATGCCCCTGATGGGTCCCCCGATGGGAATGGAGTTCGCGTGAAATACGTCCCACGCGGAATCGGGAGAATCCGCCTCGATCCAAAGGATACGAGAATCTTCGTCGAACCTGATCACTTGATTATCCTCGCTTCCACGTGTATTTATCTTTTTATGGACTACTTCCGCATCACCGACCGAATTTACGTCGCCCGGGACCTTTTAATGCCATTTCCGGATGTGGCTACTGCTATGTTGGAACTCTGGAAACAACGAATCGAGGACCTCAGAATTCCAGAGGAAATCGTCCCCGTGGGGGCTCGGATGGATTTTCAACAAGAGATGATGAAACAGGACGGTCCGCATCCACCGCACCCAAGGAGCACTCCTAGAATTCAATTCGAGGACCTCGATACGTTCTGGGTTCATCGAGGACCCAACATTGCAGTTTATGTGGATGTTAAGACGAAAAGAGTGGTTTCTCCGATGATGTTCGGAGAGAGAAAATACGGTGGATTTTTCAAGCGATTCACCATCGATTCTTGCAAGTACACCTCGTGGGGTATTATGGAGAATCACGGAAAACTCGTTTCTGATAGAAATGGATTCACCACCGTGATAGGGGCCACCGTTCCGTTCGCGAACCGGGATTTCATTCATCGAGAAAAACGGAATTTTTCATTCCAAGTGGGAATTGATGAAACCGGAACGGCTCGTGTTTTGGAAATGGTGTTCTCCCCGAACGAGGTTGTTTGGAAACCCAAGATGAGAAGTCCCACACCCAAACTGAGAAGTCCCACAATGATCGAGAAGAATATGGCACATGGGGATTTTCAAATCTTGACGCGGACGAGCCGGGATGTCATAGTGGATCGCTCGGGGATTCATTTCGATCCCATGGATGCGTATCTCATGAATGAGGAAATCGTCAATGCAGGCCGTGGTTGATACTGTTGTGCCCGATGAGGCTTATCTATATTTGCTCGTCCGAAACGATTTACGCTCGTTAAACGCCGGGAAGGCCATGGCTCAAGCGGCGCATTCGGCGAACCAATTCGTGTACGAGTATCAACAAGTTCCGTGTGTCCGTTGGAGGGCGCAATTCGACAAATGGGCCACCTCGGCACAAACCCCGAATGGTCCACAGGGTTTCGGAACCACAATCGTGCTCGCGGTGTCCGAACGGGAATTGCGTTCGAGCATTGCGATTGCGACCCTTGCGGGGTTCCGGGCGGGAATCACCCATGATCCGAGCTATCCCCTAGTGGATGGTTACGTGGCTCCGGTGGATACCTGTGGGTACGTGTTCGGTGCGAAGGACGACCTCTTTCCGATTCTTGGAAGATTTACCCTTTACCCCTAAAAAGTATTGACCCCGAGCGGGCGTCGGCGTATATAGGATTTGTGAGGCGGGATACATGGGTCGGGATTCCCTTCGCTCGGGTAAGCCATACGATCCCTCTTCGGTTCAGTTGAAGTTCGATCTCACCTCTCCCACCACCTCGTACATGCCGATTGTGTTCGATTTGGTCGATAACAAGTTGATCTTCGCGGACGTGACCTCGGGGACTGGACGCCATGGGCGGGTCGCCACCGGAGACAAGTATCGTGAAACCATGAAGGGTATCCTGACGATGCCGGATCGAAAGGCAACCGTTTCGGACGTTCTCAACATGCATGTTGCGGCCCGAGGGAAGCTTGTGGGTGATCCCGCCAAGGCGGATATCGTGTTCATGCATGACGTTGATGTGGATGCGATTCTTCGGGATTACGTGGACTAATGGCTCGGGTTATTCTCCTGTCCGATCTGTGTACGTGGAACGGATCGGGGATGACCCGGTACATCGGACCCTATGTGGTGGGTTCTCAATTGGAAGCCGCCGGATACGATGTCAGAATCATCGATTGGTTCACCAGTCTCGTGGACCCAATCCGCTTTATCCGTGATTTCCTCACCCCGGATACCATCGCGGTCTGCATCAGCACGACATTCCTGAGTCCAGCCCCAATCCAAGATAATTCCAAAGATCGTGGCGCGACCCTTCATGAGTACCGAAACTCGGCATTGTGGTTCAAAGACGCCGAAGAGTGTGTGGATTGGTTCGACCAATTGCGGGGAATAATCCGAAAGAAAAACCCCGACTGCCGGATCATTCTGGGTGGAACCCGTGTCGCACAGTTGTACTCGCGCGCACCCAAATATATCGAACAGACGTTTCCGCAAGTCGATTACGGTGTGATGGGGACGAGCGAAACCACGATCATTCCGTTGATCAAGGATATTCAATCAGGACGAACCCCCCACGGGGTGACCCGAGGTGGGATCACGTTCGTGTCCCCGCTGGTGGACCAGAAATCCTGCCCGAGTACACGATGGGAATCCAAGTGGGCGATTCAGCCCGGGGAGTCTTTGCCGATTGAGATCAGCCGGGGGTGCGTGTACAACTGTAAATTCTGCCACTACGACAAGAAATTCTCAACCCTCCGGGATCAAACCTCCCTGTACGAGGAGTTCATCCGGAACCACGAACTATTCGGTACTACCCAGTATCATTTCTGCGACGATTGCTTCAACGACCGCTTGGACAAGGTCGAAGCCGTGGTGAACACGATCAATCGTTTGCCGTTCCAGATTGAATGGATCAGCTATGCCCGGGCGGACCTGAGCATCAAGTTTCCCGATACGATTCCCCAAATGATTCAATCCGGCGCACGGGGTTTCTTCTTCGGTATCGAGACGTTCAACCGCGAGGCCGGTCGCGCCGCAGGGAAGGGCGTTCCCCCGGATAGGGTAAAACAGTTCCTTCTCAATATACGCAAGACCTCCCTGTTGGTTGAGGCCAGCTTCATCACCGGATTACCGCACGAAACCGTCGAGAGCCAACTCGCCACTTTTGACTGGATCGCCGATAACGATCCATTCGACCTATACACGACCTCCCCGTTGGGCCTTTACGAGTATCATCCCGATCTCGATAATACTATCATGGACTATGCAGATTATTCCCGAAATCCCACGAAATACGGGTTTGAGGAAATTCACAATCGACCGGACGGGAGCGTGTATTGGCGACACGCCGGAATGGACCGGGATCAAGCTGAGGAGCTAAACTCACAGGGGGTGCTCAAATGGGGGCAGAATCACCCAAGACAGGCCATGCGGAGTTTCTGGTGGTATCCGAGCTACCGTAGTCTGGGTCTCTCCCACGAGGCTATTCTGAGCCTTGTACGGGGGTCCTATGAGGATTCCCTGCCCAAGATGGTTATTGACCGATGGCAGGCCCGGTTCCATATGTATCAGAGTGACCTTTTGCGGAGATTGTCCTGATGTATGAACCCAATCGACGTGAATTTACTCGGATTTACTCATTGGGCTCTCTGTGTCAGACCGCTCATCAGATCAGGCGGTATTTCGGATATCTAAAACGCGGGACCTTTGATTGGTGGATCACTTACTCGTACCCCCTCGTGAGGTATCTGGAGGACCCGAATTGGAATTCCCTGTATGATTCTGAGCATCTCGAAATCAAGAATGACAAATATGTCTGGAACAAGGAATACGGAATCGAGTTCCATCATGAATTTAGGGTGGATGATTCCGATTCGAATTCACCGATAATGGAAAATTGGCAGAACCATATTCCCCTATACTGCTCGCGAACCCGGTACTTGACGAAGAGAATGCTCGAACCCGGCGGATCGATCCTGTTCATTCGGGGATACAAGGACGACCCCGACGAATCATCGGTGATCAACGCGTTGAAACGCGCCTACTTGAACACACCGTGGAATATTTTATTCGTTGATCCCGACGCGGACCAGCATTGGGATCAGAAACTTTCGGGGTATTCATGTTTACACTAACTGATCATAAAGTTGATCTCCCTAGACTTCGACATGAAATCACGCGTTTCATGGATTGGTATCCCATCTACGGATACGAGAAACAATGGTCATTCACGTTCACGGAATCCGATGGTGATCAAGACCCCACGGTGATTCACAATACCCGAGCACTTGTCCGAGAGGGAAAATTATCCGAAATAGATAATAAGGTTTTTCATTATCGGTTTCGGGATACCGCGCTGTACGAGCTTTATCAAGCATTGTCCGAGGTTTATAAAATCGGACGAGTACGTCTCATGGCATTGAATCCGTATCAGTGCTATTCGTTTCACGCGGATACGGAAATCCGTTTTCACGTAGTGTTGTGGACGAATCCCAAAGCATTTTTCATAATTCATAAATTGGGGCGTGATGGAAACGGAAAACCGATAGACCATATTCCGCTTTTCGATATGTCCGATCAACTCGGGGTGTATCACATTCCTGCGAATGGGCGGGTTTATTCATTGGACGCGAATCACACTCATACGGCATTGAATGGGGGGTCAGAAGTTCGCTATCATTTGGTGTTCAACACGATTCCAAAATCGAAATGATCTATTCTGTTCAAAAACGTGTCCCCGGGGAAATGGCAGCCGATCTTCGAGTTCTGTCGCGACTCGCCGAGGGGGATGATAAGTTTGCCTCCAGTTTTATCATGCAGGAGCGAAACTGGAATCACATCGCGTCCACTCCGTATAATCTGTTGAAGACGGATAGATTTTCAATCCCGGGGGCCGGAATATGGTCGATGCACCGTGGGGATCAGCCCGTGGGTCTGTCCGGGGTGTATCCTCTGAACAAAAGGATTGCCGTGATCGGCGCGCGTACGTGGATTGTCCCGGCGCACCGAACCCAATCCCTCATGGGTGATTTGGTATTTCCAATTCAGGAAGAATTCTGTCGCGACCACGGTTACCAGTTCATGATCATGACGTTCGCCACGAACAATCTGTGGCTCCCCCGGATGATTATGCGCGCGGCCTCGGGCAAGGCGTTACAATTGGGCCGAAACAATGCGAATTTCTACTCCGGATGGAACGAGTTCGAGAAACTTCATATGATTCAGTACACGGAACAGAAGGTTCTGTGGAAGTCCCTCAACGGTAGTATCCTGAACGAAACAGAACTAAATACGCGATGAAATACTTTCACTCGAATACCGAATATCTCCCCACGTTGCAATTCTTTCTGACCGGGATGGTCCTCGCGGGATTTATTGATCTGTTCGTGCATCCCGTCCTGTGGGGGTATTACGCGGGGGGTTTCCTACTCTCGTACCTCGTGTACTTTCTCACCGGATGTGTGGGGGTGACCACGACGTTTCATCGTTTCCTCTCTCACAAGGCGTTTGAGTATAGGTGGGGCTGGATGGTCTATCCGTGCTGCATATTGGGAGCACTCGGGGGCACAGGAAGCCCCATTGGATGGACGTGGATGCATCGCCGTCATCATAGATTTTCGGACACCCCGGACGATCCTCATAGCCCGGTGCATCATGGATTGGGGGTCTTGTTCGGCTCTTATGTGGGGAAATTCAACAAGTTCGAGGTTCGTGACCTGATCACGAGCCATTTCCATCGTTTCGTCCACGAGTACTACTACTTGATACTCCTTGCGTGGGCCTGCCTGTTGGGCGCGCTCGGTGGTTTCTATTTGTTGTTCTTCGGAATGATCGTTCCCATGACGATTCAGATATGGGTGAGCAACATCTCCAACTATTTCAATCACTCGGGAACCACAGGCACCCGTCCGTATGAAACCGGAGACAACTCTCATAATGTTCCATGGTTGTCATGGATCACGTGGGGCGAGGGCGGGGGTCACAACTATCATCATTATCATCCGTGGAGTTGGAAATTCTCCAATCAGTGGTGGAAAGACCCCTCCTCGGTGGTGATCCAAGTATTGGCGAAACCATGAGAATTGCATATCTACAGTCCGCCGAGATCGATATTTTGGGCGAACGCGTATTGAATCTGATCAACAATCGGCACATCGTCTGCATTCGTGATTTTCCCGACGATAAGCATAAAATGGCCGAGCTTCTTTGGAAAATCGGTCATCCAGTGTGGGTGAATGATCCGGAATTCCATCCAAATATTGAAGTCATGCAGAACATCGATGACGGAAAGTGGTACAACGAATCACACGCATGGCCCTCGCATGTCGATGGGATGATGTCCCATGTAGATGGGACCCATGAGCATTTTCCCATCACGGTCATGCTCGCGCATCGTCTCGATCAAGTCCACGGGGGTGTCACCTATTTTCATGACATGGTCGAGGTGTTCGAAACCCTGAGTGAGGCCGAGAAACACCTATTTCGTTCTCAACACGCTGCGTATCAACACCCGACGAATGTCGGATCGCGTCTCATTAGAGATGTTCCCCTTGTTAGACGGGATCGGTATTGGCTTCGTGAATTTCCCGTGTGGGACGAGTGGTTCTTCCGATTCCTCGAACGGGATCAGGGAAACAGAAAAACCAATCTACTCAATGTCGCCCTCGCGGAAAAATCTAAACTCTTCCGTTACGATCATAGCTGGCGCGAACATGATATGTTGATCTGGACCAACGAGGGGTTTACCCATGGACGAACCGCCATCACGGGGGGCCATCGAGAAATGTGGCGAGCGATTGTTCGGGATCAAGAACGCGTAAAGGCGAGATTTTATCCGCCGGAGCCCGAGGATGCTTGATAGTTTGAATCTTACCGTGGCGGATCGTTGCATCACCTCGTTCACGACGGGAACCTTTCTGGATTACCCCGATCTTAGATTGTTGATCGATCCCCAAGAGGATCAGATATGGGCCGCAACTCCTATGCGTTGGATCAATGTGGCTCCGATTTTTGAATTCATTCTATCCGGTTTGGATATCGACCCCCGTGGACATGTTCAGTTCCTTTCCTCCCCGGATGAAACCACCTTCATGGAACAACTCGGCCATACCCGGGACAAACCCCCGAGTGATGAGTTGTTCCCGGGTGTGGTGTTCCCGAGGAGAATCGTGGACTGTATTAGGTCGGGCAGACCCCAACAGGGCGTCCCGGTATGGTTCACCGAGGGTTTTCCGTTCCGGGTGAACATCCTGTGGGGGGACAACCCATTCTTTCATGAATGGTGTATATCGTTGGTTCGGGACGATCCCGATGATATTCTTCTCTACAACCCCGTTCGGGTTCACCGGGCCTCGTTTGTTCGGACCAGAGAAGAGAACGTCGCGTTGAATTTTCCGACCACGTTTAGCTGAATTCTAGCTTTGTCCCCACGGGTCGATCCGTGGAACAGACACTCGTTGAAAGTGAAACAGTCGTCGTCGATATCGATGATCTCTTTATTGGGAAGTTCCAACTTCAATACCGATCCTCCATTGAGGAGATTAGTGTTGATCACGCCGTGACCAGACGCACGCCATGGATCGGTAAAGTAGGGAACGGAATCCCGATGGACATTACCGATATGCTCGCCTTCCCATAGGGCGATGATACGCACCCGCTGAACATACTCGAACGGCAACGTGGCTACAAAATTCCTGATTCGAGGAACCCGAACGTCATCTCGCCAACTCCACGGATACTGGTGCAGCATATAGGGGCGACAAATCTTCCCCTCGGGGTCTCGAACATTGTCCTTGTACCGGTCTTCCTCGTCCACCCGGGGATGAGTGAGAATCAAATGAGTGAAGGTTTTGAACCGCCCCTCGACGGAATGACGTTCCGGGCCGTCCCAATAATCATAACTGAGTCCCTCGTATTCCTCGGGGGTGCAGATTTCAAATGGAGTTCCGGGATCAAAACGATATGGGAGGCGGGATTTCTCAAATTTCACTGGCGCAATTCTGGAAAACAAATCTCTGGAAAGTGTTTGAATTTCCTCGATAATTGGTGTCTTGTTGACGGAAATCGACAGGGGAGCGTAATCAGGAATGTACATTGGCTACCTCTTCAACTATATAGGTTTTAGAACTAGTGGGAACGGAGCAATTATGTTCGAATCTCTGATCTTTCTTCCGCTTGATTTGCCCAAGTTGGAATTCAACCGAGAAATCCTGCTCACGTGGTACGACCGGAACAAAACCCGGGGGTACGAGGAGTACGTGAAAAGTATCGGATATCCATGGAACGTGATCTGGCTCCGAGACCTCGATAAGAATCTTGAATGGCGGGATGATCTCGATCAGGTCTTTCCGAATCTTCAACAGGTCCTTGCTCATCTCCCCCACGAGACGATCCGTAAAATGTACGTCTTGGAACAGGTCATCGACGTGGAGCCCCATCGGGATGTTTCACGAGAGGATGATCCCGAACTGGGACCTTCCACGTATCGAGCGATGTTGATAAACGACTATTCCAAGACCCTCTACTATCTGAGAGGCGCGGAAACCGATCCGGGGGAATCCCCATTGTATCCGAAATTCCCCGAACCGGGAATGTGGTTCGTCCATAATAATTTCAGTTCCCGTCACGGGGCGAAGATGCCCCCAGCAGAGGCACGAAAACTCATCCTCTGTGTATGGGGGCGGGTGGATAAGCAAAAGCACATCGAACTGGTAGGCCGCAGCTATACCCATTACGGGAACTGGGGTCTGGTATGAACGTTCTCGAATTAAACGCGAAGAACGAATACGATATCGCGGAAACGATCAAGATTGGGTTGCGGTCCCGAGAGGTCGTGGTGATCCGGAACGTCACGGGGTTAGACAAATCCGGAGGAATTTCCGCCTACGAGTTCGCGAATCTCATGAAACAGGTCGGTCGGGTATGGACCACACAAGATGAACTCGCCGCCGAGATGAAGTTTCAACTTCCAGGCCATCCCGAAATCATTGAAATCGCTCACGATGGTCTATTGGGATCGCGCGATCTTCCATTGCATTCCGACGCAAGTCATCATCCCGCCCGTCCCTATCCCGCACGGGCGTTGCGCCCCACGTGCCTCCCCGAGGATTCCGCCACCACTACGTCGTGGTACTCCATGTATGAATGTGCAAAAAATCTTACGGAGGTGTTACGAAATCAATATCGAAATGTCGTTTGTTGGCATCAACCCGCATACGGGACGGGGTGGCCCGGGCGCTGGGCAAGATTGATTGAGGTCGATCCGTGGTCGGGACAGGAATATGTCGCCTACGATAAGCTGTTCGTTAAGGACGTTCATATCATCATAGAAGACACACTCCCGATTCGATACAGAGCCTCTGATGAATTTCGTGTCCAGATGGAAAACGAAATTGATCGTGCGATGGGTTCCCCCTACGTACATACTTGGGAACTGGGGGATATTGTTGTTTGGAACAACCGAGGCACGTTGCATTCCCGGACATCGATCACCTCGGGCCAGCAACGTCGTATGTGGCGAATCACCTTCGATAGGAGCTAACCATGTTCCAAAGTGTCAATTCATCAAAGTCATAAAACCCATCGCTTGGCGTCTTACGAGGGACAGGAACGACCCCCGATTCTTCCGTGTGAGAGCAAATCGAGCAGCGAAAAAAATCAGAAATTCGAGGGTTTGGCGTTCATCTTCCCGAACACTCTTGGTGAAATTCGAACTAGTGATGCCCTTCTTGCCCAGAAGCAGGCTGAACCGGGTAGGATCGAGATCGGCAACACGAGATCGGTCAAGCGATATTGGTTGATTATGATTGTTTCCGATATACTTTGTATGGGAAACTCATCGGGGATCGAAAAATGAATTATATCAAATGGATTATTCTGGGCGTTCTGTTGTCATTTCCGGTGCAAGCCCAGCCCGAGGCTGCCCCGCCCAAACTGAAATGTGTCCCGGTGGGAACCCTCCCCGTGAATATTCAGATCACCGAAATCATGACCGATAACGACGGGGATCGTTGGGTGATGATTCGGAATCGTGGAACCGGCACCCTGATGATTGGGTTTGTTCAGAAGAATGCCACATTCTGTCAAATCGGCGAGGGTAAGACCGCTCGCGAGAGTTGATATATCAAATTCGAAACCATTGACATCGACCGGGGCTTCTGACTAAATAAAACACCTTGAACACAATTCTTTTGCATGACGAGCACCCGGTGGAGACACTCGTATTTACGCAAATCTGATAATTTGCGGGGTTGACAACAAAACCCAATAGACCTAAATAAACTGTCTTGGGACCTTGGCTCAGAATGGATTGGTCGTCGGATCGTTCCAGTCCATCTCCACCAAGAATACGTCGTGGCTTGCGTACTCCTTCGCGGAGATGCCACCCCACCCCGCAAAAGGGGCGACGGCTAAGCGAAAGGGGTCTCCCTAGTGGGAGAAAGATCGGTGAGTGGTTCGCGCGAACTTCAAAGCTGATTGGAAACGGGCACTTTAATATTCCCCATATGGCTCCGGATTCAACCAAAAGGTTGACTTCCGGAGTTTCCGGAATAGATCAGAGTCATGGACGAGCGATATTTGAAATTCATCAATCACACGGCAGTCTCGACAAAGTTGTTGGGACCCAAGTATGACCTGTTCTGTAATGTCTCCGCGAAGATTTTTCGTGAGATATACGGAATGGACTCGTATGAGACGAAAGACCTCTGGAAGCGGATGCAGGAGGAACTCATCGTTCTAGCTCGCGGCGTTGCGGGACTGTCCGAGTGGTCCGCCAAGAAGGTTGAAATCAGTGTTGCTCTGGGAGTCGCGGGTGAATTCCGGCCCATGATGCAGGGAATCGATCCCGAATGGCCGCAGGACTGGAAAAATACCATCTATACGATGATGGGAAACGTCATCACGTACGCGATCAAACGTCGGGCAAATTTCGATAACCCCCCGTCTCCGAGTTTGTCCATTGTCGCATGATTTCATGATCACCGAGGGGGACCGCAGCGCCATTGAATCGGGGAATGAAAAGGCGCGATCCCTCATAGAAGCCGCCACGGTGCGTCTTCAATATTGTTCCGCGCACTGGGACGATATTACGACAAATCGATTGGCACAGGAAATTAGCGAAACCGTGAACAGTATCAACCGGGCGCTAATTCTGCGGGAAAAATCGAGTTAGACGAATTGAGCGAAGATAGTCTCTCGGGCCGGAAATTCCGTGGTGATATTCAAGGTATGACCGGAACTTTCGAATTTACTCTCCCCAGACCATAACCCCATTTCGAATCCCTTTTGTATCTGGGCTCCGGTGAGTTCCCCATAGGTGATACTGATGGTGTATACCACGGTTGGGTTCGTTCCCTCATTCAGAGTCACGTCCGTCCGGATCACGTCGGCATCGAAACCGAGTTGATTCATACCGGACATGAGTTTCTTTTCTTCCTGTTTGTACATCGCGTACAAAGCATCGCATCGAGCCTCTTCCGCGTCCAAGGCGTCCTCTCCTTCTTTCGAGTCTGGACCCAGAACGGTCTGATTCTCGAATTCAGAGACTTCCCGCAATCCCGCACGCCGCCGAATCTCGTTCAAATCAATGTTCATTTTCGCTTTACTCCCGGGATGAACCTGTTATATTTATGAAGATTCACCACCCGGGGTTATCCACCCTTGGGGAGCCAAGCATTCATACTGGTACGTACGAAGGCGTAATGAGACCGGAATTCCTCCTGTTGGTGACCAGAAATGGTACCATTCCCGTGTCGAGCGCACTCAATGCCTGATGCCAACCCCGCCCGGAGTAGTATCCACGGAGGGATCACAACATCAAGCACGTTCTCTATACCCAGATCGATTTGATCGAAAGAATCCACGCACTTCGAGCGAAACTCGCCAATTCCAGAATATTCGAAAAGTAGGATCACATGAAACTGTATTTGATTTCTGCCGGTTCGGCACGCTACGACACATACGACAGCGCAGTGGTAGCGGCGAAGACGCCCACGTTGGCCCGCCATACCCACCCTAGCGGCGAGGAAGACATCGTGGACACGGACGGCGAAACTTGGCCGACTGACCCGACAGCGGTGTCCGTCGTCTACCTCGGTTCCGCCAAGCGTGGTACCAAACCCGGCGTGATTTGCGCCTCGTTTAACGCCGGATGATCCGAGGCCGTTTGATGATTACGTACATTCCTAACTTTTTATCGGTTCCCGGAGAATTCTTCACAAGAATTAAAGAGGGAACCCCGTGGGTTCGTGTCGGAAATACGCCCCGGTCGGAGTATTGGTGCAACGACGATTCCCGTCCCTACACGTATGGATCGGGGAACGGTATACGCACGTATGAAGCAAAGTCGTGGACCAAAGTCGTGGACCCTTCCTATGCTGATCGTTCGGGAATTGATCGAGAGCAAACACGGGGTTTATCTGGAAGGGTGTTTTTCGAATCACTATTTGGATTCGAGCGACCATCTGGGGTGGCACTCCGATGATGATCCCGGCATCGATCACGACAAGCCCATCGCGGTCGTTTCCCTCGGAGCGGAACGGGAAATATACCTACGTCGGAATGGGAATCTCCCCCCGGAGAATAAGATTCTTTTGGGGAATGGTTCCCTTTTGTTGATGCCCCCGGGCTACCAATCCACCCACGAGCATAAGATTCCCAAAGCCTCCCGGATGGATATTGGTCCGAGAATTAGCCTGACCTTTCGTGGTCTTGTTCAAAAACAAATTGACATTTCCGTGGGAAACGGCTAAGTATACCGTATTGAAATCCCCTCATAGGAGGTCCCAAAATGCGTAAGTTTCTCGTGATGGCAGCCGCGATGGCCGCGACAATCGTCTCGTTCGCGACGACTGCTCAGGCCCAGTATCAGTCCGGTGGTGCGTGGAACGGTCCCCGTGGATCGGGCTACTACTATAACAACGGCGGCAACGGTCAGAACCAGTTCTGGGGCGCTGCGGCGGGCGGTCTCGTGGGTGGCCTTTTGGGATCGACCGTGAATCGCGGCTACAATGGTGGCTACAATGGTCCGCCCCCGTACAACGGGAACCCGCAAGTGGTGATCATCCAGCAGGCCCCGCCGCCCGTCTATACGGCTCAGCCAGAGATTACCTACATGCCCCCGGCACCCCCGCAGACGAGACAGAATTTCGTCCTCGTTGGACCGGCAGTGGTTCAGAACCCCGGTTCGGTTCCCCGTGGTCCCTCCGCCTTGTATTGGGATTCCTCGGTGGGACTCCAGTGCCAGATGCGTCCCGCCCAGTACAATACGCCGAGCGGAATCTTGCAGGAGACCCAGCGTTTCTGCCAAATGCCCTCGGGTCGGTGGCAGCGCGTCTAATTCACGAACGCCGCGATGAAAAACCTGACAGCGAAATCGGATCGTCTCCAATTTTGCTATCAACAGGGGTGGGACGATGCCAAGGTGGGTTTAATTGGTGGTCGGTATGCTGCCGGAACCCGAGACTCGGTTGCCTACAAACACGGATATTACGATTCCCAGTGTGCTATAGCTAAAAAAGTGGAAAGGTTGAAATACGTCTTTCGATTGAGTGACTAGAGTCAGATTGTTGCGGTGTCTGTTAAGTGTCTATTGGTCAATCGGGCCGCTCTGATCAGTAGCGAAACGAAAACATTGGCTCTGGTCTCCAAATCGAGAATCGAGGAATAATTGAGATACGCGTTATTCGGGGAGAGTGAAATCCTCGTTCCCAATCACAAGTACATTCTTCGGGCCGACCTGTCCGTGATCGATCCCCCGACACTGCGTCATGGGACGAATATCATTTACGGAAACTGGACCCCCGAGTATTTTCTCTACTTGTACAACATGGTGGGTCGGGATTGGTGTTGGTTCGAGAAGAACCAGATGCCCCGGGATGATCTCACCAATTACGTTCGGTCGTGCGAGTACAAGACTACCCTTCTCCACGACGGACAACCCGCCGGGATGGGGATGTTCACGAACGAGGCGACGGGTCCGGAACTTCTCTACTTCGGACTATTCCCCGATGCCACCGGGCGGGGTTTGGGGAAGTGGTATTTGCAGAGTATTCTTTACGCCGCCTCTGATATGTGGCCGAACCAATCCATGCAGGTTGAAACGTGTATTCTCGATTCCGTCGCCGCCCTTCCCTGTTACAAATCCGTTGGATTCGTACTCGAAAACGAGTACGATTTCGAGCAGTACATTCCCACTAGTGTTCTCGCTCTGGGAAAGCGTATTCCAGCGGAAATTAAATTATAAGATTGCCGACGCTATTCGCGTGTGATATCATTCATCTACGAAAGGGAAGAAATTGCCAACAATTACTCGAACCCCAAGCAAAGTGACCGGGGGCATTACGCCTCAAGAAAAACAATTGATGGACAAGCACAGTGCGCTCTGGATCGAACGCGCCTTCCGTACGACACCAATTGAGCCTGACAAGATCATACCGGCCATTGAGGGGCTGTATGCTGTTGCTGGTTTGAAGAAACCTCGTGTGGTGATTGTACCATCGCCGTTGGTAATGGCTTTTTGCTATGGTGCCAGTGCTGCTATTTGGTATAATAACGCCGCCACGAGCAACGCCACGCTCAACGCCACGCGAAACGCCACGCGAAACGCCACGCTCAACGCCACGCGAAAC
>Ga0163149_10004304_pt1 | contig 15702 bp, 14 predicted proteins | sample OliLakLV19MP5G1_FD_148604 | JGI IMG/M metagenome (GOLD analysis project Ga0163149, IMG submission 148604) | Freshwater microbial mat bacterial communities from Lake Vanda, McMurdo Dry Valleys, Antarctica - Oligotrophic Lake LV.19.MP5.G1 | ecosystem: Environmental > Aquatic > Freshwater > Lake >...
ACCCCAACCACCCCCTCAACACCCATGTCTGCATAGGGCTGGTGTTTGTGCAGGATGGCGTACGACTCGCGCAACTCGGCGAGGAAGAAGGGATCGTTGCCCGAACGAAGTCGGGCGAGGCGATCGCAGGCTGGACAGGTTGGGGAAGTCATGGTGAAGCGAAAGAGAGCCCAGCCGATGGGGCTGAGCGGGCACCAATGAGCCGGGGGATGCCCATGGGGTCACGATCCGCGAGGTCAGACGGCCGCGACCTCATGGGCGTTGGTAGGGTTTTTCTCACACACCCGTTCGATGCTTGCGCCGAGCATACGGAGGCGGTCTTCCATGCTTTCGTACCCACGGTCGAGGTGATAGACACGGTTGATGGTGGTGGTGCCTTCGGCGGCGAGGCCGGCAAGGACGAGGCACGCGCTGGCGCGGAGATCGCTGGCCATGACCTGCGCACCGACGAGCTTGCGAACACCAGTGACCACGGCGGTTGAGCCTTGGCGCACGATCTTGGCGCCCATGCGGCTCAGCTCGGCGACGTGCAGAAAGCGCTCCGGGTAGATGCGCTCGGTGATGATCGAGTTGCCATCGGCCAGGCAGAGCAAGGCCATGATCTGGGCTTGAATATCTGTGGGAAAGCCCGGGTGGGGCTGGGTGGTGATCTCAACTGGACGAAGGACTCGTGAGCAGGTCACGCGGACGGTGGCCCGCATGGGGTCGCGGCTGGTGGAGCTTTGAGCAGCGACACCGCCGACAACGCTCTGCTCGGGTGAGAAGATGAGGCCGATGCGCTCGAAGGCATCCGACGCGGCCATGAGGGCATCGCTCGGGCAGTTTTCGAGTGTGATATCGCCGTTGGTCATCGCGGCCGCACACATGTATGTTCCGGCCTCGATGCGGTCGGGGATGACGCGGTGCTCGGTTCCGCCGAGGCTCTCGACACCATCGACGATGATTCGGGGCGAGCCTGCGCCGCGGATGCGGGCACCCATGGCGTTGAGCATCTTGGCGAGATCGACCACTTCGGGCTCGCAGGCCGCGCTTTCGATGATGGACTGACCTTCGGCGAGCGTGGCGGCGGACATGACGTTGGCGGTGCCGAGGACTGTTGAACCCATAGGCCCACCGAGGAAGATTCGGGCACCCTTGAGGCGGCCGTTGGTTCCACCCGGAACTCGAACGATGATGTCTCCTTGATGGAGTTGCACATCGGCGCCGAGCGCCTCGAGGCCGCGAAGGTGGAGATCAACGGGGCGGTCTCCGATGGCACAACCGCCGGGCATGGAGACGCGGGCGAAGCCGCGTTTGGCGAGCATGGGACCGAGGACGCAGATGCTGGCCCGCATGGTGCGGACGATCTCATAGCGGGCGTGGCTCTGGCTCTGATCGTGGGCGTGGAGGAGCATGGTGCCGCCGGCGGCGTTGAATGAAGAGGCCGGTGTGAACTCGATCCGGCAGCCAAGCTCGGAGAGCAGGCCCACCATGTTGCGAGTATCGGCGAGGTCGGGGACATCGGTCAGGACCATGGGCCGATCGGTGAGCAACGCCGCGGCCATGAGGGGCAGGGTGGCGTTCTTTGAGCCTTTGATCGTGAGACGACCGGAGAGTCGATTGCCGCCGTTGATGACAAAGTGGTCCAAGGGTCCGATCTCCGGAAAGGTGATTGTTGGGTGCTCAGTTCGGGTCGATGGTGCGGAGGGCGGATGTTCAGGAGGTGGAGTTGGGTTGAGGTTTGCACACGCGAGTTCACCCGTTGTCGCAATCGATGATCGGCTCGCGCAGCGGCTTGGCCGCAACGATTGTTCTCGGAACCGCGCAGACCACCGAGTCGGCACAGACCGTCGCGGTTGCCCGGCTTTACAGCCAGTGGATGTTGCCGGGGTGGCATCGGATCGAAGGTTGTTCGGACAGAGCTTACGACGGTTCCTCAGGTGGCCATTAAGTGGCCGCCGCGTCGGAAAGCCAGGCACCGTGACCCCCGGCCCGATCAGGAGTATCAAAGAATGAAGACCAACCGTCGTCAACAACTGCTGGCCCTGGCAGGCTGCGCTCTGGGCGCGGTCGTCATCGCGGCCTTCGTTGGCCCGTTGAGTTCGACCGCAAACCCGCCCGCAGGTTCAACCGGGCGGGGCGGGAACGCTGTGGTGGAAACACTGCCCGACCAGCTCCAGATATCAGCGGTTATCCGCGACTTCCGCGGCAAGGCCGAGCGTGGCGGACACCCGGACTTCGAGTCGTTTACCGGGAGTGGTCGGGTAGGGCTGGTGGGGGAACGGCTTGGCGCGGATGGAAAGCCGATTTTCAGAAGTTCAAACGGTCGTCAACTGGCATCTGACTTCAAGGACTCGGCAGGACGACCGATCCCGTACTTTCTGTTTGACTCATCGCGTCGTGATGTTTCAGCAGCCATCACGGATGGTAACAACACGAACGGTATTACTTCCGCGGCGTCGTTTCAAAGCTGGTACAACGACACGCCGGGCATGAACATGTCGAAGGTCACATCGCTGACCTTTAATCGTGTTGCGGGGACGAACCGGTATATCTTTGATTCCGCGAACGATCAGCCTTACAAGACGCTCGGGGGCTTCTACCCGATCAACGGGGAGTTGTTTGGCAACTTTGGATCTACGAACAAGAACTACCACTTTACAACGGAGCTCGATGCTCGCTTCGTGTATGAGCGTGGTACCGGTCAGGTCTTTACCTTTACCGGTGATGATGATGTGTGGTGCTTCATCGACGGACGGCTGGTGATCGATCTTGGAGGAGTTCACCCAAAGAAGGCCCAGACCCTCGAGCTGGACCGGCTGACGTGGCTTGCGGACAACAAAGCATATCAGTTCAAGATCTTTCACGCTGAGCGGCGCACGGTTCAGTCGAACTTTCGAGTGGAGACGACGCTCAAGTTGGTGCCTGTGCAGCCTCCGGCGGTGACCGACTCGTTCGACTGATTCACTCTGAATGTCGTCGAACGCGGACACGCGGAGAATATCAGACCCTGAACGCACCCGGCGCACGAGACGCCGGGTGCTTTGTTTTTGCGAAAGCCACGGGGCGGACCGGGGGTTGATGGTCGTAGACGTTACAGATGGGCGCGGAATGAGAGGCTGGGTGGTCGAGAGGGTTGCGAAGGCGGGGTGCGAATCTGAAAGTAGAAAGGACCGGCTCGCCGTACCGCGGCGGGGCACGATCGGGGTGTTCCCGATTCGTGCGGACGAAGTGCGTCACCGGGCACCTGGCCAGAGCGATTGAGCACAGGCCGTCGGCCTCAGTATGCAACGGCCGATCACGAAAGCAAAGGAAGTCTCATGACGTTCACATCTTTTCGCAACGGCACGGCCGCGTCGGCGACTGCTCTGCTCCTCGCTGCGGCGTTCACCCTTTCCGGTCCCGGCAGCGCATCGGCTCAGACGACAAGCACACGCGACGCGGGCACCACATCGGGCACCAGCGGCGGCTCGCTGTCGGGATCCACGAGCGGTTCGGACAGCAGTGCCGGACTTCCGAATGCGATCGCGCTCACGGGTGTGATCCGCGACTTCCGCGAGCGCACCGCATCGGGTGGTCACGCCGACTTTGAGCGGCAGCCGACGCGCGGCTTCGGGCACTATGTGACGCAAGTCTCAAACAACCTCGATGTCGATGGCAAGCCGGAGTTCAAATCAACCGGGTACAAACTGACCAAGCAGGCGAAGGATTCGAGCGGCCGCAACGTCATTGGTGCTCGCGATTACATCGCAGCGCGGAGCGGCGATCAGGCTGGTACCGTCGAGAAGGTCGAGGGCGGTTCGCTCACGACAACGGAGAACTTCGCGCAGTGGTACCGCGACACCAACGGCTCGAACCTCAGTGTGCCGCTCGCGATCACGCTTGTGCGCAATCCCGGCACGAACATGTACACGTTCAACGATCGGTTGGATCCGACGTATTCGACCACGGGTGGGTTCTTCCCCATCAATGGACAGTTGATGGGGAACTCGGGTGGCTCAACACCTACGAAGAACTTCCACTTCACGTATGAGCTTGACACGAGCTTTGTCTACAAGCGCGGCACTGGCCAGGTCTTTACCTTTACCGGCGACGACGATGTCTGGGTATTTATCGATGGCAAGCTGGTGATTGACATCGGCGGTGTTCACTCGGCCGTGAGCCAGACGATCGATGTTGATCGGTGCAGTTGGTTGGAAGATGGCCAGCGGTACAGCCTCAAGTTCTTCTTCGCCGAACGCCACCGCACGCAGTCGAACTTCCGTATCGACACGAGCATCTCGCTCGAGAATGCGGAACTCCCCGCGACGTCGGGTCTCTCAGACTGATCGCCGCCACGAGTTGCTTTATGATTGATTTGGCCGCCCGGGTCCTGCCTCCGACCCGGGCGTGCCCTTTTTTCCTGATCGCTTCAGAGGCCAATCATTGGTAGGGATAATGCCAGTGCTGGTAGTGGCGCGTATCGCGGCGATCGGGAACGAAGAACGTCAAACGGCCGTCGCGATCACGAACATGGACATATCGTGGCCGCTCAAGACTGGCGCGTGCTCTCTGGGGCCATTCGGCGGTTGCGAGCAGAGGTTGCTCATCGCGAATGTTCAAGGTGTAATCACGCCTGGATTGATCGCCGGATGCGAGCGTCGGGTCGGATTCCAATGCAGCGCTCAGCTCGGGTGTGGTAAAGATCACTTCGGATGCACCGCCCTGATCGCCGCCAAATGCTTGAAGCGAAGGGGCCTCGCGTCTGACAACTTGCGTCGTGCAACCACCGAACATGGTGCTGATGGTGAGCGTGATAACCAACGCGGGCAAGGCCTGGGCGAGCCAGCACAAGGGGAAGCAGCGGGTCTTGGGTGAGTTGCGGACCATCTTGGATTCTGAAGTACAAACGGAGTGCCGGAGTGAAGACCCCTTCTGGCGAGGTCATACGCCGCGGATCGCGCTGCACGATGATGCCATTTGTCAACAGGTGTTGAGAGGATGAAGCACTTGGCGTGAGCCTCGTGGCGATGCGGTCGAGTGGACTGCTCGACCGTACCTCTAATGTGCCACAGATCGCCATGCTCGCCAGAAGCGTGCTGAGACCGGTTTCCGACTGGAACCTTCTCAACCCGATTCGGGGGGGAGGGGTGTTGCGCGCGGCTGGGTGAGTTTGTCGCTGTGATGGTCGCCGCAAGAGGAGCGGCGCGAGGATCTGCAAAGGTCTTGTGAAGTCGTCAACAAAACCGCACTGCGCATTGGAATTCGGCTCACACACCGCTTCGGCGTTCGACTGATAGGTGACATTTCGGATGCCGCGACACCTGTTTAGAGGATAAGTCATGTCCGTACACCTTTGTTTCTCACGAACGTATTCCCTTGCCGCGTGTGTGCTGGTCAGTTGCACGGCGTCGGTAGTTCTGGCGCAACCTCCGCTCGTTCCGTTCCTTATGGAAAGCCAACCTACCTCTGCTGGATCCATTTCCGGCATTCGAACAGTTGTGATCACACCAGATGGTGGTTTGGCGGTTCAACTTCGGATCACTGGTCCCAACGGCATGAGCCATGACGCGGTCTGGGGTCGGGGCGGTGGCTCAACCGCGAATGGACTGATGCTGGTTGCGGATGGACAGGGTTCGCCGCACATCATCACGTCGATGGAGCGATCATTCGGGGTCGATGAAGCCGGTGTGGTGACTTGGAGCGGGATGCTGGAGAGCGGCGGCTGCAACGCGCTCGGAAGCATCGGCTCTCTGGATTGTGTGGTGCGATCGAACGTGGTTCTGGGCGCGGAACAGATGGCTGTGGGTCCGGGTTTCACGGCGGTGTGGCGGGATATGGGTGGGGTGGGGTCAACGGGATTGGGTGGTGCGTATTGGACCGGTGGGCAGTCATCGCCTGGATTCGGGCCTGTGACGACGCGTGGACTGTATCGATTTGATGCGTTCGCGAGCGAAGTGGTCGGAGTGGTGCTTCCTGGGGATTCGGTGATCGGACTTCCGACTTCGGCACGCACCGTCGCGCAGGTGCGGTCTGGTCGAGTTGGGTGGAACGAGGACTTCGCTTATTCGATTGTCGAGATAGCCGGCGCGATGGCGCAGCGTGGCCAGTTGGTCAAGACGACCGGGCTTTCGCCGCCAAGCCAGAGTGCCGTCAAGATCGGTGGACAGCTCGTTCGAGAGGGAGATCTGATCGGTGGTCACCACGTGCTCAGTGGGGAGCGGTGGTCTCGTCTCTCCACACCCGTTCTCTCGCAAGGATCGATGGGTCTGTGGGCGATGTCGGCCCGGTCGGATGCCCCCGATGACCGCGATGAGCTGGTCGTTGTGGGAGGGCTTCCATTCGGTGCCGACGGAATTGCCTTTCGAGAAGGTTCGACTTTGGCGGGGGAGACCATCCTCGGACCAGTCGAGCATCTGGCGTGCAACTCATCTGGCGATGTGGCGATGATCTGGCGAATCGATCAAAACACAAGAAAGGCACTGTATCTCAATTCCGGTCTGCTTGCCATTCAAGGCGGCTTGGTCTTGATACCCGGCAATGCTCCGGGTGCTCCTCCGATTTCTGGAAGACTCACCAACTTTCCCGGCGTTCAGGCCGTTGCGCTGCGCGATAAAGATGCGAACGGGATGGTCAAGGTTTGTTTCGTCGCGACTGTCGAAGTGGTTGATGGTTCAAGCATCAACACTGGTCAAGACTACCGGTTCGATGCCCTGTTTGAAGTTGAGATCGTGCCGACACCCGGTGTTCCGATCTGTGCTGCGGACTTTAACGGTACCGGCGGCACAACTGTTCAGGACATTTTCGATTTTCTCGCTGCGTACTTCTCCACTGATCCGCGTGCGGACTTCAACGGTGTCGGCGGCGTGACTGTTCAGGACATCTTTGATTTTTTGACTGCGTACTTCACCGGATGTTGACACCACTTGTTGTGACACGGATGGCGATCGGTAATCGATCGGCGATTGCGACATAGGCACAGATCAGTTCAACACGGCGATGGCCGCTTAAAGAGGCAAAGACATGCTCCAGTTCCTTAGAATGTTCGAAGGCAGATCCCGACGTGCAAAAGTTGGCAATGTGCTTTTTGCAATGATCGGGCTGTTGGTGGCCGCGACCGTGGTGACGGCCAAGCCCTCGCGGTCGATGCTTGCGGCGGAGCGAGTTGCCATGCCGATGGAGGGCGACCCGCCACCTTCGACGACATCGACGACGAGCACCGGTGGCATCCGGCTGCCGCAGGTTCCGAATGGACCGAGTTGGCCCGGTCCATCATCCTGCTTCTGCACGGACAACGGCATCGCACCGCGATCAGGCGCGTGGTCGCTCCATGGCTGTCCGAACGGCTTCATCACGCTCGGACATGAAATTACGTTTGCTAATCTTTCTTACTTTGCCGGGTTCCCAAGCTGCGCTCTGACCATCGGTGGGAGCGGGGGCGTGCTCGAGCTCATCTCGCCCGGTCGGTATCGGGCGGTTGGTACCGGGTGTGTGGAGATCAAGCTGGAATGCGAGATGGATGGAATCTGCACCACCTGCGACATCTGCAACGTGTGCGTTGTGGCGGCGGGAACCTGCCGCGCAACGGTGGCGATCATGGAAGGGCCACCTGACAACGTGATCACGCCTGAGCAGTTGCCGAACGTGGTCATACGTGCCGCGGGCGGGCCGGAAGGCGGGGCGTATTTCTGGGACATGCGGATCTTCGGTGATGCGAATGCATGCGATGCGTGCGTTCCGCCGGACCCGATCTGCCGTTGTGAACACCTTACTCCGCCATGCCCAGTTCCGCCGGGGTGTCTTGAGAATTTTACATCTCCTGGGCGCGACACGCTTCGGCTTGGCGACCACCCGGCCTTCCCCTCAAACCTCTCTCAGGTGCAACCCGGTGATTGTGTGAAGGTGCGGGTGCGATATGTGTTTGAGGAGACGAACGGCCAGTCGTGTGAAGCGTGCAGCACGTATCGGTTCATCATCGCCAGTGACCGGGACGGTGATGGATTGGGAGATGCCGCCGAGACCGGCGGACCCAATGGTGCGCCGGGTGGAACCGACCCGGATGATGCCGACTCGGATGATGATGGGTATTGCGATGGTGATGAGGTGCATCGTGCGCTGAGCAACCCGATGAACGCGGCGTCGCGCCCTTCGGGAATATGGATCGCGGATGAGGATGGCGACGGGCTCTCGAAGCTGGACGATGTGAGGATACCTAAGTATGCGACTGCACTGACCGAGCTGCCGGAGGTGTTTGATACTGACCATGATGGTGTGCCCGACCTCGCCGAAGTTCAGCTCGGTCTTGACCCGCGTCGGGCGCGTACGGCGGTTGGGACCGATGGGGCGGAGGGGGTGCATGACCGGTACTCACCTCAGTATGCCGGGCGTGATCTGGATGATGACCTGCTGGATGACGACTTCGAGCGGCGGAACGGGCTGGACCCGTTGCGTGCGGATATGGATGGGGATGGGATCCGCGATGGGGTCGGGCTGCGGTGTTTTCTTCCGAACCGGCCGACCGACCCGTTCACCACCCACCGGCTCGAGAGCGCCGATACCGATGGTGATGGGTTGTCGGATTATGAAGAGGTCACGTTCTACCGGTCCAACCCCGACTCGGTTGATTCCGATCGCGACGGGCTCCTCGACTTCTTCGAGGTCAAGGCGGGCTTGAACCCGACCACCGGCTATTCCTTCGCACGCCGGTTCACAGACTGGAACGGGCAGGAAGTCGTCGAGCAGGGTGCCTTTGACTTCGAGGGTGACGAGAGTGCGAAGCCCAAAAAAAATCGTGTGTCACAGCTCTCCCGGCTCTCCGCTGCATGAGGTAGAGAGCAACGCGGAGTGCTCCGGCATCTTGACTCGCGTGCAGCCGAGATGAACAGCCGGAACACCAAGCCGAGCACTCGCATGTTTCAAAGGAGCCTCACATGAATCGCAAGTCTTTCATCACCACTGCCCGCGTCGGCATTGGCCGCACCGCCACCACGACCGCTGCGCTGCTCGCCGCACTCACCACCTCGATGGCCGCCGCGAGTGCTGACACGATCAGTCTGGATGGGCCGATCAAGGCGGATCGGGTGCAGCGCGAAGTTGGTCGCGAGATCGAGAGCGCGCGGACCACGAAGCTCGATCGGCCGAGCCGCGAGCGACCGGTTGTTTCGCCCCGTCCACCCGCCGCGCCGACCGAAGTGCTCTGCCCGGCCGACTTTGATGCGAGCGGCATCGTGTCGTACAACGACCTGTTCATGTTCCTCGATCTGTACTTCGCGGGCGACAAGAAGGCGGACATGAACCTGGATGGGTTCCTTGGCGCGGGCGACATCTTCGACTACATCGCGCACTTCGTCGACGCCTGCTGAGTCCTCTGCTCAACCGCTCTTCCCTCGGGCCTCTTTGCCCTTCCTGCATCCGGCCCGCGTTCCAGAATGCTTCTCCTGAAGGATCGCGGGCCGGGGCGGTTGGATGATGGATTGCAGGATGTGGGCATGCGTGGAGAGATCCACGCGGATAAACCTCGCCGGCGTGTTCAGGGTCTTCCTCCTCTCTCCTCCGACTCTGGCACGCCCGGCACTTTCGCGAGTCTGACGAACGGGGATGCGCCGGGCATCCTCGTTCGTCGTCTTTGATGGGAGTGATGGAGAAGGGCCAAGGCAGAAATGAAAGCGTCGCCGCGGGTTTTGGGCGCGCGGCGACGATTGTGGGTGCATGGGTAGGCTTGGTGATCAGATGTGTGATCAGATTGGCGATCGGAACTCCGAAGGCTCAGCGTGCCCGCGAGTTGCGGCGGATGAGGAAGAGGCCCGCGGTGCCGAAGAGGGCGAGCGCGCCGGGGGTGGGGATGATGTACGAGGCGGTGAAGATCCAGTCGGTGCTGGCGACGTGGTCGCGCGGGCCATCCTGCGTGAGGTAGTTGAGCCAGCCCCAGCCCGAGAGGCCATCGAAGTTGCGATGGCCGGCATCGTTGTCCTCATCGCCGAAGCGGAAGGAGTAGTCGCCCATCTTCTGATCGGTGAGGTTGAAGATGGTGCCGCCCGCAGAGGCGGGGGCGGTGAGCGTGCCGGCGTTGGAGAGGCTGGCATCCTTCACCCAGAGGTCGTCATCGCCGGGTGTGTTCTCGACGCTGAACGTGTAGGTGAAATCGAAGAGGTAGATGCCGCGGTAGATGTCGTTGGCGTAGTCATTGCCGATGTCGCGCCCGCCGAAGGCCTGGCCGAAGATACGGATCTGGTCGAGCCCGGCGTTGACGGTGAGAAAGGCTGCGGACTGGATGTCATCGAAGTCGAGCGTGAAAACGTCGTGGTCGGACGTTGCGTTGTACAGCTCATCGAACCGCGCCCCGTATGAGGGTGGGGTCTGATTGGCATCGGGGTGGTTCTGCAGGCGGTACAGCCCGGGCAGAATGGTGTCGGCGGACACCGGAGCCGTGAAGGTGGCGAGCGATGCGAGCGCGGCGATCGCGCCGACGGTGTAGGTCGTGATACTCATGGGTCTCTCTCCTGAAAGCAAACAAATGGGGTGAACGATGAGGGAGCCTCGGCGCGATCGCGTGGCGACGGGGCTTGAGTTGATGTGTGGGGTGTGTGTGGTGGGGAGTGGGGCTGCGCCCGAGTCCTGATCGATCCGTCGGCTCTCTCGCTTCCAGCGGGGCGGATCAGGACTCGGGGCAACATCTCCACGACCACCGCGCGATGGGGATCGGCGGTGGGGCACCGGTATGGCGCGCGCTCGATGAGCGTGGCCGAAAGCATGCAGGTTTCATCTCTCTCTCCAGAAAGCGTGAACGTGAACAGAAGGGAAGTCTCGAATCTGCCCTCGGCGACGTTGGCCGCAGCGGGCAGTGTGTGTGTTTCGCCGTGTGAAGGCGGGAGTGAGAACTCCCGGTGTGTGGCCGGGAAGTGAGGAGATCAGGCGGAAGTGCGCACTGGCGCAGGGAGGGGGGGACGGGTGAGATGCAGAGACGAGGTTCGTGAAATCCCCCGGTGGGCGGTGGCCCGGCGAGGGTGTGTGTGTTTCGCCGTGTGAAGGCGAGAGTGAGAACTCCCGGTGTGTGGCCGGGAAGTGAGGAGATCAGGAGAGGGCGCGGCGGCGTGAGGAGAGGCCAAGCCCGACGACCGCGATGAAGAGGGCGGTGGCGGCGGCGGGCGCGGGAACACGGATGGTGGTGAAGACACCGTCGAGGCCCCCTTCGTTCTCGGTGCCGAGCCATTCGATCTCGCCGTTGCCGGTGTAGTCGGCCTCGAAGACCTCGGCGGGAACGAGGCGTACGCCGACCGACTCGGCAAAGCCGGTTCCCTTCCAGCTTTCGCCGGGGTTGTTGTAGAGCGGGGAGTGCGAAATGAGATCGGCCGTGTTGATGGTGAAGCCCATCGTGCGACCCTCACGCCCGTCGGCGAGCGTGTTGTCGGCGGCGCGGAGGCCGATGATCCATGAGGCATCCATGGCGGACTTGATGCAGTCGGGGCTCTGATCGCCCGCGGCCACGGGATCGCCATCGCGCCAACTGCTGTGGTTGTCACGCCCGTTGTAGGCGTAGGCGGTCAGTTTGATTTGGTTGGAGGGATCGGCATCGAAGGTGTCGTAGGCATCGAAGTAGAAGACACCGAACTGCCCCGAGCGTCCGGAAGGGGCGAGGCCATCGGTGAGCACGAGGTAGAAGCCTTCGGAGATCCGGTCGCTGAACTGGACATCCCAGGAGAGCCGACCTGCGGCGTCATCGAACGCGGCGTTGATGGAACTGATGGCCCCACCCCGATCGTTCTGGGTGAAGGCACCGCCCGATGAAGGGGCGAAGTTCCATTGATAGATATCGGCGTGGACAGCCTGAGCGCAAAGCACGGCCATGGCCGCTGCGGCTGTGTGCCGCGCGGTGAAAACCTGAGGAGTCATCTCTCTCCCTTTCAAAGCAGACGTTAGATTTCGGACACGTAAACTGAGAGACCAACACCCATGAGCGGGCGGATAAACCTAATGAGTGGGACTAGTTCCTGATCCACATCAACAGCACAGATGCAGGTACACTTGTACCTCTCGCAGGCGTGCTGGTCTTCCGCCGAGCGGTGGGACCAGTGCCCGAACGAATCTCCTCCGAACCCGAATGAACCTGCAAAGGGAGCCTTTAGGACGGCTATTGCCGGGTTCGGTCAACACTGAATGTCTAGCGTGGTTTGAGAGACCTACGCCCTGTCATGGGGCGGACGCTGGATACAGATTATCGTATTTTGAGGCGGCGTCAAGAGGGTAATCACAATTTTCTCGGTCTTTTTTGTGGGCCGATGCGTTTGGGGCTTTGGGCGATCTGGGGGCGGACGTGTAAATGGAATGGATGATCAGGGATTCGTATCGGGTACACGGGCAACGATGAGCGCCAGGCTCGGCGAGTGATGCCAAGGTGTGTGCGAGTGAGGTGTGCGCCGCGCAGGATGCAGGATCAGGCTCGAGCCGTTGATGAGCTTGCCATCTGCATGAACATAACAAATTACGCGCAATGCCATTGACCATGAAGTCGTGCATAGTCGTTTGTACACGGTCAACTATGGCCACTTGCGGGTGGTCGATGATTCATCAGCAAAAATACAAACAGGCCCGCAACGTGCGGGCCCGTCTGGCACGAATCTCATAAGAGGTGTGTTCTCTGTGATTGGCCGTGGAGACTGGTGCTTAGAGGAGGAGTGATTGATGAAGTGAAGTGCGATCAGCGGCGACGGCGCCGACTGAGCAGGATCGACGCGACACCGGCGAGCGCGGCCGCGCCGGGGGCGGGAATGAGTAATGTATCGAAGTGCGAACCGTCGAGCCAACCCTCTTGGCCCGTGCGGAAGCTGCTGATGCCACCCGCGCCGTTGTATCCAACATCGAATGTTCGGGCCGGGTGCATCCAGATACCGAGCTGATCGGCGAAGCCGGTGCCGTACCACGGATCGACCGCGTCGGGATAGAGCGGTGCATGGGCGATGATGTCGGTCGCATCAACGGTGAAGCTCAACGAGCGACCGTTGATCCCGCCGGGGAGAACGACATTCTGAGCGTCGATGCTCTGAATCCAGCTTGTGTCGTTTGCGCCTTTGATGAGGTCGCCGGGCTGGTTGCCGGGTACGGCCGAGTTGCCATCCTGCCACGAGTTTGACGCGTTCTGTCCGTTGTATCCATAGGCCGTCAACTTAATGCCATTGGTGCCCGCATCGCCATCGAAGACGTTGTTGGCATCGAAGTAGTAGATGCCGAGTTCACCCGGGTGGTTCTTGGGGTTGGGTCCGTTGTTGATGACCAGCCAATAGCCCTTGGTGACGCGGTCAGAAAAGTTGACCGTCCAGTTGAGCTGCTTGTTGTTGGTGTCAAACGTGGCGAAAATGGAATGGAACGTGCCGCCGTTGTTGTTGGGAACAACGCCCGGTTGGGGTGCGATGAATGAAAAGCCGAAGATGTCGGCGCTTGCGGTTGCGCCGCTAAACAAAAGGCCCGCGGCGGCGACAAGCCGCGCTGCTGTACGAATGGACATGAGTATCTCCCTCTATGAGTTCCCCGAGCCGCGCGGCAGCGCGGCTTCGAAGTGATAGAGGCAAAAGAGGTGCCGCGCGTGTCGAAAGGGCGTGCGCGTGCAGGGAGTGCGGCATTATGAGCCGTCAAGATGGCGTGTTTATCTGGGGCAACACGGTTGTGTGGTCTGCACACAGCCATGTTGCGGAAAGGCACCCGGAGTTTCTTGCACGCGGAAAATCAGCCGATCGAGACCAGCTCGACCTCGAAGATGAGGATCGAGTTGGCCGGGATGACGCCGGGGACACCGCGCGTGCCATAGCCGAGTGCGGGGGGAATGCGGAGCCGACGCTTGCCGCCCACGCGCAGGCCGACCAGCCCGTCATCCATGCCCTTGATCAGCTCGCCCGCACCGAGCTTGAAGTCGAGCGTCTCGCCCCGTGGGTATGAGGCGTCAAACTCGGTGCCGTTATCAAGCGTGCCGCGATAGTGAATGGCCAGTGCGTCGCCCGCTTTGGCCGCGGCGCCGGTGCCGGGTGAGATTTCGGTGATTTCAAGGTTCATGAAGCGACCGCCGTATTGGGGATGGTGAGGACCGCAGAACGCGCGCTCATAAGCCTGGTCAACAGGATGAAACTGCCGAAGAGGAACGAGGTGAAGACCAGATCGCCCGCAAGGGTGTGGCGAAAGAACGGGAGAGCCGCGGCGAAACATGCGGCAAGGCCGGGGGCAGTGAGCGGGTAGTATCCGGCAAAGGCCCAGACGGCGAGGTTTGTGGAGATGAAGAAGAGGGTTGAGGCGGCAAGCGCCCCGATCCCAGCGCGGGCCAGCAGTCTCGCGGCGGAGAGATCGCGCCCGATCAGGCCACGAAAGAAGACCGGCGCGATGAATGAGAGGTAGACCGCGACCATGATGGCTGGCTGGTATCCGCCGATCAGGGCATCGGAGAGGAGCATGGCGGTGAGCGGGACGGAGATGGCCAGCAGGCGGCTGTGAAAGAACCAGCCGGCGAACATGGCGACCGCCGCGACTGCGGCCAGGTTGGGGGCGTGGGGGAGCAAGCGCGAGAGCATGGCGAAGACGACAAGCGTGACGAACAGGGCGGGTGCTTTAAGACGGTTGATGAGCATGGGGGCATCCTTATCGGGCGAGTCATTGTTGAGGGGGTGGTGGGTGAAGGCCAGCGGAGGTCAAAATACCCTTCTATTCTCCGGGCATGGCCATCAACGATCTTGCCGCGGTTCGGACATTGCTCGAATATACCGATTGGTCGAACGACCAACTGCTGAGTGGGGCTGTGCCACTTGCCGACGAGCAGTTGGACCGGGAGATGCAGATAGGTGTGGGGACGATGCGCCGTACGTTGCTGCATATCTACAACGGTGAGTATGTTTGGCTTCGGCGGTGGCGCGGTGGTGTGGAAGCGGAGACGAAATGGCCAAGCGAGAGCGAGCGGGTGTCGGTCGCGGAGCTTGAAACACTCTTTGCACGCAATCGTCGGGATCGTGAAACGTATCTGGATGAGTTGGCCGCGGAGATCCCCGATCTGTTGCGCGTGCAGCCGTACCGCGATTCCAAGGGAAACACATTCATGGCATCGCTCGGCGATATGCTGGTGCAGGGCGTGATGCACAGCAAGCACCACCAAGCGCAGGCGGCGAACATTCTGCGACGGCTTGATGCGAAATGGCCGGAGCTTGACTACATGATGCGGATTCGCAAGCCCGCCTGAGCAGAGGTGAACAAGAAGATGGCCGACAGCTCGGACCCATCCGAACGTACGCGCATGCTTGCCGGAGAGTTGTACCGGTCATCAGACCCGGAACTGGTTGCGCTGCGCAAGCGGGCGCGGCGGCTCACGCGGATGTTCAACCAGACCACCGAGGATCAGATGGGCGAGCGGGGTGCGCTGCTTGGCGAGTTGTTCGGGAGTCTTGGGCCGGGCGCGGAGATCGAGCCGGACTTTCGCTGTGATTACGGGTTCAACATTCGCGCCGGGGCGCGGCTGTACATGAACTTCGGGTGCGTGGTGCTCGATTGTGCCTTGGTCACGATCGGCGATGGATGCCTCTTCGGGCCGGGCGTACACATTTATGCCGCGACGCACCCGACTGATGCCACGGAGCGAGCGAGCGGGCGCGAGATGACGCGGCCGGTCACGATCGGGAACAATGTGTGGGTGGGAGGCGGGGCGATCATCTGTCCGGGGGTGAGCATCGGTGATGACGCGGTGATCGGCGCGGGGAGTGTTGTGGTGAAGAGTGTGGG
>Ga0163149_10004312_pt1 | contig 15691 bp, 17 predicted proteins | sample OliLakLV19MP5G1_FD_148604 | JGI IMG/M metagenome (GOLD analysis project Ga0163149, IMG submission 148604) | Freshwater microbial mat bacterial communities from Lake Vanda, McMurdo Dry Valleys, Antarctica - Oligotrophic Lake LV.19.MP5.G1 | ecosystem: Environmental > Aquatic > Freshwater > Lake >...
CAATCAGATTTATTTTTTCGGTGGAAGCCTGGTAATATTGGAATGCCACTTGCGATACTTGTACCTGGTCTTTCAATGCACGGAACACGCCTTTGATTTTATCTTCATCATCATCAAACACTCCCCATGAATCACGTATGTCTTTTGCATAGGCTTTTGCACTTGCTACTGTGAGCATATACATTGGTTTCTTTATCTTTTTTCCAACGTTTTCCCAATAGCGTATATCAAAGGCATTGCTTTCAACAAGTCCAACTGAATCAGGAGCAATATCTCTTTGCAATTCACTAAAAAATGCAATGGCCAATCTGTCCCTGTTTTTTCTTTTCTTATTGAAAACAGCAACACCTATCCACACTCCGGCAATGGTTACAACACCTCCGATGATGAGTGCTTTTTTATTTGTCCGGGCAATATTTATAGCAGCAGCTTTCATTTTAGTAAGCCAGCCACCCTCCCTTGTGGGGTTAATGCTGCAATGTCAGATGCAGACGTGTTCTGTGATACCTTAACAATGGCATAAAGGATAGCTGCTATTACCGCAGTCAATACAATGGGAACTCCATAGGTCAATACCTGAGTAATGCCTTTACCAAGGCCCATAATACTTCCTCCTAAGTCCGCAGCGGATGCAACCGCACTTGTAGCAAGGTTGGTAACATCAATATCCTGTTTCTTGAAAAAAGCATTAAAGTCAGGACGGGTAGTACAGGAAGCTGTTGAGCCATTCACCTGCCATGTTTTTAACCAAATGGTTTTTGCATTTTCAGCTCCGAACTTTTCCTCCAGCTTTTTGAAATAGCTGATCCACTCCGAGCATTCGGAACTTTTTTCCGGTATGATAATGTCTTGTATTATTGTGGCCATTTCGCTTTTAAATAATGTGTTTATGACACCTTTAATATGTTTTCAACTTCCTTTTGCATTTCCTTTGATGGAAGGCTTGGCAGGTTTTCCATAATGAACTTTTCCAATTTCTTGCGAATGTTCACTTCACGTTCTTTCGCCTGATTTTTGGCGAGTGTCATGTAGATTTCCCTGCCGGCCCAAACTCCGGCAGCAAGTATGAGTATCGTCCTCATCATGCTTCTGCTTCAGTAGAATTTATTTCTACTGTTTCTACTGCCACTTCTTCTTTCTTTTCTTCTGCTGATGGTTTATGATAAATATTAGCATCCGCTACACCAATGGAGCGCAACCACTCACCCACGTTAAAACTTGGGCAGGCTTTACCATGTGCATTAGGAGCTTCGTTATGCCCAAGCACTAAAATTTTTGGATGGCGTTTGATGGTGTATTTTACATACACTTCAAGGGTTGCCAATTGTTCTTTGGTGCGAGTGTCTTTCGGATTTTTGTTCTCCTTGTCCATTCCACCTGCATACACGATATGACGGGAATTGCCGTTCAATCCTACAACACCGTTGCTTATTTCCCATTGATCCACAAAGTCATCTGTATTGAAAGGAATGATGCTTACTAAATCTCCATCAAGCTCTACGATGTCAGCATAGCCGGGACGGTTCCATCCACGTCCTCCGAGATGTACAGGGTTTGTGTGCCAGCGAATAATATCTTCTTTTGTTACTGGTCTTCCTTCAGGTGTTGCTGTGCAATGAAGCACTAAGTAGTTTAATTTGTTGTTCATGGCTATTGATTTTTATTTGTTGATTTATAATTTGTTGGGCTTAAAATTTCTCTGACCTCGAATTGGCGATACCATACCAGGATGCTCACCGTATGAAGTCCGGGTAGCTTAAACTGCCAGTTCATTTTACCATCGATGACGGTTCCGGCCAACTCTGTTACTTCTGCTACATTCAGCTTACTTTGAGGGCTGGCGTATAATTCAAATGAGATAGGTCTGCTTTTTCGCGAACCAGTAGGCGTAAACTTGTTTACACGGAAACTATTCAGGCGTTCTAATCCAGTAACAACAAATTTTGCGTGTTGAATAACTGCCGGATTGCTTTGCAGATCTTCACGCATTTCAGCATAGTCGGAATTAATGGAAATATTACTGCTTACTTGCAGATAGCCGATAACATTAATGGTGTTATTGCTGGTATCTGAAACGTATATTGAATTATTAAAGCTGTTGAAAGCTCCACCGATGTTTTGCTCACCGAAACTTAATCCGTCAATTTTGCTGTTGTCCGGGCGAATGATAGTGAAGGTGTTATCGTCCCTGTTCTGCACATACAGAAAGCCATTGTAAGAATCGAAAAAACTGTTGTATGGTTTACTGCCTGTTGCAATTGTTCCAACGATAGTATGCGTGAGTGTTTCTATCTGATAAACAAAATTGCTATTGGTAGCAACGGCATACATAGAGTTGTTAGCAGGGTTGTAGGTAATGGAGACAGGGCGTTGACCAACTGCCGGAATAGTCGTTACAAGTGCGTTGGTACTATCGTAAACAGTAATGCTATTCGCAAGTGAATTGGCAACATAGATATCGCCATTTACAGGATTAACTCCTACACCGATAGGATCCTGTCCGGTTGGTAATGGAGAGCCTATAATTTCTGTAAGAGCTTCCGCATCAATAACACTCATGTTATCGCTGACCAGGTTAGCTACATACACACGCAGGTTTATTGGATTGAAAGCTACTGCCACCGGACGTGTACCAATTGGTATAGTTGCCGTTACGTTTAATGCTAAATCAATAACAGCAAGCGTATTTGCTACCGAACAAACCACATACACAAAACCGTATTTACTGCTGGAGCTTTTTGTATTAACCGCCAATGCAACCGGTGATGTGAAACCGGGAAAGGTGGGCTGAAGCTGAATAACTTTTACAACCTGGTTGCCGGAATCCAAAACAGTTATAGTACCGCTTAACTGATTGGCAATGTATATCAGTTGATTTGCAGGATTAACCACAATGCCCTGCGGATGCACTCCGGCAGGGATGCTGACTTGTGCAACAATGGTATGATCCTGAACATCTCCCGGAGCTGGAGGACTAATACTAATGTTTTGATTTGCTCCCCACAATACAACTTCTTTTTCTTCGGTAGATTTATTTTGAATAGTTACCTGTGCTTTTGGGAACTCACGGAATATATCTGAAAAGGGATTAGCGGAAAATGGAGTTACCTCACGAGGTTTCCATTTACTCATCATTGCCTTATAAATTGCTTTGCTGAAATCTGTTGGGAAAGGTTTTTTCTTTTTCCTTTTTGCCGGATCATCGTTCGATACACGGATAACACCTTGCCTTGTTCCGAAGCGTTTTAAGTCTTTCTCGTATTTTTCGCTATACCTTTCGTTAGTAGGTTTTGAAGGCTTTTTAAGTGGTAACTGTTCTTTGTTGCGTTTGTTGGGAATTGCATCATCGGCCACCTCAATTATTTTGATGCGTGTACCAAAACGTTTTAAATCCTTTTCGTAGCTCTCGCTTTTTTTATCCAGGTTAAGTGCTGCACGAAGATTTTTATTTGTTTCTTCAAAAAAACTGTCTTCTGTATCTCCATAGGTTTTGCTCACAAAGTTATCCTCACCGGATTTCTTCTTTTCAGAAAAAATCTTTTTGAGGCTTTGCGCCAAACCGTTAATACCTATGTTACGACCAACTTTCATTACTTCCTTTGTGTTTTTAAATTTTCTCTGCCGGAGTAATTGTCAATGAAATTCACAATGTCTTTCACTCTGTCTCTGTGTCCCTTCCCTACGGATTCAGGATGAGAGGTAAATATTTTTGTAGTGGCGTAAACCGCCTCTGTTCTCGGAAAGCCCAAGTCCAGGTATAAGCGTAAGCCGTGTAAGTCGGCTGGCTTTTCCAGTCGTGTTGGAATCTGAAAGTGATAGCGCTCATGGAACAGTACCACTACTCTTACCGGAATGGTATAGCCAGCAAATGCCGATTGCGCTACTTGTATTCTTCCTGATTTGCGGTTGGTCCGTGCAGGAGTTACTAATGGGTTGCCTTCTTCATCTTCGATAACAGGCAGGTATTGAATAAGAAAATCACCGTCCTTGCTGTCATAAACTCCGGTAGGCATATATCCGGCCTTCACAGCAAAGTCCTGTGCGAAGCCGATAAAGCGGTGCATTTCCGGTTCAGCCCAAATATTTTTCGGCTCTATTTTCTCCAGCTCAAATTTTTCAATGCGAAAATTTCCATTGTCTCCATACGCCTTATCGTACATCTCCACCATCAGCTGATCCGGTGAAAGCGGAAAGGGAAGGGTGAACTCTTTGTAACCGGGATTTTTTCCTTTAAATAAATCTTCCGTAAAGGGAACACGCCTGCGGATATAATCGGTATTCGGCTTTGTAGCATCATAGCATTTCACGCCCAAAGCACAAGGCTCATAAGCACGAATGCCTACCTTGACTTTAAACCGTTGTTGTTGTGATGGAATTGGTATGACCATGTTGATTTATGCTGCTGCTTGTAAAACTGGTTCTACTGCAACCGGAACTGGTGCAGGTTGTATTTGTGGCTGAGCCTGTATGTTTTTGTTTTTCATCATGCGTGATGCACCATAAAGTGCTGCAAGCAAGAGAACAGCACCACCCACATAAACTGCTATGGGAGGAAGTCCCATAATTGTTTTTTCAGCTTTGGGATCTCCTTCGCCTGATCCACCAACATTCATTTCGTAATCGGAAGGCTCGCTGCTCTTAAAGTATTTCATCACGTTCTGAATAGTGCTTTGAGCGCCTTCAATACCTCCGGCTTTATCCAAGAGGTCTTTTGCTTTTTGTCCGAGATGTTTCTTTTTATACCCTTCAGCTTCGGAAACAGTTTTATCGGCTTTGTCGGCTTCTGATTTTTTTTGTTGGGCTGCTGCTTTTTTTGCTTTGCGTTTCGCTTTCAACTTATCAAGAAAGTTGTCATAATCACTTTCGTATAGCTGCATGATGCGATGTGCTTTTTCTGCTCTTATCATTGCTTATAGTTTTAAAGGATGTAAAGTAATTTGAGGGTTGAACCGTTGACTACATAAGGCAATGCCTTATACCCTTTGCCAACAAAGGAGTAGCTCTTAGCTTCTCCGGGAGGCAGAGATACTCCGTTAAAAGTGGCAATATTGGCTCCGGTATTTTTCACCGAAACAAACAAAGCTCCTTGTGGGGTTGCTCCATCAACTGTTACTTCCTGTTCAATTGGATCTGCTAAAATGTCCATGTGTTTTAAGTTTTACCGTCAGAGACGGAGTTTAATTTATGCTGCGACTTTCATTGGTTGTAGATCCGAAATAGGTCTCTTGCCTCCCCTGACAACTGCAATTCCGGCCAACAAAAGGGCGATGCCGAGAAAAGCAAAACCTACCATTGGCCCGAAACCAGCTTCTTTAGGCTTTGCATTATTGTCAAGCTCTTTTGCTTCCAGTTTTGCTGCCTCTGTTACCATTGCTGCGGATTCACTTCCAGGAGTACCTCCTTCGGATTTATCCTGCATAGCTGCTGCGCCTGCACCTGCCATAGCTATCTTTTTTTCTTCGCTTGTGGAAGATTCAGAAGTGCTACCAGGTTCTTTCTTTGCAGATGAGCTGGTAGAAGTACCTGTGGCATTTTTCTTTTTGTTCTTATCAAACAAACCGAAATTTCCGAGTATCGGAAGCCTGCGTTTACCTTCGGATCCAGGGATTTGTTTTTCATTTCGCTTCTCCTGACGTTTGTCTTTTCGGTCAGTGCGCTTTTGCTGACGTTCTTCTTTGGATTTGCGTTTGAACAGATAGTCGTAGTTATCTTCTTCGTATCCGTCATAATCGTTGTTAAATGTTTCTCCGATAATCATGGCTTTGGGTTTTAGTTGTTTTTATTGATTAAGCTGCTTTTGCGAATACCGGAGCAGCTACCGGAGTTTGTTTTTTGTTCATCATTACATAGCCTACGCCTGCAATGAATATTACTCCCACCACCGCAGCAACAATCATCATGGTGTTATCACCTCCCCCTGGAGGTGGTCCGGGAGGCATTGGTGCGCCTACTTGACCGAGCAAAGACAATTGAGATTTCTTTTCATCAATTTGTGTTTGCTTCAGCTCGTTTTTCAGCCTTTTCTTTTCGCTGTTTAATTCACGCTTTTCCTGTCTTTCAGATTTCCTTTCTTCCTTTCGCGATCTTCTATCTTCCTTTTTTGTCTGCCTTTCTTCTTTTTTTTCTGCTCGCTTCTCCTTGAATCTTTTGAAAAGACTGTCGTATGCTTCATCGTCATAACCTGCGTAGATGGATTGACGTGTAAGACCGAAATTATTTTTTTGTAAAATCATGGTATTAGGCTTTTAATGGTAATGGTTGCTGTGATTGTTTTTTTGTGTAATAGGCGATTGCTGCTACTGCTAAACCAAGCAGAACAAAAAGGGCAATGAGCATATACATTTTGTTTTTGCCCTTGCCGTGTTCATTGGCTGCCAGTTGCGCTTTGTAAGCATATATTCCCTGGAGTGTTTTTGAAGTTGCTTCCTCTCTTGCCCTTTTTCCCGAACCAATGGAACCGGCAATTCCTCCAACTGCATTGGCTATTCCTGCCCACAAACCACCACCACCGGAAGATTCTCCGCTTTCTTCACCACCTGAATCGCCTCCCTTCTTAAAGAGAGATTTAAAATCAAAGCTGTCATAGCTGCTTTCAAGTGTGCAATCCAGTATAATACTTGTCAAGTCATTGTTGAACTCTTCGTTACATTCACCAATAGCGGAAAGTAATTTTTCGGTAAGTTCTTCGTCTGTTAGGCTTTCAGAAAGCTCTATACTATATTCTTCCAGTAGCTCCCGAATAGCTTTAGGATTATCGGCAATGATGATCCCGATAATCTGAAGCAAGGCTTTTGATTTCTCATTGAGCATTGCTTCCGGCTCTCTTGGTTTTACTTTTTCGTTATTGATTATCCTTACCATTGATTAGGAAATTTTTGCAATGACAACTCCGGCAAGAAAGAACAGTCCGAATTTTAACCACAGACTTTGTGTACTTTCTTCGTTTTTCTTTTCCAGTTTTTCAGATTGCTTTTTTCTGCGTTTGAGTTCATCCCACACGGTTTCCACTTCAGCCATCAATGTTTTATCCTCCGGTGTATCTTTCGATTTTTTTTTGGTGTCTTCGTAGAGTTGTGTCAGATCATTCACAGAGAGCTGTGAAAGCTGATCGAGCAATTCTTTTGTTTCTCCTGAATAGGAACTGTTGCAACCGCAAAAATTGCTTTCATCACTCTTATGGCCTGATACTTCCAGGATCAATTTTTTTTCAGGGTGAATAGCTATCAAATCTTTGATAACCGGCTCTCCTTTTTTCTTTACCAGGAGTTTAACAGCCTTTACCAGTTCGTCCACTTTCTTCGGAGCTTCGTATCCATACTTCTCAACTATTTTAGCTGCTTCTGCCGGCTTTTGCAGTACGATGTAGTCTATCCTGTTTTGTGCTTTTCCTTTACACATGATTTATTGTTTTAATAATTTGGTATGTGTGCTGGTTATATCCAACACGCTCTGCGTGTGAGGCAAAAAAGCCAAAGCTGAGAGGGTTTCCCGCTTTGGCTTTTTATGATAACCCTTAGCTGAAATTCAGCTTATCTGCGTTTTCTTAACAGCCTTCTTGGGCCTCCAGGTCTTCCTCCACCCACAGGTCTGCGAATAATTTTGCGAACCATTTTTTTAGGTTTTGGTTTCACTCCAAACACATTTGAAGGTTTTTGTTTTGCCAGGTCAATTTGTGGTAAACCTGTTGGACGTGGTGCTGTGGCAACTTCCGCAACATTTTGTCCTGCTAACACATTACCCATGTCCACACGTGCTTTGATGGTGAAGGTTAAAGTGGTTTTTATACCTGCTTTTTGGAAAAAGCGGATGCTGTCCTGACCTGTTACATCCATCTCAAAACTGGCATCATCGATGAGTTTTGGATCGGTGTTTTGAGGTGAGGTAGCATTTCTTGGCTGATAGGGATGTGAGTTTCTTGCTCCCGCACCTGACCTACGTAGGATTGTCCACACGTTGTCAAATTGCAATGCATCCGAAACGGACATTTTCATCCCTTGGATTTTGAAAGGATTTGATTTGCTTTCTTCTCTTACTTCGTTGTGAGAGCTTTCCTGTACCACTACGGTTACGCCTGCTGGTTGGGCTGCGTTTTCGTTACCTCCAAACACGATAGCTTCTGCATCTGCTCCGCTGGTGTTGTTGATGGTAATGGTTAGGGTACGGTCATTCGGATTGATTTTTCCGATAGAGTTGGCTGCGTAGCTATCGTATGAATCATCATCGTAGCTATCATCTTCGCCTATGTACTCTACTTCCTCATAACTGTCTTCGTCATAAGCATCCTGGCCTTCCAGTCCGGTATCGAAATTATCGTCATCATAATCATCGTAACGGTCTTCGGCCTCTTGCTCATAACGTCTGATTTCTTCGTTATATTTATTCATGGCTTGAATTGTTAATTGTTAGTAATTGTTTTTGTTTTTCGTTGTGATCGTTGCAAGGCTCTTAATGCACGTCAAGCCTTACTTCTTCGCAGCATCTTTTTCTTTGTCCGCTGCCTTTTTCTCTTTCGATTTGTTAATAGCTGGTATGATGAGCGTTTGAGCTATCACTACTGCGATTGTACAGCCAACAATGGCTGTTACCAACGTTACACCGGCTGTGATGCCGATTTCTTTCCAGTCTATTTTTGAAATTTTTGAAACTTCGTTCATGGCTTTAATTTTTTAATGGTTGATTTTAATCGTTGGGTTTTTGCATGAATTGGTATTTAAACCTTGCGAGGTCAAAATTCAGTGGAAAGCATGGAGGATTATAGGAGCAGAAATGCTGTGGACTACGATTTACAGGGCTTGTAACAGCCGGACAAGGGCAAACAAAGGGATTGAGAAATGGACTTGGCTACAAGTTTTGAAATGAAAAAATTGATTATGCGGTGTAGGATTGACAATAGATTATCATATTCAATCCATTGGATTATATTGCTTAACAGCTTTTTTAATGAAAAAAGGCAGTATTCATAACTTATTTAAAGTAATTTGTTGCGTAAGACACCGAAAATCGGTACTTTTCGCAACAAATTACTTTTATGAAGGCTAAGCATTTACATATTTGGTTGGGAGATTGGGTAAACAAGTTGCTTTCAGAGGGTGAGATAGCTTTTTCGCTCAGTCAGGTAAAAAAGGCGCTTGCTGCTCAGTCAGATATTGCTGTTAAGCGTTCATTAAACCGCTTGTCAGCAAAGGGAGAAATTGTTTCTATTCATAAAGGATATTATCTTATTATTCCACCTCAATATGCTTCTCGTGGCATACTTCCACCACCAACATTTTTAGATGGATTTATGAAATTTTTGAAACGTCCCTACTATGTAGGATTGGTTAATGCTGCTTCATTCTATGGAGCTGCACACCAGCAACCACAAGAATTTTTTGTATTTACTAACTTTCCGAATTTAAGACCGACTAACAAAAAAGGAATAAAAGTGAATTATATAAGCATCCAAAAAATTCCTGAGAAACTACTTGAAAGCAGGAAAACAGAAAACGGTTATCTAAAAATATCATCTCCTGAATTAACTGCTGCGGACGTGGTACAATATGAAAAGAGAATTGGAGGGCTAAGTCGTGCAGCAACAATTCTCAATGATTTAGTTGAAGAAATAAAGCTTGAAAAAATAAATAAGTCCTTCCTAAAAGAAATACCTCTGACAACTATACAACGCTTGGGTTACCTGCTGGATAAGGTTTTAAATAAAAAGGAATTAGCGGATCATTTGTACAATGAAAGTCAAAAAGCAAAATTGAATTTCTTTCGCACTCCTTTAAAGACAGTTTCTAAAACTAAGGATTGTCCGACAGACGAGCGATGGAATGTAATTATAAACATTGAAATTGAAATAGATTAATGATACCGCAAAATGAAATAATTAAGTGGGGCAAAAATGTTCCCTGGAAAACAAATGAGCAAATAGAGCAAGACTTGGTTATTTGTAGAGCTTTAGTTGAAATATTTAATAATAAATTCCTGGCAGAAAATCTTGCTTTCAGAGGTGGTACTGCTTTGCATAAATTATATATTCATCCACAGTCGAGATATTCCGAAGATATTGACCTTGTGCAAATCAAAGCATCGCCAATTGGGGAAGTGATAGATCGTTTACGAGAGCATCTCTCATTCGTAGGAAAGGCTAATGTTGAATTTGGTGAGAGCATGGCAACTATGCGGTTTAAGTTTGAATCGGAATTTGAGCCTAAAGCAAAACTTAAACTTAAAGTTGAAACCAATTGCCGTGAGCATTTCGCTGAATTAGGGTGGGAAAAGCAAGCCTTCTCTGTTAAGTCCGGATGGTACAGCGGTTCATGCAAACTTACTACCTATAAGCTGGAGGAATTATTAGGAACGAAGCTTCGTGCGCTTTATCAAAGAAGAAAAGGCAGAGATTTATATGATTTATATAAAGCGCTTACACATTCTAAGCTGGATAAAAAGGCTCTTATAACCTGCTTCAAAAAATACATGACTTTTTCCGTTGGTGAAGTGCCATCTCAAAAAGAGTTTCTGAAAAACATGGAGCTTAAACTTAAGCATCCTGAATTTTTAGCGGATATTTTAACCTTACTTCGGCCTGATGAGGAATATGACCAGGTAGCTGCGTATGAGTTAGTAAAAAAGGAATTGATTGAGAAGATATAGCAATGCTGGTAGGAACAATAATAAAATTAAAAAAGGAATGCCTGGATAATCCGAAAGATACCAGAGGCTTGTGTTATGAAGTATATAACAAAGGAAAAAACGGAGAAGGAGTTTCTATCATTTTTGAGAATGGGAAATATGATAGGTTTTCACATGAAGAACAAAGAGAAATATTAATTCCTATTGGTATTTCAGAAGATTTGATGAATTATAAATTTGAAAACATTAATAAGGTGAATGAAGATTTTGGAAAAGGTCTTTTCAATATAGTATTTAAAGGGATTGCTAAATAATTATAACTATGAACGAAATAATATTATGAAGTTAATAGTACAAAACCCTAAAAAATCTCTGAACAAAGCTTACCTGAAAGAAAAGGTGAGCCGTAGTAATATTGAATTATTCAAGAACAACTTATCGGCATTAATCGGAAAGATAAATGAGGACGAATCGGAGGAGCATCTTAAAAACCTTATTTCCGATTTCCTGAAAGATACTTGGTACAAAGGGCTGTATGAAATAAACACAAAGGACAGAAACGATTTAGTAATACATACCGGAAAAACAACCAAAGAGCCGGTTGGCGTAATTCTCGAAGTAAAGAAGCCATCCAATAAAACGGAAATGATAACTGCATCAAAGCCCAATGCAAAGGCAATGCACGAATTAATGCTTTATTACTTGCGGGAGCGTACCGAGCATAATAACATTGACATTAAATATTTAGCAATCACCAATATTTACGAGTGGTACATTATTGATGAAGTTTGGTTTGAAAAAAATGTTTACCGGAACAGTAAACTGAAAAAGGATTATGAGAACTGGAAACACAGCGGTAATGACACTCGTTTCTTTTACGATAGTATTGCAAAGCCTTTTCTTGATTCGTTAGATGAACCCATTCCATGCACACATTTTGATGTAAGGGAATATTCAACTATTATTCGAAACGAAGACAAAAAGGATGATAGCAAGCTGATCGCTCTTTATAAAATTCTTTCCCCGGTACACTTGCTTAAGCAACCTTTTGCAAACGATAGCAATTCATTAGATACTAAGTTTTATGCGGAGTTATTGCACATCATCGGATTAGAGGAAGTAAAAGAAGGCAGTAAAAAACTCATCAAGCGTAAAGAAAAACCAGATGCTGCTTCTTTATTGGAAAATACAATCATTAAACTGGAAGATAAAGACTGCCTCAGAAACATTTCTAATCTTTCCTCTTTTGGCAGCACCAAACAGGAACAACTTTTTAATATCGCTTTAGAGCTTTGCATTACATGGGTAAACCGTGTGCTTTTCCTGAAACTATTGGAAGCACAGCTTTCTACCTACCACAAAGACAACAAGGATTATTTATTCCTGAATACTCAAACCATTTTTGACTTTGATGAGTTGAGTAATCTTTTCTTCCAGGTATTGGCTGAAAAGCCATCCAACAGGCGAAAGCACGTACAGGAAAAATTTAGTAAAGTTCCTTATCTCAATAGTTCTTTGTTTGAACGTACAGAGATGGAAAGACAAAGCTTTGATGTAAGTGCGTTGGATAATCGCTTAGAATTATCGGTTCATGATAAATCAATATTAAAAAAAGCGGCTCACCGGGCAAAAACAAATACGTTGCCTGTACTTCAATATTTCTTTGAGTTTTTAGATGCTTATGATTTCAGCGCAGAAGGATCGGAAGAAATACAGGAAGAAAATAAAAACCTGATTAATGCCTCGGTGCTTGGTTTAATATTTGAAAAAATAAATGGTTATAAAGATGGATCTTTCTTTACTCCTGGATTCGTTACCATGTATATGTGCAAGGAAACTATTCGCAGGGCCGTGGTGCAAAAATTCAATGAAGCAAAAGGTTGGAAATGTGAGACCCTTGATACACTTTATGATAAAATAGAAGACAAGAAAGAAGCCAATACAATTATCAATAGCCTGAAAATTTGTGATCCTGCGGTTGGTTCCGGACATTTTTTGGTTTCTGCACTTAATGAGATCATTGCTATTAAGAGTGAATTGAAAATACTGCTCGACAGGAAAGGGAAAACCCTCCGTGATTATCATGTAGAAGTAGTAAATGATGAGTTGATTATTACTAATGATGACGGACTACTATTTGACTATAAACCTAAAAATGATGAGGGCCAGCGCATACAGGAAGCCCTTTTCCACGAAAAAGAAATCATTATTGAAAACTGTTTATTTGGTGTGGATATTAATCCCAATTCAGTTAAGATATGTCGCTTACGCTTATGGATTGAGCTATTAAAGAGTGCTTACTATACCCAAGAAAGTCATTTTACGGAACTGGAAACACTTCCCAATATTGACATAAACATTAAATGTGGTAATTCATTGATTAGCCGTTTTGCTTTGGATGCCGATTTAAGCAAAGCTCTTAAAAAGAGTAAATGGAATATTGACAGCTACAAGATTGCAGTACAAACGTATCGTGATGCAGAAACCAAAGAGCAAAAGCGCTCAATGGAGCAATTAATAGATGATATTAAAAGCAATTTCCGTTCAGAGATAAGCGACAATGATCCGAAAGTTATTCGCAAAAATAAATTAGGTGGAGAGCTTTACAACTTACTTAATCAACAACAACTTTTTGATAAGAGTAAGGCTGAACAGAAAGCCAATAAGCAAAAGCAGGAAAAGCTTGAAAAGGAAATAAATAAACTGGCGACAGAGATTGATGAAATAAAAAGTAACAAGATTTACGAAAATGCTTTTGAATGGCGTTTTGAATTTCCTGAAGTATTAGATGATGATGGAAATTTTATTGGCTTTAATGTGGTGATTGGAAATCCACCTTATTTAACAGGTTCTTCGTTTAGAGAATTGCATAATTTTTTTCAAGAAACCTATTCTACTTCCGAATATCAACTTGATCTATACACTTTTTTTATTGAGTTGTCGGAAAAGATTTTGGCATCTTCTGGTGTACTATCCTTAATTACTCCTAATTCGTGGTTGAAAAACTTGAAAATGTCAAAAATAAGAAAATTTATTCTTGATAAATTTTCGATAGTTAACATAAACCCTAATATTTACAAAGCTTTTGAAGAAGCGCAAGTAGATACATTAATTTTTATTGCCGGCAAAAAAGTATTCTCAAAAGAAATAGAAATCTGGTCCTTTGACAGTAATAATAATTTCACTCATCGACATTCTATTAGTCAATCCAGTTTTTCGGAAAATGAAGGATTAGTTTTTGATGTAGAAGTGAATCCTGATATAAGAAAGATTATTTCTAAAATAAGAACTCAGAGCATAAAACTTGAGGATGAATTTGAAATAACAAGAGGTGTGAATCCCTACGATAAATATAGGGGACAAAGTCAAGAAATTATTCAATCAAAAGCATATCACGCAGATCATAAAAAGGATGCAACATTTTTACCGGAATTGAGAGGAAAACATGTAGCAACTTTTTCCTATTTGTGGGATGGCAAGCATTATATAAGTTATGGTAAGTGGCTTGCTGCATCGAGAGATCCAAAATTTTTCACTGGAAAAAGAATATTGTTTAGAGAAATAATAAGTTCCAGATTTGTCTGCACACAAATAGAAGAAGATTTCATTATTGATAGAAGTATTTATATAGCCAAGCCTATAAAAGAACAAATTAATGTTAGCTGTGTTCTCGGAATACTCTCATCAAAATTGCTTGTATGGCTATTCCGATATGAAAAAAATGAATTTGATGAGCTTTTCCCAAAAATAAGATTAGAAGAATTCAAAAAACTGCCAATACCAAAAAACAAAGAAAAGTGCGATAAGATTGAAATTATTACTTCACAAATCATATCGTCTAAAAAATCTAATTCTAAAGCAGATACAAATGATTTGGAAAAAGAAATAGACCGGTTAGTTTATGAGGTTTATGGTTTGACGAAAGAGGAAATAAAAATTGTGGAAAATAATTAAATAATGATGGGTGTGTCCCCATATACTGAATAACAAATCATGGCAAATGCAATAAACGAATTAGCAGGGTTAAACTTTGATAATGTTAAGTGGATAACCTTTTTACGTAATAAATTATGTGAAACAGGTAATATAAGCGATCTGGATATAGAAGCTGCTTTGAATGATCTTTTTATAGCTGAGAAGTATAATGTTGCCGCTAATATCCCTACAGCAAACGCTATTCAAAGTGTTGTTAGAGAAAATATTTTATACAAACTTTCCAGCAATAAGAATGTTAGTGGATTATTGGACGATCAAGAACTATTATTCAGTCCATACTTTACTCTTGTTTTTGGGAAAAATGGTACTGGCAAGTCCACTTATTACAAAGTTCTGAAAGATGCGTTCCATACTAATCAAGAAATTAAATCGAATATATATGCTCCAACAACTACACAAATTGCTGCGAATATTTCGTTTACTAAAAAGAACGCATATTTAAAACAACAAAGGAATGGAAGTATTGCAAACTTCGATACAATGGAAACGATTAATAGTTGGAAACCAGGACATAAAATTTCATCGAAAATAAAATTTTGTGATTCCCCAATTCTATCAGAGGCATTGACAAAAAAAAATGCTGGGTGGGATATTGATAAATTCAAATTAGGGTATTTTGATTTGTTGCGTGAAGGTGTTGAAGCTATTGAAACCAAGGTTAATGAAAAAATAATTTCGTTAAATAAAGTACTAACTGATGATTTAGCAATTCTTGTTCCTAATTTAAAAAATGAAGAACAAACTGGATATAAATATTTGATGAGCAATAATACTCACAAGCAAAACTCCGACCTTTTTAATACATTATTGCAATTAACACTACCTGTAGATTTTGAAACTCAAAAGGAAAAATTAGAAAAAGATGCGACAGTCAAAGTATCTGATATAACTGCTCAAATAGAAGCCGTCAAAGCAAAAACAACTATTCTTAAAATAGAAAAAGAAAAATTTCAGAATAGATTAAGTGTACTCAAAAAGTTGGACAATGTAGTAACTCTAATAAACACATTGACTTCACTGAATGAAAAAAGAAGCTATTCATCTTTTGATAAATACCAACTTTTATTTTCTTTAACGGGTT
>Ga0163149_10004315_pt1 | contig 15675 bp, 17 predicted proteins | sample OliLakLV19MP5G1_FD_148604 | JGI IMG/M metagenome (GOLD analysis project Ga0163149, IMG submission 148604) | Freshwater microbial mat bacterial communities from Lake Vanda, McMurdo Dry Valleys, Antarctica - Oligotrophic Lake LV.19.MP5.G1 | ecosystem: Environmental > Aquatic > Freshwater > Lake >...
GACGAGATGATCTAAGGTGCTGAAGGCAGGCAGCTCATAGCGCTCTTTGATCAGCAATTCGACTGCGATATTAATCAAATCGGCGGGGTGTTCCTTGGTAAGTGCGGCAGCGGCAACTTGGTCTTGCAGGGAGGCTTGAGCGTCTTGGTCATAGGGTTTAATCTCCAGATACCGTCGAATGGCGACTTGGTAGTAGCGGAGTGAGCGCAGTGAGGGTTGCGCTGCAATCTGGTCGCGTAGGTTTAAGCAAGCGCGGAGATGCTGGATGAGCCTCGCTGGAAGCTCGCTCAAGGCTGGGAAATAGCCCAGCCGTTGGAACGCTTTCAGCAGCACTAAGACGCTCAGTTGGCCACTTTTGCTGCGCGTATGCGCTTGAGCGAAGGCAACCTCAGCGGCAGTTGGCGTATATTGTGTAGCCAGTTCTTGAGGCGTTGGGGCGCTTTTGAACGTTGGATAAGCAGTCCGTTCGAGGGTGGTCATTTTGGGGAGCCAGCGAGCAAGGGAATCCTGTGAGGATAAAGCCTGGCTCGTCGCTTTGGCCAAAGCGTGGCGCTTACAAGGCACTGTCCTAAACTGAGATTGCTAGTCTCAAAAAGGCACTGGACTAAAACTGAACTCAATTGCCGTTTTGTAGTACGCCCAAACGCCCCAAACTCGTGAGACGGAAAAGCAGTTCAGCTCACCCTTGAAAAAGCTATAACAGAGACGCTGCAAGGGCTGTAGGTCAGTCTCACAATTTTGCACTGCTGCCTCCCCAGCAGCAGTCCGGCTGCTGAACCTCATTTTGATGGATTTTCTAAAACTCAAGCTGGGTAAAGCTTTCCAGTCTATCTTGCACTTTTTTGCCCGTATCTCGGCTCAACCCCTACAGGACTGAGAGACCGTGATCTCCATGTCCTGGTACTGAAACCACCCGATCGTCTTTAAGTCGCTTGTCTCACCCTCGAAGCGGAAAGCGATTGTTGGCAGTGCGTTGAGGGTAGCCGGGTCAAACGGTAGCTGGAAGCGCGCGATCGCCTTTTGTTCGGCTGCTTGACGCTCAGCCTGTGCTGTTGCTGCTTGCTCTTCCTGCTCTTGCTGGTGTTGCAAGACTGCCTGGGCGATTGCGGACTCTAGTGCAGCCGCTTCTGTTGCTGTTGTGGTAACCGTTGTTTGGCTTTCAGAGTGCATGGTGCGTAGGATCGAAATTGCGCCCTGCCTGATTTGTGGGAAGCAGGAGAAGGGAGGGCGGTCAAAAGCTACCGCTGTGGTTGCTACTGACTGCGGCTTGTTCTGACCAAAAAAACCAATGCCCACTAGGGGCAGGTTGGTTCTGGTCGAGTCAGTCAGGGACTAGGCTTCGACTGCCTCTTGAGGCTTGAGCGCTGCGTAGACTTCGCGCAATTGAGCGACACTGTCTTTGAAGTAAATGTTTCCTTTCTCGGCACGCACGGTGGCGAGCTTAATCAGCGCTTCAGCAGCAGCATTGCTGGTGTCACGACCGTTGCCAGTCATGGCTTTGCGAATGGCACCGGTCAAGCCGAAGTACTGGGATACGAGGTATTGGTAGCCGGTCTTTTTAGCGTTGGGTTGAGACATGCGGATTGCTCCTTGTTGTATGGCTGTCTAGGATCTCACACCCCCGAAGCGACAGCGACCTGACCGGACGGCTTTGATTGCTTTGCTGCGTCTCGACTAACCACACCGAACCTCTGACCACGATCGCACGTTTGTTTTGCTCGAACCACACCCAACCAAAAAGCGCTACTCCCAACCGGGAGTAAACAAGCTTGAGGTTCAAAGTCAGTCCTTGCTAGACGCTGGCTAGGCTGCTCTCCGTTAGGATTGGTGCCTCGCTGCTTCACTGGTGCGACAGCACTTTCCTCTTACTGCCGTCTAACCTCAAAGCCCAAACCAAAAAGCGCTAACCCCGTGAGGGATTAGACGCGGGCTGTAGTTTTCACTTCCGTTTCTGCCAACGTTTCGTAGTGATTACGAAGCCGTTTCTACCAACGCGGCATTGTGACCAATCACCCAAGTCCATGACTGAATGCGGCTCCACTTTGCTACCCTGCTGGCACGACAGTGCTGCCTTTACCCTGGGAGCTTGACAATGCTGCCAACCATTGGCACACCCCGAGCGTGGTTTGACACCACGACTCCACCAATACCCGGATCGTAAGTCCCTACCCACGTCGACACGTGGTAATAGTGCGTCAGTGCAGCGTACAGCCACACGGGGCCCTTACCCGAAATGACGACCCCTTTTGTGCCGTCAATGGTTGGCGGCTCTAAGTTCGCTAACTCCGAGGGTTCGGCAATGCCGCCCTCAATCTAAAAAAATGCGAAGCTTCGCAAAAACTTTTGGAATGCCTTTGTTGTGGTTAACCTAGCGTTTCCACCCGCCCAACCTTTGCTGCTGCGCTTTGCGGCTGGCTAACGCGATCGTCTCCTGTGCCCGACAGTTCGTTCCCGGTTTGAACTTGACCCAACCGCTGGCTGCCAGTTCGGTCTGCACAAACGTGCCTGTGGTCAAATGGACTTCACGAGTCAGAGTTTCGCCCACCCTTTCTGTGGTTAAGGGGTCGTCCAGGTAAACGTAGCCTTCAGATTCTGTTAACAGAGTTATAAGCCTCCGTTTAGCCTCAAGCCGTGACGACGGGTCTGGAAACAGCGTCAGGCAACTTAGTTTCACAGTAGTCGCTGGAGCCTGAGCTGACTCACTCAAAACGAGGCTCAAGTCGTCTTCGACACTGCTTACCCGTCTGGCGTTAGGGTTAAGGTTACTGGCTACTCCTGCTGTCGCGCTGTCGGGTACTGGAGTCAGAAACGGCAGGAGTGCGATCGCCCCTAACCGGAGGAGCGACAGGGTCAGGACGACTTGAGAAATGACTTGCCACGTTTTCATAGCCTTAAAGTGCCCTATACGCCATTGCCGCTCACACTTTGCGCTATGGTGTCAGCAGTTTCAGTGGTCTTTTATGCACTCTTTGCAGGCACGATCTGTCACCAAACCGCTTCGTCGTCGGTTGCCTCCGGCTGCGGTTGACCTGTTGTTACTGGTGTTGCAGTGCCTCTTCCTTGCGGTGTTTGTGTCCATTGGTGCTTACATGCTCTTGAGTGGCTCTCCTCGTCAGGCGTTACCGCTGGTAGCGTTGGCGATCGCAGTGCAACCCTTTGTTAAGCTGCCGTCCTTTGCGTGGTTGGGACTGGTTGCTTTTGGTCTGGCGCTCGCTTAAAAGGAACTAGCCCTCGAAAGGTCTAGGACTTACCCGTATTGGGAAAGTGGGACGACTGAGTGTCCACAGCATGAAGCTGTTTAGAGAAGGAAGTCGTCCCTTAGCCCAAAGGTCTTTGGTGCTGTTTAATTCTGTGATCGTCCCTGAATGTAGTCAGCGACCAGGCTCCTCAACTCAAGCAGTCCGGCTGTTAACTCGTTGAGTTGCTCTTGATTGAGCTTTGCCAGCGCACGGATTTCGGCAACTTCGATTTCATGTCGAGAAAGCGCACTCTGGTGTGCCGTGACGACTTGGGTTAATTCTTCAGTGCTCATACTTTTAAAGACTCTAAGCTCATACTGCTAAAAAGTTCGTAGCCATGAACCCTGGAGTTCACAGCCACAAACACACACCACATTGACTCACTTTCCCAACGGTGTGCGTGTTGGTCAAGCCTCTCAGAGTCGTACTGCGCCGCGTTTCAGACTGTGTCAGTCTCTGCTGCTGTTCGCTGTACGGTCTGCACGTCGTTCTTGGTCGCCATGCCGTTGGCTATTTGGGTTTTCCCTGGCTACGAGCGGTCGCGGGACGTGCTGACACAACACTGTTGATCGCAAGGAAACAAGGGCATGCAGGAGTCCAAGCGTCACGTTCCCAAGACCTACTCTCAGGCGTTTACAACTTGCACCCTGTCTGCATGCCAAAAACATGAGCCGTGAGGCTGTCTTGTGCTTCTGGACGGGGCGGCTGCACGGTGGGTGGGTGTTGCTCCCACAGCGTCCTCAAACGCCTTGCAGCCCAGCCATACAGTGTGTGCCGACAGACAGTGAAAGTAAAGCAGGAGTGCCTGCCTTGCTACTCCTGCACCAGTACTTACCCACAAACTCCAACATAGACCCGACTTACAGGGGCGAAGTGGCTCTAGAGTCCTTGCCCCTGCTTTGGGGTGCCAGAGCGTGCTTTACGGGTTTAACACCGAGGCACACTCTGGCGGTGTCCGCTGTACAGACGAGATTAAGGTCAATGGCGTAAACGTTACCGCAATTGCTTCCACTTCGTCTCTTGCGCGGACGGGTAGGAGGACAGGGAGAGCTTTGCGCTTTTCCCTGTCACGCTTCGCAGTGAGAGCCTGCGAGTCCCGCGCTACCAACCCGATCCGTCCTCTACTCAGGTTTGCACCTGCTCATCGTAGTTGGATCGGTAGTTGTGTTGGCAGCAATGGACTAAGTCACACACGTTAGCCGATCACCCTTTCGGGAAGGTCTAAGTTGATTTGAAGCACACGTTATTTTGCATTTCTGCAACTCCCTTGCGGGGTAAGGTTTGCTTTGACAATGCTTTCAGGCTTTCGCTGCACGAGCTCCTGAAGTCGGTTTTCCACGCTCCTAAACTGCGCGATGTTCCTCTTCTAACCGCTTCGGACTAATGAATCCGATTGAGGTTCTGACCTTTCAAGCGTAGCTAGTTTACTAGCTGAGTCTGGTATAGCTGGGTACTCAGGATGACTCCCTTTCCCTCGGATTTTCTCCGTTTAGTAGCTACTCTGGAAACCGCCGCTTTTTGACTCAGACCCGAAGGCGTACAGTCAGTTAGCTTTGGTATACTCCAGAACCCGTATCCCTGCGCCGCTAGGCGGAAGGAGAGGGGTACAACCAACTGGTGTGCTACGACGCCAAAGGGGAGTTCCGCCTTACCAGTTACGGGGTGCGGTTCCACTGCTACGACTACTTGTGCCCGTGAGAGCTGTTCGGACAGCCTTCTTCCCGCAGAGACCTGCTAGACCTTGTCTGTCGTTCCCAAGTCGCCGCTTGCCCCACTCCTTAGAGGGTGGCTGCTTCTAAGCCAACCTTCCAGTTAGTTGCGGTGCTCTGCGCCGAGAGGCGAAAAGGAGAGACAGCTTTTGTGACCAACCTTTGCCTGTGGTTCCTTTTCGCCGTTGCTTACTTTGCTTCGGTTTGGGGCACACTGACGCTGCTGCTGTTAGGGCAGTAAAATTGAGGCGCCGGAGCAAGGTTAGGTTTGCTCTAGCGTCTTTTTGTTTGGGTTTCAGCTCGCCTGGGCTAAAGTTTGCGATTCAATTGGCTGCCCAGCAAGCCGCCCAACAAGCCGAAGGACATAAGGACAGCGAACAGTAGCGTCAGGACACAAACGCCTTTCCACAACGCTCTGAGTATTTTGTGGCGTTGAGCCTGGGGTAGCTTGCAGAACTGTATGAAGGCACTGACTACGAGTCCGACATGTATGCCCAGGTAGCCGTAAGCAAACACGGCGAGCGGCAGTGCTGTCAAGCTGGGCACGTCGGCTTTATAGTCGATGAAGCTCTGCACAAAGCTGACTATGAACGCTCCAAGGCTAAAGAGTACTCCCAGTGCTGCGCCCACGGCTGGCGGGAATAGCCAGGTGCGGGCAACCGGGTCTTGGTGCCACTGCGGTCTGTGTGGTCGGGCTTCTAGTTGAGTTTCAGGCTGTGGTTCGGGCCCCGGTTCGTTTTGAGCTTGTGGGTAAGTCATGAGAGCGAGTGAAGAAAGAGTATTTCAGCCAACCGCAACGACAGGTGCAAGACCGATCGCGCTTCTCGGCTGAAACACACTTCTGACGTTGTGACCACGGGACTATTGCGGTCTTTTGGTCTTGGCGTCCCCCAGTGCGTAGGCTCTACCCTGAACCATATAGAGTTCATGGTCATAAGGGGTTAGCTGTGACGCCTGCATTGAGTCTGGTATGGTGTCGGCGGTGCAGTCATACTCGAAACACAGCCCGTAACCACCGTAAACGAAGACGTTTTCTTTGAAGTCTCGGTACCTCCGCTCGGCGTCGAACACGGTTACCAGACCGTCGATATCAGGTCTGTACAAGAGCACAGCGTCTCCCTTTTGTTGGGCGTACTGTTTGCCTTGTTCTAACAACCACGGCCGCTCCGACTGAAGTACGTGGTTGCCTTCCTGGACAGACCCCGGTAGGCTGACGACCCAACTGTTCACACCGTTACTGTCGAGCACGAAAGCACCGACTTCAACGTGATCGTACTTGCCCTCTGTGTCGTACAGGGTTTTCAGACCTCCCGATAACAAAAAGACTATGAGAATATTCACGCGTCACTCTGCCGAAAACAACTGCACCCAAGACACGTGAGTGCCCTGAGTGCAATCGCCCGATTCAATAGAACCGGATAGCCGGTTTTGCCTGAACGGTCGGGTGTGGTTCTCGCTTGCCCTGGTGTCTGAATCGGCGTTTGAGTCGTTCGCGCAGAAGCCATAACGCCTTACCTCTGTAGGGCGTGTCTAGGTGCTGACAACGCTTGATCCACTTGCGTTTGGTGCTTGTGGTCATGGGCTAGTCTTCCAGTGCTCTGATTTCGGCTCCGGTGACGACTTCTACCAGCTCAAACACTGGTTCAGTCGTTGGCTGGGGGGCGAGGCTGACCTCGACTGAGTCCGCTATTGCGGCAATAAAGACACCCTGATCGTCCCACAAGACTCCGGGTTTACATTGTTCAACCATGTCAAGCAGACGGCTGCCCCAATCGTTAATCACGTTGTGGTTGAGCTGTGCTTGTAGTTCTTCAATCGTGCTGTACTCAATGACTAGCAACAATTTCATGTCGTTCCTTGCGCTGTCGCATAAAAGTCTACCCTCCTGACACGTCAGTGAGACTGAGGGTGAGAGAGGGAGAGCTTTGTTGGTGCCCCATTTGCGGCTAGACAGGTTTTGCTTCTACCGTGATGGTCGGACATGGGTTGTCGATGAGCTGGGTACCGAGTGGCTGCCAATCTTTGTACGTCTCGGTTTCGGTGTCAATGGTGTCAACAGAACGGCAACGAGTGGGTTCAGCACCGTCCAGTGGTCCACTTTTGAGGACACTGCCGTCTGCTGCTTCAAATTGTTTGAGGAACGCCCACACGCCCTTGATCTCCACGATGCCCAACTCATCAGGCTCATTGTGTCCGACCACGCGAGTGGTTTGTGTCTCTCCCAAAAGATCGATGGCAACCTTTTCCTCAACGGTTGTGGCGTACTGTGGATCGACAATGTAGAACCGAAAGAGTGTGTAGTAACGCCACTTTTGCTGTGGTTTTAGCTCTAGCAATCGTTGTTTGCCTTGCTCGTAGAGGGCTAATTCGTCTTTCAGGACAGCAGCAAAGTCGTCTATGTCAGTAGCCAGTGCGACAATCGGTTGACCGCGCCAGAGGTCTCCTACCTGCACAGAGTCAGGGAGCGGTTTAAGGTCGCTTGACACTTGTGTTCGCTTGAGCTGTAGATTGCGGTGGTCATAAACCAGGGCAAAGCGGTTGCGGTTGTAGTTGTAGTTGTTCATCGAGTCCGTTTCCCTTGCTAATGTTGAAACCCTGAAACGTCAGTGCCGACCGATAGACTACTGCTCGACTCCAGAAGTACGCAATAAGTAATTTTGTACTACTATGTTTCTAACGTCCCTGTAACTCGTCTGTCCCGTCTTGGGATCGAAGTCCAGTTTCGGTTCTTGTCCGCTTGCTTGAGGACGATTTATGCGATTCTGCTTTTTGCGTCTGCTGAGCCTGTTGTTGAGTCTGGCAACTCTTTGTGCTGCGGCTCAGTCTGTCCGTGCTGACAACGGTGGTGCGCTTGATTTTGGTGTGCACAAGACTGATACTGCTGTGACAGTAGCGGCTTCGCCTGCTGCGTCTGAGCCGTTACCTGGTGACGTTGCTGTTTCACCCACACCCGCTGTGCCTCAGTCGCCTGCGGTGAGTTTTGACTTACCCACTGCAACGGTCTCAGCAGCGACGCCAACGCCAGCAACAACGCCAGTACCCAAGCCGACAGTAGGCGGCAATGACGACTTCTTTGCAGGCGGTTCTGACTCCTTGGTCGCCCGCACAGTGGGACATGCGGAAGGTACCCGTACTGCAAACGGGAGTAAAACGCGGGCTTACTACGGTCACTCTGACCCTGGTAATGGTGTGTGGAACCTGGGCAGCTTTTCCTATCAGCATGGAGCCAAATCACCGGAAGACGCGGACGATAAGCAGTTAGCGCGTCTCAAACGTCAACGCGAGACGTTACGGCAGAAAGCAGCAGCGGCAAAACTTCAGTGGTCACGAGAAGAGGAACTCAATGCGCTCGACCTGGCAAACCAGGCACCCCTGGCGGCTCTGGACACCCCGGGTTATGTGGACTGGCTGAAGCAAGCGCGCGATCGCGGACTCACGGGTTCAGACGCCGTTTTGTGGGCGCGTACTCAGTCGTACCGCAATCCACGCACAGGGCGTTGGGAGGCACCGGGACTGGGTAATACCGAAGACGGTATTAGTCACGACCAGAATCGTCGTCTCACTGCGATTGCACGGGCACTGGAAATCTACGAACAGCAAGCGCAGGCACCCCTGAAGGACGCTGAGCCGTCTGTGAAAGTGGTGAACAAGCCACCGCAAGTGGTCACGGCTGACCGGATCATTTTCCAAAACCTGTCGCCGTCGCGCTCCAAAGACGTGGCAGCGACACCCTAAAAAGCTTCTCCACCGCCAGGGTAGAGAGTCGCTGAAGGCTTGCCAACCCAGTATTCGCTACCATAACGCTGGGCGACCTTCTGGGTTGGACTTCACACCTTTGCTGCGTCAGCAGTGGGGGTCAGTAGCCGTACCGTGATAGACGGTCGTCTAAGTACTCTTCGTACTCCTGGTTAGCCAGTGCGTCTGGTGTCAGGAGTTCAGGCACAAGAGACGTTTCAGTTGCTTCTGGTTGTAGCGCTGTTGCTAACGCCAGCACCTCTTCTAGAGTGATCGGTGCTAATGGGTTTCTGGTGCTAGTTGTCGCTGTGGTGTCAAGGCTCATGGGTTTGTTCTGCTGCAAAGACGGCACACTCCCGCCGCGACAGCGGTGCCCGCCAGACCAGGAAAATCCTGTGAGCAACCGCGTTTTGTGGCTCTACCGTTGTGCCTGCTCCTGTAAGACCTGCCTGATTGCGTCCAGACAGACGATCGCTTGAATTAACGTAGTGCGATCCAAAATGTCTATGCTGTCCAATGACAGGTCAACGGTGACGCCTGTTTGCTCAATGAGTAGCCAAAGTACGTCCGACTGCAAAGCTTTGCGTTCGCTCTGACTTAATGTCTGTTTCAAGCACTCCTGGAGTGGAATTGGTAACGCGCTCATAGCTTGGGCGACCGCCTGGTTAACCGTCTCCCACATCTGCCGACAGTAGTTTGTATAGAGCCACTGCAAGGCTTGAAGTGCAGGGGAAGGTCTCGTGAGCGTTGTAAGCGTCCAGTAAGGTGGATTGTGCATGTCTTGATGTCGATCTGGATGAATTATGAGGAAAGCGCAAAGCTGGCAAAGCGCTGCTTGCATTAAAAAGTGATCGCACTAAAATCAGCTTAGACGTTGGCGCTTGGCTAGTTGCACATGAAAAGTCAGGTTCGTATAGGCTGTGGGCTGATAGGAATTGTGTTCGCCAGTTGGATTGGGTTTCCGTCATGGGTTACTGTGCAGCGAGTCCAATCGCAACCACTAGCATCCCCGGCAACTGTGTTCACGTCGCAAGAGCAAGCGTTACAGCGCTTGCAGGAAGCTAACCGGATACAAGACTCGATGCAGCAAGAATTGCTGATGCGGAAGACGATTCAAGAAGAAGTCGATCGCGCTTTCAACCATACGACAGCTTTGCTCAACGTCTTGTTGGCAATTTTGACTGTATTGCCCATTATTGCCACCGTGTTACTGTATCTATCTCGCCAAAGGGCGATTCAAGAACTGAGCCAGCAAATGGAGGCGCAGATCCAAAGAGAGATTGAAACCCAAGTACAGGCTGAGTTAAAACAACAGACGCTGATCATCCAGCAAAAAATGATTGAGTTGGAGCAAGAGACCCTTGCTGTTACAAGGCAAGTGCAACAGCAAGCAAGTGACTTTCAGGCAGAAATCGAGCAACTCAAAGCTGCTTTTGACAATCAGTTGGAAGCGCTTAAAAATACCGCAACTGAGGTAGAGCGAGAAAAAGACAGAATTTTTCAGCAAATTACCAACATCACCCTTGTAGCCACATCGAAAGACGTAATCTCGGATGAAAAGAAACGTCAAATTGAGACGTTAACCGAACGGTTGGACGACTTGAAATCGAAAAGTTCAAGCTTGGACTTAGACGTTAACGACTACGTTCGAGAGGGCGATGCCTTGTTCTTTGCAGGACGCTATGCAGAGGCGATCACTGCCTATGACCAAGCGATCACTAAAACGATCGTTGATACGCATAATCTCTTTGCAGCGTGGCATGGTAAAACGAAGTCCTTACGACGGCTGAAGCGATACCCGCAAGCTTTGGCAGCTAGTAACAAAGCCATGGCGTTGAAGCCTGATGACGCCCTCATGTGGTTTGAGCGGGGTTACCTGCTACACCTTCAAGAGCAATATGCTGAAGCGCTTGAGATTTACGATCGGGTGATTGCAGTACAACCAAGCTTTTACCGTGCTCGTAATCATCGGGGCTATGTTCTGCTTAAATTGCAGCGGTATGAGGAAGCCATCACCGAACTCAACAAGAGCATTGCAATCAAACCGGATTATGGCAATGGCTATTACGGCAAGGCGTATTACTATCTGCTCCACAGTCAACCTGAGTTAGCCTTAGAAAATCTAAAACATGCGATCAACTGTTACCCCAGATATAAAACTTTGGTAAAAACCGATTCAGATTTTGCTGGTCTATGGGACAACGATCGTTTTCAAGCACTGGTTGAACAAATTTAGCCCTAACTCCCACCTGCTACGCGAAAATGGGGAATGCAGGCTAAATTTGTTCAACCTGACTGACCGTAACGCTTTGCGTTCTTCGTAGGCCAACGTGTGGTGTAAGCACGTCTTTAGCTCCGGTGGCAGGTCACCGATTGACTGTACAATCGCCTGATCAACGGTTGCCCACCTGTTTTGACAATAGTGTTGATAGTGCCACTGGACAATCTTCAGTGCAGGGCTTGGTGGTAGCGTCGTGCTGATTGTCCAGTACTGTAGCTGCTGCTGTGGTTGTCGTCCTGACTGCTTTCCTGACTGTGGCTGTGGTTTGCTGTCCATAGGTTGAAGTGAAGCGAACAGTACGTTGCAGTTAAGCGTCTCGAAACCGCCACTACCAGAGCTTTTTTTCGTTTTTTAGTGCGTCTTGCCAGTACAACGTTAGCTGTACTTCTGTGGGCAGCCCGGTCAATTCTTCCTTAACGACATGGCCAGTCTCGCTGAGTAATACCAATTCTCTGAATTCGGTTTACAAATCCTCGTAAGGGCGTACGGTCGTACGCCCCTACAGACGGTCATCTGTAGTGCTATTTTTTGAAACTGGTATAAGTAAACCTGATAATCAATGGAACAGGAGGAGTTCCATTCCCTCCTGCCCTCAAGCGACAGCTTGCCAAACGACGCTTGCTTCTAATCTGATGTTGCCTCGGTATCGCAGGGCAGCCCTGGATCAAACACGATTTCATAAACGACTTGTGGCACCATCCGTTGCAACGTCATGAGATGAGCCTCAGCATCACCACGTCGCCGAAAACGTGCTATCGTCAGCCGCTGCAAGTGCGGCAGGGCGCGAATGATGCACCAGGGAGCTAGACGGTCAGCATAAGTCATAGTCGAAGCCTCTGTAAGGGTTGCACAGGAAGTCAGCGCACCTTGAATGACACTGAGAAGGTGCTGATACGTGGGAGTTTGCTCAAACGGGTGCAAGATCCAGGCGCGATCGGGAGTGAGCTGGAAACTGAGTTGATAGGCTTGACTCGGATTGACCTAAATGACCCAGAGCGCTTGCTTGGGCTGCTTTCGCGTTGTGTATCCCTGCGCTTTAAGGGCAGCACGCAGCAGCGCCATTTCGCGTGCCACCTGTTGCCCATCGATTCCTGTCGGTTGCATCACGCCGTTGAACTCCTGTACTTTGCTGCACTGCATGGGTCAACGTAACGAGAAAGCACCGGCAAAGACAGATCCAATGGATCTTGAAAGGGCACGCGTTATGTGCTTAGGCGTCTTGCTCCTTTGCAGCGGTCTCGGTGGCGAGGGGCGGACAAAAAGCCTGCAGGAGTGTCGCTGGAAGCTCCTGCTGATGTCGCAGTAAAAAGTCCATCACAGCCAGATGGTAGAGATCCGCTGGACTCGGAGCACGGTAACTGCTGCCACGGCTGAACCAGCGCCGCACTGTAGCAGGCGAACGCCCACAGATAGCCGCGATCGCTTCATAGCTGATCGCCCAATTGGCGTAAAATTGCCGTGGTGAGAGCCTGAGTGTGCAGTGGCTGTACCGGTAAATCAGCTGAAGATCCGTCTCCTGTAACGGCTGTGGCTCAGTCATGAGACTGTACCTCAGTCCAGACTGCCAGATCAATTTCCCAAGCAGTGTCGGTCACGACTTGGCCCAGAGGGTGGCTCAGCCAGACTAAATACTTCCATGTCCATTGCCCCTGATGATGGGCATAGGCGAAAAAATGTCCCAGGATGATACCAGTTTGAGTTTCAGACACATCTGACCATGTCAGCCAGCGCACGCTAGCCCCATCAGCAAATTTGGGTCTGGGTGACGCTTGGAGCACCAGCTCTGGTAACACAGTGATAGGTTGGAGTCGCCTCAGTTCAAAGGTTGGCAGGTCCGTAATCATGTCTGAATCGGCATGACGCAGAACGTGAAGCAAATCGGCGAGCCATCGCCCCGTCAGGCTGTGTGTCAGTTGCTGCACCAGTAAGGCTGCCAGTGCTTCCACTTCACACGCTTGCAAATGCATTTTCGCGGCGTCAAAGTTAGGGTCAGCATAATCACTCAGGCAAGCCATCAGTGCAGCGACCTTAAAAGCACAAAGGGCTTGAACATACCCGTCACAGCGATCGCTGCAAGGAGGGGGAGTTGTTGAAACAAACATAGCGAGTAGCTCCAAAGGCAAACCCGGACAGCATTTACCATCCGGGTTTCATAAACGATTGTGGTCATGGAAAAATTGAGCAGAAAGAGCCAAGTGCCCCAAGCTTTATGCTCGCTACTAGCAAGCTTCAGTGGTCAGCCTTGGTTTGACGTTACTCTTGCGCCAAAAAGACGAGAAACTGGAGAGTCTCTCGCCCTAGCGGTAGCCAGTAAGCTGATGGTGGAAGGGAGAGGGGAGGGAAGAAGAGCCGATCACTCCCTCTAGTGGCATCACTTGCGTTACAAGCGGTTATTTTAATTGCCGCCTTCTGGCTAGCGGAGGCGGGCGCTCAATCTGCAGGGTCAAGCTGTTGCAACTGAATATGTTTACGCCCCAGCACAACTGCAAACTCATCCCCCGTTTAGAGGTCCATTTGTTTGGTATACGCCTCACTGATCAATAAATTACCGTTGCTATGAACTCGCAGTCGATAGTTTGCGGTACGCCCACCCCGTCTGGGAGCAGTCTGTTTCCCGTCCAACTCAATGCCTTCAGCCTCGATAACCGTTTCCGTCCCCTTGCGGGGTAGCGGTCTAGTGAATTATCTGGGATTGTTAACTGCCGATCGAATCCAAACCGTTTCCGTCCCCTTGCGGGGTAGTGGTCTAGTGAACGGTAACTGTAGTATCAGCAGTCACGACACACGTGAACAAGTTTCCGTCCCCTTGCGGGGTAGTGGTTTGGTGAACGTACTTTGCTGGCTTGCTGTTAGGTGACGACTGGATGTTTCCGTCCCCTTGCGGGGTAGTGGTTTGGTGAACCAGTTGCGCTTGCTGTCGTTATCGGCAAGTCAACGTTTCCGTCCCCTTGCGGGGTAGTGGTTTGGTGAACTACTGAAGTATTATAACTTCTTTAAAGATCTCAAACGTTTCCGTCCCCTTGCGGGGTAGTGGTTTGGTGAACAGCTAAAGCCCAAAATTGCCGCTCCGTTTGCATAAGAAGTTTCCGTCCCCTTGCGGGGTAGTGGTTTGGTGAACTCCGATTAATTAAGACATTAATCCCGAAGAAACAGGTTTCCGTCCCCTTGCGGGGTAGTGGTTTGGTGAACTTGTGATTGTAGGCACCTCTAGCGTAATCGCTCGTTTCCGTCCCCTTGCGGGGTAGTGGTTTGGTGAACCCGATTCCTAAGAGAGTTCAAACGGAATTTAGGCTAGTCTAGTTTCCGTCCCCTTGCGGGGTAGTGGTTTGGTGAACCCCAGTCTATTCCTTTCGTTACTTTGCTTATACAAGTTTCCGTCCCCTTGCGGGGTAGTGGTTTGGTGAACCAACGGTGGTTCAGTTGATGGTTCTGGAAACTCAAGGTTTCCGTCCCCTTGCGGGGTAGTGGTTTGGTGAACAAGCGCAAAACACTTGCGTTTGGAATGGAAGGACGTTTCCGTCCCCTTGCGGGGTAGTGGTTTGGTGAACGCAACGATTCCAAATCACTGTTGCTGGTCACGTTCTAGTTTCCGTCCCCTTGCGGGGTAGTGGTTTGGTGAACGAGATCCTTTTGGCAGCTGAAGAGGTGGACCTTGTGTTTCCGTCCCCTTGCGGGGTAGTGGTTTGGTGAACGAGTCTCTTAGGAGGAAGTGCACTTGCCTTAGGTTTCCGTCCCCTTGCGGGGTAGTGGTTTGGTGAACATGGTACTGAAAACTATGGACAGACAATTGATCGGTTTCCGTCCCCTTGCGGGGTAGTGGTTTGGTGAACAATCCTGACCTTGTGTCAAAACGAAGCTAATTATTGTTTCCGTCCCCTTGCGGGGTAGTGGTTTGGTGAACCGTTTCTGTTTGCTATCCCGTGTGCATGGTTCATAAAAGTTTCCGTCCCCTTGCGGGGTAGTGGTTTGGTGAACTGTCATTGGTTATGCCAGTGTCGTCTGGATTCGGTATGGTTTCCGTCCCCTTGCGGGGTAGTGGTTTGGTGAACCTTCGCTAACTCGCTCCTCCAGTATTGCTTGGTCAACAGTTTCCGTCCCCTTGCGGGGTAGTGGTTTGGTGAACTTGCCATTAAAGGTTACTATATCCCGCATCCGGGAAGGTTTCCGTCCCCTTGCGGGGTAGTGGTTTGGTGAACGTTGAAGGTAGTCTCTATGACTCAAAGATCGGATAGTTTCCGTCCCCTTGCGGGGTAGTGGTTTGGTGAACCACAGGTTTCCCTAGACGGAATTCAATCTCGTAGGGTTTCCGTCCCCTTGCGGGGTAGTGGTTTGGTGAACTCGCAAGAATCTGGTTCGCAGCAATACCAACCTTGTTTCCGTCCCCTTGCGGGGTAGTGGTTTGGTGAACGCTAAATCCAATGAACTATATATCTACCAATGAAGGTTTCCGTCCCCTTGCGGGGTAGTGGTTTGGTGAACCCGTGGCTACTTGAAGTCATGGACACGGACGAAGAGTTTCCGTCCCCTTGCGGGGTAGTGGTTTGGTGAACGACTGCAACGGTTAAAATTCTGGTCGGTTTGTATTGTTTCCGTCCCCTTGCGGGGTAGTGGTTTGGTGAACCCTGCCCTTTTGAAACCCTTACGGAGTCGGGCTTTGAGATAGGCGTTTTTGAGGGGGTCTTTTTTACCTCTCAACAAGCGCCATTCGTTC
>Ga0163149_10004326_pt1 | contig 15645 bp, 17 predicted proteins | sample OliLakLV19MP5G1_FD_148604 | JGI IMG/M metagenome (GOLD analysis project Ga0163149, IMG submission 148604) | Freshwater microbial mat bacterial communities from Lake Vanda, McMurdo Dry Valleys, Antarctica - Oligotrophic Lake LV.19.MP5.G1 | ecosystem: Environmental > Aquatic > Freshwater > Lake >...
GCAATATTGCTCTTCGCATCGAACAAGAGCTCAAGTATCCGGGTGAGATCAAGGTGATCGTCATTCGTGAATCGAGAGTTATAGAATACGCTCGGTAGTAAAAGCAAAACACCGACTGCCCTTTATGGGCAGTTTTTGTCTTTCTAATAATATATGTTTGCTTTGACGAATTGCATTTTTATGTTAATGTGATGAAAATTTTGAAATGAAAAAAAAGAATAATATGATGTTCGACCTTACTCATGGTTGGAATCAAATTTTAGTCTACCTCGAAAATAGGGGGAAGATAACCAGAGAGGAGAAGCGGATGTTTTTGGATTTCTTTCTTGGTGTTACCGAAAAGAATATTCTAGAAACCTATCGAGTTTCTAAACAAGCTCTCCGAGAGAAAGTAAGTCAACTGCTCTCACTTGTATTGGCAACAAACGAAACCATCCTAGCCGATGCATTGAAGTATCAGGCGTTTCTTGAAAAAACCAAAAAGTTGAAGTTCCGTACGCTCAGCATGGAGACTTATTCAGACAAACTGATGTCTGTGTTAAATATGAGAGACGTTCGATTTTTGGACGGGTTGAAAATCAAAACTTTCAACGATCTTCTCTTTGTGGAGCTGAAAACAAAAAAGACGAAAAGCGCCCAAAAAGAAAATGAGCGACTGCTTGCAGTCGTTCAAAAGGTGGTGACACATCTTGGAATTTAAAAAAGAAGAAATTGAAACACCCGGAAATATTTCCGGGTATATTTTTTATACTCTGCCAAAAAGCTCTTCTGTGAAGCAATCCTATGTAAAAATCCGCATTGACTGAAATATCATTGCAAAATAAGGCCATTTTGGCTGAGTCGCCAAATACCCTTGATCTGCTTGCCTGTTTTCGAGGAAAGGCTATAATATCCATAGCTATAGGCTTCCCTGTAAGCTAAAGCTAAGCTTAGCATTAGTAGTTAACTTTTATGCGCCGAGCGAATGTGTCTGCAGACTCAAACGCAAAGAGCGCAAAATAATCGTATGAACAAACAAGCACTTGTTGATATGGTCCACGGAATGATCGGTGGCACCAAAGTCCAAGCAGAGCAGGTCGTCGAAGGAATAATTGAATCAATCGTTTCAACTTTGAAAAAAGGCGGCGAAGTTTCAATAGCAGGTCTCGGTATCTTTTCTGTGAAAGCTCGTGCAGCTCGCATGGCTCGCAATCCAAAAACTGGTGAGCAGGTCAAGGTCGCTGCAACTACTGTTCCAAAGTTCCGTGCTGCAAAGGCATTGAAGGACGCAGTAAAGGGCTAATTGAACCGATTCGTTCCCACTTATAAAAACACCACCCTCGGGTGGTGTTTTTATTTCTTTTCGTTCGGATTATGTGCTGGGTCGGGATGTGGCTCCTTGTTCTGCTCGCCTGGAGTAAATTGATCCTCTTTCTCATTTGGAGAAGGAGAGGGAGAAGTTTTCTCCCCGCCCTTTTTCTCTTCATTGTTCCCTTTCGTCATTTCTGGCTCAAGCATTTTCCCCTCCTTGTTGCGGAGCTCTCCGATTCCACTTCTCCATCCTCCTTCACTCATATGTGTATTGTATATTTATTTGATAATTTTCCCATTTTTTATAAATGTAAATCTCTCTACTCTTCCATAGGGATCCCGAGCTCACCACCCATCAGCCCCTTTATAGCTTTCGCATACTCGATCTCTTCTTGGGAAGATTCATTGTTTTGTCTATCAGGCAGACGCCCAACAGCTTCAGTAATAATTTCTGGTGAAAATGAAAACGCCTTTTTGATTTTAAGTATTATAGGATCAGCGTGTGCGGTCAAACCATCTTTTTGTTTATCCACTCCCATATACTTTTCTACACATTTTAATTTTACCATACTGACATATACATCGGCCATTTTTTCAAGCACCAAGGGAGGGACTTGTCTTCCTCCAAATAGAGAGAGCGTAGCTTCACCGAATTGTTCAAAAGAGTCGTGATCAAAAAAATCTCGTCCGGCAAATAGTTTTTCAACAGAGCTTGTCATATACTCGCTCTGCAAGATAACGTTTATATCTACACCTCGGATCGATTTCATAATTTTGAGTACAGCTTTCATGGTCTCCTTTGGCCAATAGAATGCATCCATCAAGACAGTGCTGTATGCATTTTGAACATTCTTTGTTAGAAGAAAAGAGTCAGAAATATCTACGCATTCACTCTCTACAAATTTTTTTACCTTATTGAGTTTTGCAAATATTTGCTTTGGCTGTTGCACTTCCTTCAACAAAAGCTCTTCTAAATGCTTGAGTCGAACTTCAACCTGAGTATCCTTTTTAAAAAGATTATTTTCAAAATTGTCGTTCGGTTCCATATGTGTATTGTATACTTATCTGATATTTTCCCCAAGATCGAGAGACACTCGAGTTCCGCGAACAGATGCTCCGATGGGTGAGTTACCTTCAAAAATATTACCATGGGGTATCAGTATAGTACGTGGGGCTTCAATTGTGTTATTTTTCTGCTGGGGGTTGGTTTGGTTGTTCATTATCATCCAAGTCCTCAAAGCCAAATACAGCACTGCCACGTACGAAAGCAGATCCCTCTTTTCCAAAAATAACTTCACATGTAAAGTCGACATTATTCTGAGCCCTCGAAGCTCGCGTCGCTATGGCATAAATTTCATCCGAAGGTATGTAATAAAATCGTATTCTATATCCAATAACATCGTACGGTTTATTCTCTTTTTGATCTATCGGTGGATTTGATGCCAACCTATTGGCCATTTCATAAATTTTGTTTGTTAAACTAGTATCACCTTGATATGCAAAAGCAAAAGATGTTTGAAGTTCAGCTAACGTGGTAGTATCTACAATATTGTTATCTCTCTTATTTATAATCTCAATCATGCGTTCTTTGTCTTCGTTACTAAAAGTATCATTTGCTTTCTTTCGCTTTTTGAAAACTGTTGTTTCAAAATTCATAGAATCCTCGATGTCGCGTGTAAATCTTTCTTTGTGCACATAATCGATTGCTTCTTGCGATATTTCTTTTATCGATGTGATTGCCTCCTTTGATTCATTGTGCATTTGTTCAAATGATGGATTTTGTATTTTCATTTTTTAAATTTATATTCTTATAAAAGCCCCAAGATCGAGAGACACTCGAGTTCCGCGCAGTCACGCTCCCGAGGAGAGAGATTTTTTCGAGGGCGTCGACTTTCGTCTAGACGCGCTCTCGAAAGAAAGTGTGAACTACATAAAACGGGATTGTCTCTCGGTCTTGAGCCACCTCGCCTCCGCGAGATGCAGCAAGACCTTACATATTATAAAACATTTTCTCATAAATTCTAAATCAAACCACCATTGTATACAACAATGAACCAAACAATAGCTTTTTGTCACAAAATTGCATCGATGGAAAAGGAAATAGCATTTCTTCGCTCTTTTGTGATAGGTATCTCGGGTCGTGATGAAGAAGGCAATTACAATTCTGCATTTGCAAAAAAAGTTCTTGCTTCGTCCCGAACGAAGCCAACTGGCAAAATAGCATCTGTCAAAGATTTCCTTCGTAAGTTTTCCAAATAATCCATGGTCACTATATTTCTACTCCCGTGATTTTGAAAAGCAAAATCGTGGTTTGCAGAAGTCTACATTGCTCAAACTAGCAAAGCTTATTGATGTGTTTATCAATAACCCGTTTAATTCTATGTTGCACACCAAACCTCTCACCGGCAACTATACTGGACATTACTCTTTTAGAATCACTCGGGAATACAGAGTAATCTTTAGATTTATTGACCCCACAAGCGCATACTTTGTGGCCATTGGTCAGAGAAAAGATATTTATCGCTAGTTTATAATATTCGACCGTTTATATATCTCTATCAACCTCCTTCGTATGAAAGAAGCTGAATAAAGAGCAGGAAGTTTTCATTTGAAAACCTCCTGCAAAAATATTTAACCACCATTTTGCTCTCTTTCGCGCTGTAACCCTACAGTGTTACTCGAGTATTACACCTCCGGTGATAATCCGGACCCTATTCCTGTTTGCCAACAGAACAGTGTAAAAATTATTTAATCAAACCAGCCTTGCGGAGTGCTTCCTCCATGGCATCATTTGATTGAGTCAGACCATCGAAACGGTCATCTTCAATCAGTTTTGCCTCTGGCTCAGCATCCGCTTCGTCCTGCTCAACTTCGGCCAAGGTTTTCTCAAAACTTTCTTCAGTACTAGCAATCAAAGCTTGCGCTTTTTCATATTCAGCACTAATTTCAGTTTTGATTTCCTCGGCCTTGGTTTTCACCGTCTCAATTCGTTCGGCTGAATTTTCAAGAGTTAAACCCTCGATCATTTCCGCTTTTAACGTTTGGAAACGGTTGCGCAGAACCATTCCCAAATCGGTCGTACTCCACCCTAGATAAAAGGGCATTTCCGACGGAATAGAAATTACACTTGAAATTTGGTTCTCGAAATGAGGAACCAAATCTTTTTGTGCAGTAGCGGACCGCGACACTTCGACTAATTTTTCATAGTCCTCATGATGGAAAGTGTCTTGTATGTAGCGAATGGTGCCATCACACACATTCGCTATCTTCACCCAGCTAGCTGGATCAGTTGGTGCATCTTTGGATGCTTTTTTTATTGTTTCTTCGATTACCTCTTTCGAGTCGAAGTCATAAACCCAACAGATCCGGCCCCCACTATCTAGCCATGACATGTCATTGTCTGACAAAGTAGAAGGAGGCATCTCCATCAAACCCAGATACATCACTGCATCCAGATAAGAACCGGTGCCGTCACCTGGGAGCTTAACCAGGCCTTCAATCCCCTCACCATTTATAGTGAGTTTTCCAACCATTAAGGTTGGGGATTTCCAGACAGGCCTGAAAGAAAACGACAGACCGCTTTCTTCCAGACTTACGGTCCCGAGGCGATTTGTCACCTCTCGAGACTCTTCTGATATTGCAGGTTCAAACCCGTTCTGAAAAAACGGTTCATAGATCAGTGTCTGCAGTTTTACTACAGAAACCCCCTTTGGTTGTTCTGCCGACCCAGAGCAGGTTGTTTCAACCTTCAGAAACTCTGTCTCTGACTGCAGGCGGAAGCCACACCTGGCAGAAAAATCTCGACCTCCATCGAGGACAACCAGCTGATTGCCGATAATCCATGTCATCCAGACACGGAAATCATCAACCTGCTGCTTTGCCTCTTTTGGTAGCAGATTATAAAACTCTTCACCTCCAGTAAGACCGAAGGTAAAATTGTTATAATCCGTATCAGAAGAAATTACTTCCTCCCGATATGCCACCGTACGCCTCACACCGAAATTGATTTGACTCTTATCAATTTCAATATAAGGTCCGCCCGATACCTGATAAGTCGGGGCGATTTCATCTACTCGCAGGAATTTCCCGCTTTTGATGATTATACATTTTTCGAGCTCCATTAATTTTGGATTCTCGATAATGTATTCACAGCCCTCCTGAAGGACATCTCCCCATGGGAGACTTTTTTCTAAGAGGACTATTTTTCCGTGATCACGGACCGGTTTTCCTGACCGGTACGTAAACTTAAAGTAATTTTTCATTATTTTTTTTAAATTTTTATTTTGCGCAAAATTACGCAAGATTTTTACGTACCAGCCCTTCATTCATCTGGTAACGCAACATGTGGGCCTGAGCCACATATTGTTGCATTTCACCAAATCCATTACCTACGCCATTAAATTCGGTGCAGGTGCTCGGCAGACGCGGATGCTCTACCAACCTGTTGTACCCACAGTACAACTCTTGCAAGCCTTCGTGCAATATGCCGAGGCTCGGCAAGCGGTTGTCGTGGCAGTACAACTGCTCGAGCGTCACCGGTAGCTGCGGTAATTCCGACAACTTGTTGAACCCACAAAAGAGTTCTTCAATCTGTGAGTTTTGCATGCACGGCAACGAAACAAGCTTGTTGCAACGTACATATAGCCTCAACATCCCTGCTGGTATTGCCTTTGGAAGGCTCACCAGCTTGTTTTTTTCAGCACGCAACTCTTCCAATGTTTTTGGAAGAGTTGGAATTGCAGTCAATTGATTTTTATCAACCCGCAATGTGCGGAGTTGCGTATGATCAATTGCTGGCAATGCCGTGAGCTGGTTGTCATTCAGCTCGGCAATCTCTACGCTCGCTGGAAATTCTGGAACGGATTCCAAATTATTCCAGTTCGCGTAAATCAATCGTACGTTTGGCGGCCATGCCACAATTTTCCCGATCTCACATTGATTGAGGATCAATTCCTCCATCTTTGTGAAACGTGAAAAATCCAGAGATCCCAACATTGGGACCTCTGATACGTAAAACTTCTCGAGCCCTGCTGGCAGAGCATCAAGGTTAATCATAACTTTTTCCCAGATCTGGGATTTTGGATCCCAATTCCAGATTTTTTCATTATGATCAATCTGAGCCGGCTGGCTCGGATCCTCAGGGAACGCCGGTGGAAGTTCCGGCTTGAACGGATTCCGCTCAGGAATCTTTTCTGTGTCCTTCTGGGTTACCCCTGGGGAGTTTTGTGAACCTCGTCCCCAATTGCAACAGAAGAACTGTCGCACGGTTGCCGGAATAGCCGGCAAACCGTCTTCACGCCAGCTACTCTTGAGATATAAAATCTCAAGGTTTTTGGCGCCCAGGAAAAAATCCTGGGGAAGTTTATCCAGGCACATATCCATGGCCTGGATTTCTACTACACCTGTCAAATCAGCTCTCATGAGCTGTTCAACAGATTTTGCTTTTATTATCATTTTTTGAGTTTTGGTTATTTTAAATTCCAATTTAAAATCAGAAACTAAAATAACCAAAACTCGCAAATGAAAAATTTTCCTATCAATCCACAAAAATAATTTATGAACTGAATAAGAAAGGAAGATGTAGTTTTTATGCCACATCTTCCAATTTTTTTAACCACTTTTTTAAAATTCTGCAAGCCAACAACCCTTTACTAGTTTGCAGAATTAAGTTGAATAATTATCCAAGGAACTCAAGGATAAATTCTTCAACTTCTTTCGGGTCGGAATGTCCGCCCCAAAATGAAAATTTGCCATTTATTTTTTTCCAGCTTTCACTGGTGCCACCCCATGGCGCTGGGGCAGCAGGAAATTTTTCTTTCAAGGCTGAGCACAGTTCGGCTCCACCAAAAAAGTTAACTTCCTTGTCCTCCCCCACGATGAGGAGGTTTGTGTACTGACCGTAAAAACGGTCAGTGAAAGGAGCACATTTGCTCTCCTTCACGTTGACGATGTACAAATCGCCAACAACCCTGCGGTGTGCCCAACCGCGTACTGCTCCGGCTTCGTGATCCGGAGTAATTCCCTGTGCACAACGATCCGACTGGCGGATCGCCTCAATAACACCCTTCGGTGTATTGAGCATTTCGAGGGCGGGAATCCAGCCCTTGAGATTAGCCACAACGAGCTTTTGATACTCGTTGAGGCTAACCTCCAATTTTTCCGCTACAACTTCCATGGGACACGTCCCACTTCCATTGTACATGGAGATTTTTTCGGTGTTCCAGCCTTCGGGTGCCTGCCCGTTGACTTTCACACCGATGATTTGGATCTCGGAATTCACCGAGCGATATTTTTCAATCGCTTCAGCAATTTTTGTCTCCAATTTTGCAAACTGGGCGCCCCATTTCTGCCCAGTAACAAAAACATGCTCACCAACTCCTTGCAGGAGGTTGATGATTTCTACAGTTTCCAAATCGGAAACCGGCACGACCCACAGGCGCGTGGGATTTCCGATTTTTTTAATTTCCGCCGCGTCGCCGCGAACGGTATCAAGGATGAAATCGGTGAACTTAAGTTCACCATTTTCTTCCCACGCCACCGCGTCCTGATTGGCGGCGTTTTTTATTGTTTTCGCGAGCTCGCTCAGAGCCTCGCGGTTCACCGCATGGTCCGCATACGCGATCCACACGGTCTCAGTCTGCACTTCCTGGGTAGCAGACAAGACCCACATTCCGGCGGCCTGAGTCAAGGTCGTAAGACCAAGCTCAGAGGCACGGGATTTGAGGTATGTCACCATACCTTCGTCCACGGCCTCACCGGATTTTTGAATGGTCGGGATATATATCGCATCCCGCTTGGATGCGAATGGTACCCCGAGGTGGAGTTGGCCTTCTTCACCTACTTGGGCCCACCAGCCCACTGTAGGTTCAAATGTGGAACCCCCACACTCCTTCACTGTCGTGAAGGGATTGGGGTTATAAGTTTCTATTTTCATTCTTTATAAATTTAGTGAACAAAAAATCCCAAGTCTGAGACTCTTTATTCACTAAACTTACAAGCATGAATTTCTATAAACACACATACCTTCACTCACACGGCCACCCTTGACTGTGTGGGGATTTGGAAAACCTCTCCTACTTTCCGGTCTTGTTTTACGTCTGTCAAATCAGCTCTCATGAGCGCTTTAATTGACTTTGCTTTATTTTTTTGATGCTTCTGCGACAAAGGAAGCAAAAAAGTTTTTTCCTACACCAAAACTGGTGAAGACTTTTTAAAAAAATTGTTTTATTTGTGTTTGGTTTACAAAAAACTTCTTTTAAAAAGAAACTTTGTTCAACAAAACTCTTGGATATGAAAATACCCCAATCAATTTACGAATTGCTTCATAAACTGAAAAAGGGTGCCAAGATTTTTTGTATGTGCTTGGCACATTGTTTGTATCTCCAACCGGGAGATGTTCGGAAGTCTTTTGACCATGGAGAAACATTTTTACCCAAAAATGTTTCAAGACTCAAACCATTCTGATCATTTTTACGTTCTAATCAGCGCTTTAACGTCCAAGAAGTTTATCTCGATGAAGGCTTTGCCTTCTTGGATTCCCCTGTTATGCCATCGAGACAGGGGTGGCAACCATTCTTATATTCCTCGTCGAAGAATAATAATGGCTGCGCCGTGAGAACAATCATACATTCGCATGATTGCAGAGACAGCCTCTTCAAAGACTGCCTTCTCACGTTTTTTTTGCTCCTCCACCCTCTGGGAGTTGCACTCTGGGCAGACAATTGTCTTTCCGTTGTGCAATCCTCCGCAGATTGCATCGAAGCCGCTTCCAAACCCCTGATATAGGGCTCGGAAGCTTTTTCCGCATCCTTCCATATTTCAAAAAACTTTTCATTTACTGAAATATGGAAGGATGATTCCTGTTTCGTCTTGCCAATCGATATTATTCAATCGGAAGACTCGTCAGTCCGCCTTAGGCGGAGACAGGTGGAGATTTTGAGGCCTCCAATTGTTATTAACCCTAACCCCTGTTGGCATTTTTGATGGTTGCCTTCCATATTTTTTTCTTTGTGGCTACCTCGTGATTTGTTTCCTTGGAAACTCCTCTTTTGGCTTCACTTATTTTTTACGTTAAGAAAGAATATCTCAACGACGACTGACTACTTACTATTATTCAGTGTCTGTCGTAGTACAAGGCAACACCTTACTTGGGTTCTTCCTTACGGAAGTCCAAGTATGCAATATCACCTTCGGTAAATACAACTTGCGTCGTACTTTGTCCGAGGGCTTTTGCACACTTCTCCAAGCAACTCAGCACCGCAGCCTTATACGCCTCAAGGACGGTATAAGCTGGGTTACAAGTGCCGGAAATTTCGGCTGTTGCCTCACCACCTGCAGGGCATCCCCAGTCCGTGTGGTATACAGTTTTACTGTCTTTTATGACAGCTCCAACGTATACTCCACTTTCTGTGTGGACCTCGGCTGCGGCTTTTTGCCATTCACGGGCAACGATTTTCATCGCTGATTCGCTCCATGGCATTAAAAGCCGTTTCAGCCATGACATTTTATTGCCATGACCGTAGCCTTGGTTAATCCCCAAGGTGGCTGAAAAAGAAATTGTTTTTCTCATACGAAAAAAAATTTTCTTTTTCTAAAGCAACGGATTTAAGGCTCCGGCAGTCTTACGGGACTGTTTGCTTGCCAAAGATCTCTAGTTTTCATCCCAAGGGATTACTCGCCAGACACACTTTGGTCTAAAACCTAAAATCTATTTCTCGCAAAGATTATCTTTTCGCGCTGGCATTTAGTGTCAACCAGATGACAATTTCGAGATACGAATACCCCAATCAATTTACAAATTGCTTCGCAAACTGAATAAGGGTGGCAACGTTTGTAGTTGCCACAGAGTTAACCCGTTTAACCCCATGTAACCCCCTTTTGCTGTTGTGTCGTATTTCAGACAAGGAAGCAATCCTTAATGCACACGGTGGCTATTCTGTACCCGTACAGAAACTTCACCTATTATCCTCGCAAGTGCGTGCGAGCTCCCTGAAAGACTATCCTTTTACAGAAGTCTTCCAAATTTCCCCAAGGGTGCAACCCCCTGAGAAAAATTTGAAAGGTCTATTCTTCTTTCCCTTATTAGGGGGAAGAATAATCTTTTTTACCACCGTTACCCCGGGAAGGGTAACGCGGTTTGAAATTACATTCTCCATATTGGAAATTAAAATTTCAACAATCTCTATTTCTCGTGCGTAGAGGTGCGACGTTCGGTTAGTGTGACGAAACACAGAAAGTTTTTTATGATCTTTTATGAGGCGACTTCCATCCTCAATTTCTTATCCGGTAGATCATGACCGGTTGGTTACCCTATATAGGCCTTCAGGCCTATATAGAGCATCATCACACCAATCGAACTGATTGGTGTGATGATTGCCCACTGATCTCCGGGCACCATCATTGCGATGGTAATCCCGGAGAGAATGAACAACCATCCCATGAGGACCAGCCCCATGGGAAAGCTTTTTGCTCCCATACTTTCATCATCAAAAATTTGATAACAAAATTATGGGAGCAAATCCCAATCCCTCACCAATTTTGAAAATTAGTAAGGGAATAAGGGTGGCAAACTTGCGTTTGCCTCTTATGCCATTTTCTCTATAATCCCCTCTGCTATATCATCAACGACTCCTTCGACGCACAAAACTTTTGCTTCTATGCGATCACCGTCTTGCATGATGTGGTCAACCATTTTTTTAAGTTGCACAATTTCATCCTGCAAAAGAATCACGTCTTTGTTTTCTCTCTTCATAAGAAAAAAATCAAAGGCAATAGATGATAGGCCGAGAATGACTGAGAACACAGACAAAATTATCCCAATGAATGTTATTGTGTTCATATATTTATATTTACTCCACAAATCACTTTGCGGAGCATAAGTACGTCGAATACTCTATTCTAGATTTTCGTTTCATGAATAATCAGAATTGTTTCGGCGCACTATATGTAGTTGTTAAGGTTCAACCTCGAGTACCACATCTCGTCTCTCTTCAGATGACTTCTGTGATCTCTCCGACCGCATGCCGGAGCTCCCTCACTCAAGGAACATTTTTTTCAAGATCTTTTGATAGTCCAATTACCTAAAAGTACTACCTATCTTGCTTCTCAAAAGGAGAAGGTTGTGAAGAAGACTTGTATCGATCATGACCGCTCTGTAATAGATGTTGACGGATGATTCGCATTCAATCTCTCTCCTCTTCACAACTCTCTCCTCAAAGAGTTTGTTTCGGCTTATGTTCCGAAAACATTTGAACGAATATCGATGGGTTAGGTCTTTATTCGCTCTGGATGTTTTCACAACCATGTGGCAAGTTGTACCGTCTGACTCTCCGTTTGCATGGGACTGTCATTTGGCTTGTCGTGGTGGGTGCAAACAATTGATATATCTGAAAAGGACAATTAGCTACTTACTCTCTCCTCAAACGGCGATTTTTGGCTCCCCTGACCATTCAAGTAAATTGCTCTCCTTTTCAATCAATTCTTTTCCCAAAGAACATCAAACTAACTTACACATAGTATAGCAGGTATTTAGAGAATTGTCAATATCACATGGTAATGACATTTTGTTGGAATATAAAATGCTTGATATATATAGCTATTTCAGTTATCCACATTGTCATATTTGCATGACAAAAGAGAATAGGGTACCATGTTGGTATGACAAACAGCATCAATGAAGAAAATATATTGATACAAGCAGGGCTCTCCGAAGAGCAAGCACTCGTCTATGACACTCTCCTCGAGCGCGGTCCGCAGAAGGCCTCCAACCTCTCGGACTGGACAGGTGTGAAACGCGGACTCACCTACAAGGTATTGGAACAGCTCGAGATCATGGGACTTGTCGAGAAAAAGGGTGGAGAAGGTACCGTCGCGACGTTTTACCCACAACATCCATCCCTCCTCATGCATACACTCGAAGGTCGCGAAAAAGAGCTTGCTCTTGCAAAAGAGATGCTCACTTTCTCTCTTGGGACACTCTCGTCCAAATACAACCTCATCGCCGGCAAGCCGAGCGTGCAATTTTTTGAGGGCGCGCAAGCTGTAGAAAGAATTACTCGCGATTACCCAAACGCAGGTGAGGAAATACGACAAATCATAGACATAGGCCATGCAATGGAATCTATTCCGAGTGAAACAAAAAATTACCAAGAAGAAAGACTCAAGAAAAAAATCAGCAAGCGCATGATCGTCACGCATTCGGATAGAAACAAAGCATATATTGCGCATCCGGTCGCGCTCACTACATACAAAACCATTGATGCAATAGACTCTCTCTCCGTTTCTATACAAGTCTACGGTGACAAAGTAAGCATACTGGAACTCAAAAAGGAAAACATCATAGGACTTTTGATCGAAAATGTGGACATAGCAGACTCTATGAAAAAGATCTTTGACGCTCTCTGGGAGAAATCAAGCTAACGCGAGAGTGTTATCTCGTGTACTGTTGCACCGGTGTCATGGTAGTTTTCACGGGTGTCCGTAATAACAAAGCCAAATTTCTCTATATATGTTTGCAACATCGGGTTTTCACTATAGCAGTCTGCAACAAACGGAGCATCCTGTGCCAATTCGTCAATAACTTTTTTCAAAAGCTCTGTACCAATACGTGAGCCTCTCACTGTCGGATTCACATTAAATGACGCACCGTACCACGAACCATTTTCTTGTTGTATGACACGCATAACAGCGATCACGTCTCCTTTGTATTTTACTGACACAATCATTTGTTTTGGATTTTCTTTTTCCAAACCGTCTCGGAGAGTTCCGCGCCAGTATTCACGCAAGCCCTCTGGATATTGTTTTGTATTTTCACGATGCATCACTGCAATCTCTTGTACCATCTTTTCAGGTAAAGGACTTCTGCTATATGCGAGTTCAATATCTTTGAAATCCTCGAAGCTAAATTCACCTCTATCCACCAGAATTTTACAAACTTCTGAAAATGCAAAGGCAGACGTTTTTGCGAGTTCGAGCTCTTCCAAAAGTTCACGTCCTATGTCATCACAAGTTACCCCTTGGCATGTCAGAACTTTTTCCGCATATTCCTCAAGGAGATTTTTCCCTCGCACCAGTAGCTTTTCCTTTGCATTTTGAATAATCTCGGAAGTTGCATGATCGCCCAGATTTTCTCGCACAATATCCGCAACGTCGCTCGCAGCATCCACTATCTTACCGTATGTACCAAACAGCGACTGAGCCGACTCTGGAGACAATTTTTCACCCAAAAGCAGTATTTTATCCCCCATAGACTGTCCTCCGCTTGAAATAGATAAAAATGTTTTTATACCCTGTTCTCCAAATACTTTTGCAAAATCTATGATTTTTTTGAAACTCTCACCATTTTTACCGGCCATATAACCAACAAGGTACGCTTGCTCAGGACCTAGTTGATTGATATCAAACGAAAGATCTTTTGATATTTGTTCGCGAATGCTTTTGTCAAAAAAAATTCGTTTTTCTTCTGCGAGTGAAACCTTGCCATCTATTATTTGCGCATCGGGTAAATAACTTTTTACCTCGTTAGCATCCATAGTAAATGGTAAAAATTCATCAGGAAGTGAATATTCCGTATATGTTTTTACTGTTGGGTAGTCTATAAACATACGTTCCCAACCAGGACGAATTTCCTCTAAAAATTTGTTTACTTCTGCTTTTTTTTCATCTGAATCCAATAACAAAAAAATGGGAGTATCCCCATTGGGGTTAAAGTGAAATACTCCCCTTTTTTCATCAATAAGGTTTGGGGTCATATTATCCATAAATCTTTCAATTTTGGATTTCTTTGTCAACATATTTTCTGGTCTTGCGTATGTATGTACAAGATACGGAACAGTATCTCGAGATTGTAATTCTGCAAATATAGACGATGTTTCACGTAGAATCTCCGCTATCGTCTCCTGGCTTAATTGCAATTTATCTCGCGCATTGCCTGCCCATTGATATGCAAATTACACATACTCGTACGTATACTCTTCGTTATCAGCAAGCAATTGAATATCATTTAGTGCAAGTTTAATAGCATTAAGTATTTGTAATTGCTTTGCTGTTGATATTTTTCCTTTAGAAAACAGATCCATAGTTGCTACCATCCCTACACGCGCGTGCTCCACACTATCAAATATATTCGCTACCAATTGACCGTTCACCGCCCTCTCAATACCACCTTTATTCTCCAATAAAAATTCCGGCATTGAGCAGATAGAAAGGATTTCCTTTTGTATCTGTTCTACAAAAAGATTTTCTTGATGATTTTTGTTTGTTCCAGGAGGAAAATCCATGGTTCCCATATACACCATTGTAACTGGAAATACACAAAATATCGAGCTCTGTCAGATTTGTATAACAAATATGAGAGCAAGAATGCTCTAGTTTTTGAATTGTGTCGTGTATGCAGACCAGGATATTAACAATATGTTTTCAATCATTCTGTAATATGCCCATTTTACCCCACCTCGAACAAGCAAGAGTAGAGCGGTTTGAGTACTATTTCAGATGTCTTGCTTCAAACTATCTGATCGTCACGCATGGTACTGACTCAGTTTGTTGTAAAATTATATGTACATTCAACGCTGTCTATCAATCCACAAATTTTTATGAGTTGAATAAACAGGAAAAGTGCATGTAACAGAGGCACTTTTCCAAAAATTTTTAAAATCCTTCTTTGGCCTTACCGAGCTCTTTTGTCCCAATTATTACTCGGTTTATGTTAATGCTTTCCGAAAATCCCATGCCTATAAGGATTTTCTGGAATTTTTGTGTTTTTGGTATGTACGACACAATCGTACATAGTTTTTTGTATGGCCCTGCTTCCAGTAGGCCAAAAATTAATTCCGATGTTGTTTGTGCCAAGGTACCTCTTAGGAAGTGCCTTGAATTAAAGGTGACTAGTAGTTTGCCTATCTCTATTTGGCAAACTTTTTTTCCGGATTCGTCAATAGACGAAAACTTAACGTCCGGATTGTCCCCTCTAAAATCAGGATTATAATCTCCCGATTCGTCATACCGTAAACGATCCGCTACGGAGTTGGAAATCATTTTTAGATACTCCATTTGATCGCCCTCGGCGATCAAAGTTATTCTTTCTAAGTCTTGCATTATAGTCGGCCCTCCAGGCCGTTTTTTTTTGATTAAGAAATATCGCGACGATCAATATCTTGATTGCCGAGTATTTCTTAATCTGATGGAGATTTACCTTTGAAGCAGAACACTTGTAGAATAGAAATATGAGAACATATATGCATTTGTGTTTTGGTGAACGAAAGAAAATAGAGAGGTTTTTGAATAACAAAAAAAGCATTCGAGCGATAGCGAGAATGCTTAATAGAGGTATCAGTTGTATTTCAAATGAGATCAAAA
>Ga0163149_10004330_pt1 | contig 15635 bp, 6 predicted proteins | sample OliLakLV19MP5G1_FD_148604 | JGI IMG/M metagenome (GOLD analysis project Ga0163149, IMG submission 148604) | Freshwater microbial mat bacterial communities from Lake Vanda, McMurdo Dry Valleys, Antarctica - Oligotrophic Lake LV.19.MP5.G1 | ecosystem: Environmental > Aquatic > Freshwater > Lake >...
ATTCGTAATACCAGCATAGCGCCAGCGAATCTGTGATGGATCGGCATTGGCGGCAATAATATAGGTACTTTTGAGGCGGCCATCGGTGCCATCGTAGTGCAGGTTAATGCCATCGTAGAGCTGCCCGTAGGTTATGCCGCTATAGGTTGGCAGGTTTGTGTGCCATTGTGCTGGTTGGCTACCATCAATAAAATTGGCCACACCAGGGATCTGGGTTCCTGGACGCAGATCGGGTTGTGTTGCAGCACCCTGAAACTGCATACGCACAATGGCAGTGTTCTCGGCGGTGGGCAGGCTGAGGATAACCTCATTCATTGTGAAATAGAGGGTTCCGCCCATGGCTTGCGTTGCGAAGCGCACCTGTGCATCCGTCTGGCCAGCATTTGGAACAAAGGCAAGTGGCATCTGGCTGAGGTTGGCCGTTGTAGGCACTGCTGGAGTTCTGCTGGGGTTGGCATTCAATGTTCCACGTGAGGTAAGCAGCGATGCAACCAGCACAACCAACGCTGACAACATGATCGCGCTAACGATCTGTGGGTTGGCAGTGATCCGTTGACCATGATGCTGGGATGATGGTGGGATGGTAACCATGGACATACCCCCTGGTAAATGCAATAATATGGAACTACTATGCACAATCGGCATCCACTATGATATTATCGTAATTGCGTGCGATGAATATAGAAAAAACACGAGCGATTCCGAGTCGGAATCGTCGCAGACGCTCATGTAGTGGCGGTAGCGATGCAAATGTAGTGGCGGTAGCGACGCAAGATATTGCGTCGCTACCGCCCGACAAACCATTGGAGAGATGCGGATGAGCGATACCGCCACACGAGTCCAATCTGCTGTGCGAGAACCAAGTAGCGTAACACAGGATTCGGCTACTCCTGTGGTTCTCTCAGCAGTGGCAGCCAATATCACTTCATTGCTTCAGGCGATCAATGCCCAGCTGCACCCCGATACGGGCGAGTTTGTTGGCCGCGCCTTTGTCTATGATGCCATTCAGACATTCATTCATAGCCGCAACCGCATGTTGGTGCTAACGGGTACTCCAGGCGTTGGGAAGACAGCCATAGCCATTGAGCTTATTCGCACCCATCTGACGGATGCACAGCCGTTTCTGGCGCACTTCTGTTCGTTGCCAAATGGGGATAACCCATTACAGTTCTGCCTTGAATTGGCCAACCAGCTGAAGGCCAGCCTTGGCGATGACTATAAGCTTGGTGCGATTGTTGGTCGGCAACTAAATGTTGTTCAGAATGTCAATGTTGGCCAGGCTGGCAGCGATACGCGGGTGGTTGGGGTTGAGATCAAGGAACTCAAGCTTGGCGATATTCATCCGCGTGAGGCGTTCCGCGCACTGGTTCGTGAACCGCTCCAGGCGTACCATATGAAATATGGCAAGGCCCCTGGCGATGTACCGCTCATGATTGTGATTGATGCGCTTGATCGTGTGTGGCAGTGGGATGGCGGCCAGAGTTCCAATATTATTAGTGTGCTTTCCGATGTTCAGGATCTCCCGCCGTGGGTGAATTTTATCTGTACTGCCCGGCCAGGTCCAGCCGTCCAGGCATTGCGCGCTCAGGCTGGTGTGCGTATCTATGATATTGCTGCGACGGGCAGCGAGAATCTGGCGGATATCGAGGCCTTCCTGCGTGAGCGATTTCTTGGGCAGTTGGATGCGAATGCATTCACGCTCTTGGAGCAGGTGCTGGCCGCTTCTGAACTGAAGGATGCCCAACCAACGGCAATCGACGCATTGATTACAAAGATCGTTACTGTCAGCCAGGGCAATTTCGGCTACCTGCGGCGCTATGTTGGTGCCTGGCGGCTGGCGCTCAACCCAGTTGCTGGGCAGTTGGCTCTTGATCCAAGCAACCTCCTGCGTTTTGATGGCCTGACCCTTGATGCGGCACTCGATGCCAGTTATGCCGCGATCTATAATCAGGTTCGCCCGGCGTTGGAGGAGAATGCGGCGGATGCCGATCAGTTTGTTCTGGCAACCCTGGCAATCGCGTTTGAACCGCTGACGATCCCCATGATCGCACGATTAGAGGGTTGGAGCGGCAAGCTATCTGATCTGGCCGATTCGCTGGTGCGCCTATCGCCAGTTCTTGAACAGGCTGGCAGTGGTGATCAGCAGACCTATGCGTTCTACCATCGCGGCTTTGCCGATTATATACGGCGCAATCTACCGCTGAGTGGCCGTGATCGCGATTTGCGTGCCGCACAGGCTCTCGAACGAACCGATGATGATCTGCAACTACAAGCCTATGCCGCTCGCCATCGCTGGGATCACCTCTTGCGTGGGCTGGATCTGAGTGCGACTCTTCGCACAGAAGCCAGGGATCAATCGACACCCAGCGTGGCAGTGGAATTGCCGATCGATTGGCGTGGTGGGGTTGCACGCGTCAACGAGATTGCGCCCGATGCTGTAACCCGTGCGCAGTTGCTGCGCATGTTGGCGGCTCGGGCGCTCGATCCATCCGAATCGAGCGTGCAGGGCAGTTGGTCGGTTGCGCTGAAATGTTTGCGTGAGGCGGTGAGTGTTCTGGAACGCAGCCGAGCGATCAAACGGCTGCAAAAGCGCGGTGGGCGCTTCGATGGCGCGAAGCCGCCACAGGAGCAGATCGAGCTTGAACAAACCCTGATTGCGCTCGGCGATGCCTACCGGATTATTGCTCAACGCATGGATATTGGTGGCCGCCAGTATGAGGATTGGATCGCAGCACGGCGTGGGCTCTATATTCTATGGGATGCATTTGTACGGCTGCCACTAACGCTGTATCTGTTGATGGTGCTGCTAACCCAGGGCGTGCGTGAGATCCATATTCCGGGTGCGCTCGAAAACCTTGGGCGTGGCCAGGATTGGACGATAGCGCGATTATATGTGCTCAGTGTGAGTGCCTATCGCCGGGTGCGGGCGCTCGTTCAGCAGCGCATGGATATTGAGCTTGAGGATGATATTGTTGAACGGTTGGCCCGTACGTATATGCTGATGGGAGCCTATGATGCAGCTTCTTCCACATACGAAGGGTTGTTATCACGGCCAGCAGCGATCAACTCGCAATGGCGTCGTGCGATCTGGTTGCATGCCCTTGGCGATGTGCTGCTGGCTCGCCGCCGCGCCGACCGTGCCGCCGAGGTGTTAAGCGAGGCGCTACAGACATTCAAACGAACAGAGGCACCTGTGCTTCAAGCGCGGGCCATTGGTTCGCTTGCACTGGCACATATGCTGCAAGCCGAAACCGCCGATACACGAACCGATGGTGTGCGGGCCATCGATCTTGATGATCAGACCCTTACCGAATGCAATGAAGCGCTGACTGCCTGGCAGGATGTCACCAAGTTGCAGGGTGATGAAAGTGGCAGTGTTGATCCATATCTGGCAGTAAGCCGCATTGGCAACCTGCTCTGGCGTTTGGGCCGTAACGAGCGCCTTTCGGAGGAACAGGTTCGCAGGGCCCAACAGCTCCGCAGATCGATTGCTGATCGCCATTTCCCACAGCGCTTTGAACACCCTCTGCTGCGTTTGTTCCGCATGTTTGCGACAGTATTATTGCCAGCAGCGCTGATTCTTGGATTGATGCTGCTTGTGCAAAACCCAAGTTCGTTTCTACTCAGCACTCGTACCGAGCCAGCACTGCAGCCACCACTCGTCGATCTGAATGTCTACCCAAATAATCTGATCAGCAGTGGCACGGCGATACCCAGCGTACTCACGAATAGCGAGGTTACAAAGTTGATCAGCAGGGCGGGTTGGCGGCAGTTTGCGCCTGAACCACCCAAACTGACACCACCGCCGTTTGATCTATTGGGTGTTCTTGCCATTGGCCTGCTGATCAGTGGCGGGTATTTGTTGCTATATCTGATCTTTGGCCTGTTGTTCATTATGATCGCCTCACCCGCCCATCACCAGGTTCGACGGCCAGGGCGATTGATCGTTTCGCGTGATGTGTTGCGCTGGGAAGGCCAACCAGCGCTTGGCGTATGGCGCGAGACATGGCGCTGGTCGCGGCAGGAACTAGCGCTCATTGCTGGTGCTGCACGCCAGCAGTTCAGTACACTGATCGGGCTAACGCTGGATGAACAGCATCAACAGCAATCTGCCCAACAGATCATCGTTCCGCTAACCATGATTGAACGGGCGGTGACGCTTGATCGGCGTGAGCGTGGGCAATTGCTTGGCGATTTCTCGTTTACCCAGATCGAAATACAGCCGATTGATCCACAGACTAGTACTCCTGGGCAGCACACTAGCCTCTATATTCCTGGTTCACTGGTGTTCTATGATGAATTGTGCGATGAGCTGACTCAACGATTGGGGCCGACACGCGCCCGCCGTTTTACTGTCGAGATCATTCGCAGTGTCAGTGGTGCCTTCTTCTTTCTGACGCTGCTGTATATCGCCATGCTGGCCGTTCTTTCTGCCCGTGCGCCATTGCAGCTACAACAGCCCATCCCCCAGCTAGGCTATTCACTCAACGATCTGTATGTGCTTGTTGCACCCGGTATTTTGTTACCGCTGCTCTGGTGGTTTGTGGCCCAGCCATTGGCCGCACGGATTGTTCGGGGCCGGGCCACATTGGCCCTAGTAATGACAGCACTTGTTAGTGTATGCCTGACTGGTGCGATACTATTTGGTGGTGATCGCGCCAACATACTGCGTCTCAATCCCGATCTATTTACACCAACACTGGCGATCGGGATGCTGGCCGCACTGACAGTAAGTGCGCTCCCGCGTCCGCTCTACCGGGCCTTCCGGCGCGGCCACGAATTATTTGGCACGCTGCTGGCTGTTGCGGCACTGGGTTGTATTCTTGCACTGACCTACCGTGTTAGTATCACTATTGCTTGGTATGATGCCCTGGTACAGGGCAATCTGGCGATTCGTTCTGGTTTAGCAGATAGTGCATGCACCCAGGCGAAGCAATGCCCGGATTTCAAACAGGCTGCCGACCGCTATGACCGGATGATCTGCCTGCGGCCAGGCGCGAACGAGGGCTATGCCTTTCGTAGCTTGGCCCGTATCGCTCAGGGCCAATATGGTGCGGCGCGCCAGGATCTGTTTGATGCGTTGCGTACTGCCAATGGCGATCCGCCAACGGCCCTGACCGGCTGCCCGCAGACCATCGTTGAGCATGCGTCGGATAGCACAATCGCTGCGTTACATGCCAATCTGGGTGCTGCGAGTACCCTTCAGGCACGTTCTCAGGAAAGCCTTGCACTGGCCGAACCGCTCTATCAGGAGGCGCTCTATCATCTGAAACTGGCATTACAGCCAGATCAAGCCGTCGTTCAGGCAAGCCAGGGAACTTCAGCAGCGCCAACATCCGAATCGCTGAGTTGTTATTCACTCGCCCGCGATCTGCTTGATCTGAAGCCGGATCGGAGCGAGGGATTGAGCGCACCAGATCCACAGGCTCTTCGTGCTGACCAGGCCGATTATATGTTGCAACTTGCCGATACATGTTCGAGCCTTGGGTTCACGCGCCTGCTGGTTTCGGCAAGTCGAGCAAATCGAGGGTTGGTTTTTAGCCAGTCATCACTGGAGGCTATCTCCACCACAGATCCAAAAAATGCCTGGTATGATCTGATGGCGGCCGTCGCCCAATATGCAGCGGTTGCTCATAGTTCCAATGATGATCTGAAGTTTGCTCGTGCTGAACGTGGCAAAGCTGCTGCCTGGCTCATTCTTGGTCAGATCGAGAAACTTCCGGTTGGTTCACCATCAAATAATACCTACCTGCTGCGGGCGCTCACGATCTATCGCGATCTGCAATCCCAAGAAGCCCCGGATGAGACGATCTATGCAGGCCAGGCTTGGAGCTCTATTCTGCTTGGAGCCTGGAATGATGCGCGTACTCCAATCGCTGAAGCGCTTCGCCTAAGCCCGCGCAACCCGACCTACCCAGCGCTGGAGGGTTTGTTGTCATGGCTTGATGGCACCACCTACCGTTCGGCTACATCGCCTGAGTACACCAATGCGATGAATCAGGCGGTGAAGCACTATACAGAAGCGATTGAGCTTAGTGATCCACCACCAAGCGAGGCCTTCGCCACACGCTCACTGCTCTACTATAGCCTGCGTAATAGCCCCCGTAACGAAGCCTATACCGATGAAGATTATAGTTACTGGATGCATCAGGCGATCAGCGATATGGATCGGGCAATTCTGATTGCCGATCAAGAGAAACGTCAGCTAAGCGATCAGGTTGGTTATCGCTACTGGCGTGGCCGCTTGAGCTTTAACCTCGCGACCACCTGGCAACGCAAACTACGCGGCTTGCATACCTGGGCTGAAGTGGTACCGCTGTACAGCGCGGCGCTAGATGATTTCACCAATGCGGTTGCTAACGATACGGTTACCAACCGCCGCAATCAGTACGATACCCTGTTCATCCCATGGTCACGGGTTTTGCTGAACAATGCGGTGCATCTCCAATTGGCTGAACAAGCAATCGATGCTGGTGATTACCCAACTGCCCGCCGTGAGATTGAACTGGTTGTTCCGCTGCTATCAGGGAATAAGGATTGGGATTCGCTCACCGAACCGCGCCCGGAATATTCGTTGTTGCATGGTTCCATCAGCCTCGCGCTTGGTGAGCCAGATGATTTTATTAATGGGCAAACAAGAACGATCGGGGCGGTGGCAAGCTATGATCAGGCGATTGAAGATATCAATAAAAATATGATTGTTGATCCGAAGCTGCGTGCGGCTGTCTATCGGGCGGCGATCGATGATCTCGATATGCTGATCAAACGAGGGCTGCCAAGTAGTTCGTATAAGGCGGCGAGTACAATTCGCCTGAAACTCGCTAGGGCAGCTATACAGGCCTCGGATTTGCAACAAATACCGTGACTTCTTGTGGTCAGGTGACGTTATGTGACAGGGTGACAGGGTGACTTCAGATGCACTACCACGATATGACAATCGAGGCCGATGGCTTGCGCGGCGTTTCGCTTTCCGATGGCCGACGGCTGGTTCAGTTTCATATGCGGGTTCTCGATTCGCCAGCTGGTGAGATGCGCCCCGAACAGGCGATCCCAGTTGAGTATATTGAAGAAGAGATCGCAGCGGTTATCAGTGCCCTGGCGGCCCGGACGCTTGATCCACCTCGTTTGCTGTTGTTTGCCCAATCACTCGGCATGCTGCTACTCCCACCGCCGCCAGATGGCGATTCGCCTGGTGTGCGCAATATGGTGATCGATTCATTGCTGCAGATTGGTGCTGACGAAGGGCTGCGCTTGCGCCTACGCCTACCACCCGAATTAGCGCCGCTGCCATGGGAATATGCCTACCTGCAACGAGATGGCAGTGATGCCTCGCACGGCTTTCTCTCGCTCGATCCACGGATTGCAATTGTTCGCCACGAACCTCTATCGGCTGCTGATCTGCCGCCTTATCAGGGCCAACAGCTGCGATTAGTCGCAGCACTGGCCTCACCCGCTGGCCTGCCTGTTCTCGATCTGAGCGCCGAGCGGCGGGCGATTGAGCAGGCCTGTGCCAATCAGGCTGGGATCGATCTTGCTATTCTTGATCCAGCAACCAGCCAGATGGTTGAGGCTGCGCTGGGTGGTGCCGAGATCTTTCATTTTGCTGGCCATGGCCTGGCCCAAAATGGTGGCGCAATTGCACTGGAGGATGGCCGCTATAGTGCCGATCAGTTGGCAGCCGTATTGCACACCAATGGTGTTCGGCTGGCGCTGCTTGGCGGTTGTGAAACTGGCCGCCGTGATGGACATAATGTATGGAGCGGAACTGCGCCAACACTGGTTCGTGCGGAACTGCCGGCTGTGGTCGCCTACCAGTTTACCATTCGTGATACTGCTGCAATTGCTTTTGCTGGTGCCTTCTACCAGGCGTTGGTTGGTGGCCTGCCAGTTGAGCGAGCGGTGGCAGTTGGCCGATTGGCTGCCTATGCCATTGAACCACAGGGGCGTGAATGGGGCGCGGTTGTGCTGTATCTGCGCGCCAGCGATGGGCTACTGTTTGCTGGCAGCCACGATGATGCCATTCGTACCCAGGCGGCCAAGACGATTACGGCAGTACTGGATGTGCGGGCCGGGCAATTGACTCATTCAAAGATTATTGTGATGCAGGTCGGCACGATTAAGGCCGATAACCTCAACCTCAATCTGTCGCTCAATGCTCCGCAGCTTGGCGATGGCAACACCATTACTGGTATCATGATCGATGAGTTATGATGAGAAGTGCTATAATTGCATGGCTATGTATGATGCCTATATCTTCGACCTTGATGGGACGGTGTATCTTGGCGAGGCACTACTTCCCGGTGCCGCCGAGACGATCTCCCGCATTCGTGCGGCAGGGCGGCCAACCCTGTTCCTCTCCAATAACCCAACGCGCACCCGCGCTGCATATGCCGAGAAACTCACCCGCCTTGGCATTCCAACCAGCGAATCCGATGTGATCAACTCATCACTCGTGATGGTCGAATGGCTATTGCAGGAGGCTCCCACTGCGGTATTGTATGTCATTGGTGAGGAACCCCTGTGTCGGGAGTTACGTGAGGCTGGGTTCGAGCATTCTGAGCAACCCGAACGTATTCAGTTTGTTGTGGCATCATTTGATCGCACCTTCGATTATCGCAAACTCCAGATTGCCTTCGATGCCATGCGGGCTGGGGCGCGTCTGGTGGCCACCAATGCGGATCGCTATTGCCCTGTGCCTGGTGGCGGCCAGCCCGATGCCGCTGCAATTATTGCGGCAATTGAGGCCTGCACCGATACACATTGTGAAGTGGTGGTCGGCAAACCATCACCAATTATGGCAGCCATGGTTCGTGTACGGCTTGGCAATGCTGCCCATCGCTGTGTGATTGTTGGTGATCGAATAGAGACCGATATTGCGATGGGCGTTGCAGCCAATATGGATACTGTGCTGGTGCTGACGGGTGCGAGCACAATCGCCGATTTGGAACGATCTCCAATTCGCCCAACCCGTGTTGTTGCAACAATTGGCGAGTTGCTGGATGCATAATAGAGATAACCCCCAGAGGTATTGAGGAGCATATGAACCGTTCTGAGCTATTCAACCAGGCCCGTGATTCGCACACCTGGGATATTGTGATCATTGGTGGTGGTGCAACCGGCCTCGGCTCAGCAGTCGATGCCGTTGCTCGTGGCTACCGAACATTGTTGATCGAAGCATCTGATTTCGCCAAGGGTACTTCCAGTCGTAGCACTAAACTGGTGCATGGTGGTGTGCGCTACCTGGCTCAGGGCAATATTGGGCTTGTTCGCGATGCCTTACACGAGCGCGGATTGATGCAGCGCAATGCTCCACAGCTCGTCCATACGCTGCCGCTTGTGATTCCGGCCTACAATTGGTGGGATCAGCCATTCTATGGGGCTGGGTTGATCAGCTATGATCTGCTGGCGGGCAATTTGAGCCTTGGTCGTTCCTGGCCGATTTCGCGTGCCGAAGCACTCAAGCGTGTGCCAACACTCGAACCAGAACGGCTCAAGGGTGGCGTGCTATACTACGATGGCCAATTCGATGATACCCGCTATGCTGTTGCATTATTGCGAACATTCCTTGATCTTGGTGGCGTCGCACTCAACTATACCAAGGCGATTGGTTTTACCCGCAGTGGCGAACGGATCAACGGCGTGATTGCCCAGGATATCGAGACTGGTGTGGAATTCACAGCAGTGGCGCGGGCAGTCGTGAATGCGACCGGCGTGTATGTCGATGCGGTGCGCAGTCTGGACGAACCGCAGTCGAAGCCGATACTATCGCCAAGCCAGGGTGTTCATATTGTGCTGGATCGCTCATTCATGCCTGGAGATACAGCACTGATGATCCCGCGCACCGATGATGGGCGCGTGTTGTTTGCAATCCCCTGGCACGAGCGTGTGGTAATCGGGACGACCGATACGCCCATTCGTGATGCGGCAATTGAGCCACGGGCGCTGCCGGAGGAGATCGAATTCCTCATCAAGCATGCAGCCCGCTACCTGACCCGCGATCCAGTGCATTCGGATGTACTCAGTATCTATGCCGGGTTACGCCCACTTGTGAAGGCCGGAACTGGCAACAATACATCTGCACTCTCGCGTGATCATACCCTGATTGTTTCGCAATCCGGCCTGATTACCGTCACGGGTGGCAAGTGGACAACCTATCGCCATATGGGCGAGGATACAATCAACCGGGCGATCAAGGTCGGTAATCTGGCCCATAACCCCAGCACAACCCGTGATTTGAAGCTGCATGGCTGGAGCGAAACCCCCGATCCATCGGCGCTGGCCGTGTATGGCTCCGATGCCGATAGCATCCGCAAGCTGGCGATTGAGCAGCCAGATCTTGCGCGGATTCTGCATGCGCGCTTGCCCTATCGTGCTGCCGAGGTTGTGTGGGCGGCGCGCTATGAACTAGCCCGTACCGTTGAGGATGTGTTGGCCCGCCGCACCCGCGCATTATTACTCGATGCACGTGCCAGCATTGAGGCTGCCCCGCGTGTGGCCGAACTGCTTGCTGGCGAGTTGGGCCTCGATCAGGCCTGGCGTGATCGGCAGGTTGCCGCCTATACATCACTGGCAGAAGGGTACATCTTGCGTTGACGAACCATGCCACGCCTGAGTATGACGCGATTATTGTTGGATCTGGCCCAAATGGCTTGGCTGCGGCAATTACCATGGCCAGGGCCGGACGCCGGGTGCTTATTCGTGAGGCCCATTCCTCAATTGGTGGCGCTGTTGCCTCTGCGGAATTGACACTGCCCGGCTTCATCCATGATCGTGGTTCGGCGATCCATCCCCTCGGAGTTGGATCGCCATTTTTTCGCTCGTTGCCACTGGAAAACTATGGGTTGCGCTGGGTCTATTCACCAGCACCATTGGCACACCCACTCGATGATGGAACGGCAGTTGTATTGGAGCGTTCGGTGGCTGCTACTGCTGCCAATCTGGGGATCGATGGCCAAGCCTATCGCCGACTGATGATGCCGCTGGTTCGTTTTTGGGAACTATTGATCGATGCAACACTACGCCCACTCTGGCCACCACCACTCTGGCCGCTCCAACGCCCACTGACTCTGGCCTGCTTTGGGTTGTTGGCACTCATTCCGGCTCGTTTATTGGCCGAACAATACTTTCGCAGCGAACGGGCACGGGCATTATTTGCTGGCCTGGCTGGGCATTCGGTTCTGCCACTCGAAACACTGGCCAGTGCTTCGTTTGGGCTCATCCTGGGAATGCTTGGTCATGCTGTTGGGTGGCCCTTTCCACAGGGCGGTGCCCAGCGTTTATCCAATGCACTAGCAGCCCATGCACAGAAGTTGCATAGCACTATTGTCACCGATGTGCCTGTTCACAACCTGCGCGAATTACCGCCAGCAAGGGCTCTTTTGCTTGATCTGACACCACGCCAGATGCTGTCACTCACTGGCGCTCAATTGCCAGATGGCTATCGGCAGGCGCTTGGCCGCTATCGCTATGGGCCAGGGGCATTCAAGATCGATTGGGCGCTTGATGGGCCTATTCCTTGGCGTGCTGCTGCCTGTAGGCGTGCTGCGACGGTGCATCTTGGCGGTACAATGGCCGAAATAGCATCTGCCGAACGAGCGGTTGGGCGTGGTGGGCATCCCAGCCAGCCCTATGTGTTACTCTCGCAGCCAAGCCTGTTCGATCCAAGCCGTGCGCCTGCTGGCAAACACACCGTATGGGCCTATTGCCACGTTCCGAATGGCTCAACTGTTGATATGACTGCCCAGATCGAAGCGCAGATCGAACGCTTCGCACCCGGCTTTGCTGGCCGTATCCTTGCCCGCAGTGTCAGTGGGCCAGCAGAACTGGAACGCTGGAATGCAAACCTGATTGGTGGCGATGTTGGTGGTGGTGCCCAGAACCTGGCCCAAATCATTGCACGCCCGACACTGCGACCTGGCCCGTATCGTACTCCAGTAGCAGGAATGTATATCTGTTCATCATCAACCCCACCGGGTGGCGGGGTGCATGGCATGTGTGGCCATCTCGCCGCCCTTGCGGCACTGCACGATGGCTACTGAACATCCTCAGCTTGCATTCAATCGGCATTCTAATCAGGATTCAATATTATCTAGTGGCCTACCACACTGATCGTGATGGAATGTGGCTACGACCTGATAATGCATCATCGTTACAGTGGTTGCCTGCTAGTACTACATTATGTAATATTTTCTGTGTCGAGAATGTTACACGTAATCTGTACTAAATTGTACGAGTACGGTGTATACTACCGCCTACGTGAAACAGCGACCGACCTTCATCCAAGCGGATGTTTTTGCGTGATGTTGTAAAACATCGTCGAGCTCTTGGAGTCGCTGCTATTCTATCGAAACATCAGGATGATGAGGTGTTGTATGTATGTATCTCCACGTTCTCCGGTAATGCCCTTGATATACTTATTGTTTATCGTGCTTGCAGTCATTCCAGCGGCGCACATACAGGTTGTACAGGCTGCTGGAATAATAAGCGGTACAGTATTCCGCGATTTTAATGAGGATGGTGTGCAGCAGAATACTGCAGCTCCTGGATCGACCGTTGTGGATCGCGGAATCGGCGGTATTCTTGTTAGAGCCTATGATCAAGCTGGTATCGAGCAGGGTAGTGCTCTTACATGCGATGGTGCTACATGGGAAAATGGCAGCGAGAGTAGCGCCTGTACGCCAGCACAGATCGGTACGTACCAGCTAACAACGAGTGGCACTGGCCCGTATCGAATTGAATTCACCTGGGATAATAGCTCGCGCTATCTCAACGCGGACAAGACCCAACATAATCCACTGTTTGGCTTACAACCAGGCCCGCGTAGCGCCGATTCTGTTGGTGGTTCGGGAGTTGGGAATGCAAGCTCGACAGTGCAGTTCGTGCAGGATGGCGCGACAAGTAACGTCAATCTGGCGGTGAATTATCCAACCGATTACTGCCAAAGCAACCCGCAACTCGTCAGTAATCGGGTGATTATCGCCGATCCACTAGCTGTTCCATCGAGTGTCGCAAATGAGGATGTGCTGCTGACCTTCCCATATTCGGCCACTGGTGAAGCAACCAATGGCGGCACGCCATACGCATCGTGTGCCCGATACGCCCAGATTGGTAGTACGTGGGGCCTAACGTATCAGCGCACAACGGGGCGTGTATTTGCTTCTACTGTACTGAAACGCCATAGTGGCCTTGGCCCATTGGGGGTGAATGGCATCTATGTTGCTAATCCAAACGTTGCTGGTTCGGGTGCAGGCTGGTATAACGGCATCAACGCTGGTTCGATCCCATCAAATAGTGCCCGTGGTCTGACGGGCACTGGCAATGATATTACGCCCGATGTTGCTGCCTTTGGATTGGTTGGCAAAGTCGGTTTTGGTGATATCGATACATCGGAAGACGATACGACCCTGTATGTCACCAATCTGGCTGATCGCAAGCTGTATGCTATTGATATTGCTTCTGTTGATGCCAAACTTGTTGGGTATACGCCAACCGCATATAACATCCCCGATCCAGGCTGCACGAATGGAATTGCGCGTCCATGGGCCGTCAGTACCCATCGTGGCTTTGTGTATGTTGGTGTTGTGTGTACTGCGGAATTGCCTGGAAGCACAGCCGATGATCTATCCGCGCATGTGTATGCGCTAGATCCAAGCAGCGGCACCTGGTCCGCCTCACTGTTTGATGCACCACTGAACTATTCGAAGGGCTGTACTTTTTTTACAAATGAGTGCCTCTGGCAAACCTGGACGGACTCGTGGTTGGATGCTGCTGGCCAACCGAATTTTAATACACCCGGCCGCGCTGACCCATATGCCCAAGGTTATCGGCCAATGCCAATTCTCTCCGATATTGAATTCGATGAGGAAGGCTATATGATTCTTGGCTTCCTTGATCGATCTGGCCATATGCTTGGCCATCGCAATGCAATTCCTGTTGCTGGCTCAACCGATCAACTCACTGGTATGGCTGGTGGCGATCTGCTGATTGCCGCACCTCCATCGTTCCCAGGTGGCAAGTATATACTTGAGGCAGATGGCCGGGTTGGGAATCGCCTTTCGACCGGCACGGGAATAAGCACGACTGGTGAGGGCGGCCCTGTAAGTGGTCAGGGTCCACATAATCCATTAAATGGGGTCGGCCCCGGCGGCGAGTTCTTCTGGGATGAACGCATCGCGCTCAATCATAGTGAGACAAGCAGTGGCGGCCTGGCGTACCTGCCCGGCAGTAAGGAAGTGACCGTATCGGTGATGGATCCTATTCAGTACGATTCCGGTGGTGTTTCTTGGTACAATTCGCAGACAGGCGGCCCTGGCCGTGATTATGAGATCTATTTCGATGCGAGCGCCGATGCGATTACTGCTGGTAAAGGCAATGGCATTGGTGATATGGAGCTGCTATGTAATGCGGCCCCAATCGAAATTGGTAATCGGGTGTGGTTCGATCCAGACAAAAACGGCACCCAGGATGCGTCCGAAATACCAATCGCCGGTGTCACTGTGAACCTCTACGATGGGAATAATGTGCTGCTCGATACGGCTGTGACAAATGCAAATGGGGAATGGTATTTCTCATCTGCGCAGGGTACGAGTTCTGCCCACGCACGCTATGGCGTGAATCTGCGGCCCAACCAGAATTATTTCATTCCCAGAACTATGCTGCTCAGGGGCCACTCGAGAAATATACGCTGACAACTCCAAATGTGAATGGATCGGCTGATCGTATTACCAATAATCGTAATTCAAAGGCAACCCTGGCCGTAGTCAATGGATCGATTGGCCCTGGTAATTACCCAACGATTACCTATACAACTGGTGGGCCAGGGACGAATGATCACACGCTCGATATCGGGTTCTATGTCAAGCCGACAGCAATCACACTTACGTCATTCACTGCCAGCCCGACAATCGGTGGCGTGTTGGTGCGCTGGGCAACCGCTGCCGAAGTCAATACCTATGGTTTCCGGCTCGTTCGTAGCACCAGTAATTGGCGTGCAGATGCTGTTGAGATCACCAGTGCAATCATTCTTGGGCGTGGTCGCGGCCAGGGTGCCAGCTATGCCTGGGTGGATACGAGCGCACAACCGGGGATACTCTATAACTACTGGCTGGTTGAAGTTGAGGTGAATGGCAGCACCATCGATTATGGCCCGACCAGAGTATCGCTGCAATCGATGATCTATCAGGTGATGCTACCGTTCATTGAACGCGAATAATCGAGCCTATGTTATTCTGATGCGTTGCCAGAAACAGGTCTGGACGCATTGGATGACGCTTCTACCAAGGAATGGTACGATGTTGTCGTTCAACTGTCATTGAGTTGCTGTCGTTTTCAAATACTCAATGCATATACTGACAATGTGGGTAATTGTGCAATACTACTACCGATAATACGAAGCTTCAGTGTAGGGTGCGTAGACAACTATCGTGTACAATATGTAGGCTTTTTCATGTTGTACCACGACGCGATTATGAGGAGGATCAGAATGCAGCGCAGGCTTCTTATCGCATTATTGCCATCGCTGGTGATCGTATTTCTGGCTGTTCCCGCTGGCCTGAGCGTACAGGCAATGGATATGCCTGCATCCGTGACAGGCCCATTGGCCCTGACCGAGACGGCTGAGCCGCCGACGCTTACGC
>Ga0163149_10004331_pt1 | contig 15633 bp, 15 predicted proteins | sample OliLakLV19MP5G1_FD_148604 | JGI IMG/M metagenome (GOLD analysis project Ga0163149, IMG submission 148604) | Freshwater microbial mat bacterial communities from Lake Vanda, McMurdo Dry Valleys, Antarctica - Oligotrophic Lake LV.19.MP5.G1 | ecosystem: Environmental > Aquatic > Freshwater > Lake >...
TAGGAAAAATACTCGATCGCGCTGGCAAAGGAATCGTCCACCACGTACAGCCCGCAGCCGTCAGCATCACTCAAGCCACAGAAGCAGGCACTGTCTACAATCCAGCGGAAATTTCCCAGATTTCGGAAGTTGTGCGCAGCCACAATTTGCACCTGCACATGGACGGAGCTCGCTTTGCCAATGCTGTCGCCAGTCTTGGCTGTTCTCCGGCGGATGTAACTTGGCGCGCTGGTGTAGATATTCTATCGTTTGGAGCGACCAAAAACGGCGCGATGGCTGCGGAAGCTGTGGTTTTTTTTAATCAAGAATTAGCAAAGACTTTCCCTTTTTACCGCAAGCGCAGCGGGCATCTTTTATCGAAAATGCGGTTTTTGTCGGCGCAGTTGGAAGCGTATATAACGGATGATTTGTGGCTGAAGAATGCGGCTCATGCAAATAATATGGCAGCCAAATTAGCCGCAGATTTAGCAGGAGTTGAGAAAGTCAAGTTTTGCCATCCAGTCGAAGCAAATGAAATTTTTATGCAGCTTCCAGAATCCCTGATTGCAGCAGCTTTGAATCACGGTTTTCAATTTTATCGATGGGATACATCTACTGTCAGACTGGTAACAGCTTTTAATACTAAAGAAGAAGATGTTAATGCTTTCGTGGATTTTTGTAGGGGCGAGCTTTCCCATAATATTTAAAAGGATTTGTAGTGAGGACTTTAGTCCTTCTGAAAATCTAAGGACTAAAGTCCTCACTACAAACCTACAGTTTAATAGGTTCAGGAATAGGTTCTGCAACTGCGGCTAGTTCCGGTTCAACTTCTTCGATGTGTGCTTCTAAAAGCGCCAGATTTCTCATGTTGGATTTATAAAAAGCATCAAAAATATCTCCGACTAAAGGTACTGAACCCACGACGGCCTCTAAACCGATATTGTAAATCATTTTTCCGAGGGTTTTGGGGGGGATCTTGAATTGAGTGGCTAAATAAACTAGGTATGCGGAAAACGCGGTATCTACGAGATCCCCAGCACCCGGAACTAAACCGATAATGGGGTCTAAACCAATGCGAAATTTAGTACCGGGGATGCCAATGGCAGTATCCATCAGGCGGCTGAGTTTGCGGATGCGGTTGAGGGTGGCGAGACGCTCTATTTTGTTCATATTATTATTGTTGAACTAGGTTGAAAATTTGAAATCTGTCGGAAGACGGAAAAAAACCATCTAGAAACCGCTCATTTTCCATCTTCGCTAATATGTTGAATTCCCCATTCGTGCATGGCATTAATAATCGGTTTGAGACTTTCGCCCAAAGGCGTTAGCGAATATTCAACTTTCGGCGGAACTTGCAGGTAAATTTCCCTGTGTACGATCGCGTCTGACTCCATCTCCCGCAATTGCTGCGTCAGCATCTTCTGCGTAATGCCGTTGACAGCTCGTTGCAGCTCGTTAAAACGCTTCACTCCTTGAAACAACTCCCGCAGAATTAAGACTTTCCAGCGCCCGCCAATCACCTCTAGAGTGCGTTCTACCGGGCAATTTGCTCGATCGACCTTTACTTCTTGGACTTGCATAGTATCTTTTTGGTAAGTACCGTACTTTTAAGTGCGTACTTTCCATAATAGCTTGACTCGGTTTAAAGTAGAAATATCTCGGAAACATCCGATAAATTTCACTGAGGATGCAGAAAATGATTACCGTCAAAAAAAGTGAAGCAAGAGGACACGCTAATCGCGGTTGGTTGGACAGTTACCACACATTTTCTTTTGCTGATTATTACGACTCAAAATATATGAATTTTCGCTCCTTGCGGGTAATTAATGAGGATGTAGTTAGCCCCGGCAAAGGTTTCGGCACTCACGGGCACAGCGACATGGAAATCATTACTTATGTACTGGAAGGAGTATTAGAACACAAAGATTCTTTGGGCACCGGTGCAACGATTAAACCCGGTGAAGTGCAGCGGATGAGCGCAGGTACGGGCATCCAGCACAGCGAGTTCAATCACTCGCAAACTGACCCGGTTCATTTGCTGCAAATCTGGCTGTTACCGGATACAAAGGGATTGCAGCCGAGTTACGAACAACGGGATTTTCCCCTAGCAGAAAGGCACGGAAAACTGCGCTTAGTGGCGGCGCGAGATGCGAGAGATGGTGCTGTGAAAGTGCATCAAGATGTCGATTTGTATGCGGCGGTTTTGGATAAAAAATCGCGGGTTTCTCATGCTTTGCAGCCAAATCGCCATGCTTGGGTGCAAGTTGCTCGCGGCGCTGTTTTGCTCAACGGTTTGCCTTTAGAAAATGGCGACGCGGCGGCGGTTAGCGGCGAGTCTGAATTGGCGATTGAAGCTACGGAAGATGCGGAAATTTTGCTGTTTGATTTGGCATAGAATTGAATGAGAACTCCCCGATTTATTGGAGAAGTCGGGGATTTGAAATTACTCGGCGGTTGAAACCGCTACTACAAAAACGAAGTCCGCCTTCGCGGACTAAGAAATTAATCACCCATCCAAGATTTTGTCCCAAAAATACCTGCTAGAAGTTCGGGAATGCCAAAATCAATATCTAAGCTTTCCCAGTGTACGCTGCTGCCAGAAGGCGGCAGCCAAACATCAGCAAGTTGTTCTGGTGAAGCACCTTCTAAGCCTTGTGCAAGGCTTGGAGGAAAACAAAAAATAGTACCGTTTTTCAGTTTGATAACTATTAAATCTTCCGACTGGTTATACTGCACGGATTCGGCGCGGGGTTCTGTATCCTCAGCGTTTTTCCATGCTTCTTTTGCTTTTGCTATTTGAGCTAGAAGATTTTCCTCAGTTAATTCTTTTTGCCAGTTTCTAAATACCATATATTTCTTGCCATCGGTTTTGTTAATTTTGCATACTTGATTATAGCGACATGGGATTGTGTTAAGCGGACTGTGAAGAACATGATACTTAATAATGGGTTACTACTTAGGAAATAAGTAAATAGGAGGAAGAAAGTAACTTTTATTTGTGCTATTTTTGCTAAGGGTAAGTCTTTAGGATAAATTTTTATGGAACAAAAGCCGATCGCCAGAAAGCATCTTGTTTGGAGCCTGATAACTGGTTTAGCAGTTGGCGCGATCGCAGGCGCACCCCTCGGCTGGATGGCTAATGGGTATTATTCCGACCAGCGTTTGGCTCAAATTCTGATTTGCCGAGAAAAGAATAGAGATCAGCCAATTGCTATTGTTGAGTCTAGGTGCGGTTCCCGATTCTAAATTTTTCTGCTAGCCAGAGGGCTGTGTCAAATATTTTTAGGCTTGTGCGAATGTCGAAAGTTCGATCGCCCAAACACTCTTCCATGCTCAACCGTCAACGCGCCACAAGCCGGAAAACCGATCCGTCCGTGGATATGTGGGTATGTTAAATTGACACAATCATGAACTACAGCAGAACAATTCCGGCTATTTTGAGTGCTACGATCGCCCTAAGCTCGATCGCCCTTATTCCACTCACATCACCTCAAATCGCCCTAGCATTAACCGCCGACGCAGTTAAAACAGTCGCCAAACAAATTACCGTTCGCATCCAAGGGCCAAAAGGCGGTTCAGGAGTAATTTTAGAGAAACAAGGTAGCACATACTATATTCTTACCAACTGGCACGTAGTCGATAAAGCAGGCGATTACGAGGTTGTAACTCCCGACGGCAAAGCTCACTCTGTATCATACAATCTCATCCGGCGAATGCCCGGTGCTGATTTAGCGATCGTCCCCTTCAGCAGCCCTCAAAGCTACCGCCTCGCTGAATTGGCAAATTCCCCAGCAACTCCCGGAAAAAAGGCGATCGTCGCGGGCTGGCCGACATCTGGCGGTTCCCTGAGACAGCCGATTTTCATCGCCACCGAAGGTCAGCTTACCGGCCGCCAGACTCCCTGGAACGGTTATACTTTGGTATACAATAACTTAGTGAGAGCGGGGATGAGCGGCGGGCCCGTACTCGACGATGCGGGGCGAGTTGTGGCAATTAACGGCATTGTTAGGTTAGAGGAAAATTCGGATAAAATCGTGGCGGCCGGGATAGAAATCAATACTTTCATGAAATGGCGATCGACTATTTCACTACCTGCGCTTCCCCAATCTCCCACAGCCGGAAACCCGAAAACTCCTGTTAATAATGCGCCTCGGAAGTCTGGAAGTGCGATCGCCTTTGCCGCCACAAATACCCTCAAAGGATCTTCGGAAGTTGTGAGTTCCCTTGCCCTTGCTTCCGCTTATTTTACCACAGGAAATAGCAACGGCACAATCTCAGTTTGGAATTTTCCCAACGGGCAATTAAAAACTACCCTGCAAGGACACGCAGAAGCCGTAAATGCACTGGCAGCCAGTGCGGACGGAAAGGTGTTAGCTAGCGGCAGCGACGACAAAACTGTAAAAATTTGGAATTTAGAAACCAGCGCGGTTTTACGCACTTTGAGCGGTCATTCCGGCGCTGTTTCGAGTGTTGCCGTCAGTCCCGACGGTCAGTTTATCGCCAGCGGCAGTTGGGATAAAACGATTAAGATTTGGAATGCGAAAACTGGGGAATTGCTGCGGACTTTAACCGGGCATTCTGGACTGGTGAATGCTGTTGCAATCAGTCCCGATAGCAAAACTTTAGCTAGCGGCAGCAAAGATGGTTCAATTAGGTTGTGGAATTTAGCGACTGGTGCAGCAATTCGCACGATTGGCGGCAAGAACTTGTCTGTTTTGTCCCTGGCTTTTACTCCTGATGGGAAAACTTTGGCTGCGGGAAACAGTAACGGCACTGTTGGCTTGTGGAATGTCGGAAATGGGCAGTTGATTCGGCGTTTGAGTGGGCATACTGACGGAGTTTGGTCTGTGGCAATCAGTCGGGATGGGAGTATACTGGTTAGTGGGAGTTGGGATAAGAGCGTGAAATTGTGGGATTTGCGATCGGGCGAATTAAGGGGTAATTTGAGCGGACATTCGGGTTATGTTACTTCTGTGGCAATTAGCGCTGATGGTAAGACTATTGTGAGTGCGGGTTGGTTGGGGGAAATTAAGATTTGGAAAAGGAGTTAAGATTTTTTAACCGCAGAGGGCGCAGAGGGCGCAGAGGAGGAGAAAGAGAGAGAGATTTACATTTGATTGAGTAGTGTTATATGATTAAAATATTTTGCATAAAAAAACATGAGCGAACTAAAGACTCAATTGCCAACAGATGTCTGGGTAGTAGCTAGCTGGGAAGAATTCGTCGAAATTGCAGACAACCCGGCTTATGAAAAAGCAAAATGCTACTATCGCAACGGACAAATGAGGATTGAAACTATGTCAGTGAGGCCGGATCTCGCACTTTTAGCAGTTAACTTATTTTGCACTATTAAAGGTCTTTCTGTTAATGGATTCAATAAATGTAGCTACCGGAAAATAGGAGTTCGAGAATGTCAACCGGATGTATCATATTATATTGGAGACAGAGCTAAATTAGCACCTCAAGGAACTTCGATCGCAAATCTTGACGTTACTCCACCGCCAGATTTAGTCATCGAAGTTGCTGACTCAACCTTATCAGACGACATCGGGGAAAAACGGTTGCTTTATGAAGAGTTGAAAGTTGCTGAATATTGGGTAATAGACGTACAGAAAACCGAAATTCTTGCCTTTGCCATCATCGCTGACAATGGCAGTCGGCGGCTTGTGCGATCGGAAGTTTTGCCTGGATTAACTATTGCTGTGTTGGAAGAGGCTTTGCAGCGGAGTCGCACTGAAGATCAAGCACAGGTAGGGGCTTGGTTGTTGGCTCAATTTCAGCAGCAGTAATCGAAAGAGAAAGCGATCGTCCTCTCTGCAAAAAAGCGCGATTGTCCAACCTACTTTATCTTAACTCCCCAAGCTACACGACTAAATCTTCTATCGAGAATTTCAATAAGTCGCACAGGGCTTTCATCTGTGCTGGGTATAGCTTGGGCACGTGTCTGTCTGTCTCCCAGTTGATGACTGTGGATTCCACCACATTACACGCTCTTGCCACTTGTATTCGAGTCAAACCTAGACTTTCACGTCTTTCTCTTAGCTTTTGCCCCAGCGTCATTATCTGTCCCGTACTTAGTTCAGTTGATTTTATTCATTCAGTTGACTATATGTAGTTCGTGTCTTAATCTAGAGATAGACACAAAGTCTAACAACGGTCAAAAGCCAGTCCGCGCCCTCGACAAGCATTGAACTGGCTTTGGCTCCAACACTGAATGGAGACAAACTTAATTATGCCCTACAAACAGCGCCTTAACAGGTGGTTGGTTGTTCGCCTGCTTCCCAATATGCAGCGAATCTCTGTAGCCCATTTCTTCAGGCATTCTGATGCTGACGGCTATCTGCGGATAATCCGGCAGTTAATCCCCAATGCTCAATTTGTGATTGTTTTTAATGCCGATATCAACCTAGAAACAGCCCCGCGTCTGTAGCGAAGGCAGCTAGTTGAGGGTTCGGTTAGGCACGGACTCTACTGGTAGGGTGCGTCAGTTGGTAGCGATTCGATGTACATCGGCTAATCATTTCCGCGCTGGGCACCCTACTACCTAGCATTTTGCTTCAAAGTCCGATCGCCACTTATGATAGATTTGGTTCTTGCCGGACTACACTGGAATACAAAATCAAATTAAAATTTGCGCTATAAATGCCATCGACCCGCACTGCTCGCCTGCTAAGACGCACAGCGCGCAAGCGGTTGAGTCAATCTAAAATCTAAAATCTAAAATCGACTGGCTTCGGAAAAATGATTGAAGTAGAACACTTAAGCAAGGATTACGGTTCGACCGCTGCGATCGCGGACGTGTCCTTTTCGGTCGAATCAGGAGAAATTCTCGGTTTTTTGGGGCCAAACGGCGCTGGCAAAACCACAACCATGCGGATTTTGTCGGGATATTTGCCAGCATCCAGCGGTACCGCCCGCATCGCCGGCCTCGATGTTCACGAAAACTCGATGGAAGTCAGACAGCGCATCGGCTATCTACCGGAAAACCCGCCGCTTTATCCAGAAATGACTGTGGAAGGATTTCTGTTTTTTGTGGCCAGGATTAAGCAAGTACCTGCGGGCGATCGCGCGCGAAGAGTTACTTCCGCGATCGAACGCTGCGGCCTCGTTGAAAAACGCAAAGTTTTAATCCGCAAACTTTCCAAAGGATTTAAACAGCGAGTTGGTATCGCACAGGCGATCGTCCACGATCCACCAGTTATTATCTTAGATGAACCAACCGTCGGCCTAGACCCGCGACAAATTATCGAAGTCCGCAATTTAATCAAAAGCCTCGGCGGCCAACACACAATCATCCTTTCGACCCACATTCTGCCGGAAGTCAGCATGACTTGCAACCGCGTCACCATCATCAATCGCGGTAAAATCGTCGCTGCGGGGACTCCCGAAAATTTGATGGGAGAGTTGGCAGTGGGAGAGGGTTACGATCTCGAAGTTGAAGGCGAAGCGGATTTAGTGAACAGTCTGCTGTTGCCTTCTTTGGAAAATGTGCCGGGAGTTCGATCGATCGAATTGATTCCCAGCCAGCAATTTTTAGCCAGTCGCTACCGCCTGCGGGCTTTGTGCGAATCTGACATAGAACCGGGACGAGAAATTGCTACAGCTATCATCGCTTCGGGATTTGGACTCTGCGAAATGCGCCGCTCTGGCGCTACTCTGGAAGATGTGTTTTTAAGGCTGACAGCGGCTGAAAAGAAACCGGAAGAAAATCTTCTGGTACACAGCGAACCGGAGGTCGATCGAAATCTCCAAGAAGCCACAGAAATTCAAGATTCGATCGCGGATTCTCATCAATCGGAATCACAACCGATTGCGGATTCTCATCAATCGGAATCACAACCGACGATCATCGCGGACAATCTGCCAGTTTCAGATAAACTAGAGTCTCTCTATGATTCTCATTCAGCATCGGAACCAGTTACAGAAACTGAAGAGTTGCTTTATGATTCTGCACCCGAATTAGAACCAGTTGCAGAAACCGTAGAGTTGAGAGAACATCCTCAACCAGAATTAGAACCAGTTGCAGAAACCGTAGAGTTGAGAGAACATCCTCAACCCGAATTAGAACCAGTTGCAGAAACCGTAGAGTTGAGAGAAAATCCTCAACCAGAATCAGAACCAGTTGCAGAAACCGTACAGCCGATAAAAGGGAAGGATCTCAGTTTGGGTGTCACAGAAACCCGAGCATCTGACTCGCTACAGATATCTAAACAAGCAAGCAGGATGCTCACTTTTGTAAAAAACATTTTTTACAAAAGTGAGATACTCCCGATCGAACCTTCTCCACCAGCATCAGTTGTCGAAAATCTAGAAGTTGTAGAAACAGAAGAGTCGATCGCACTTTCTCAACCAGAATCCGAACCAGTTGTCGAAATAGAACAGTTGATCGAGCATCATCAACCAGAACCGATTCTCCAAAATCTAGAAGTTTCAGAAAAAGAAGAGTTGATCGAGCATCATCAACCAGAACCGATTGTCCAAAATCTAGAAGTTTCAGAAACCGTAGAGTCGATCGAGCATCATCAACCAGAATCCGAACCAGTTGTCGAAACGGTAGAGTCGATCGACTATTATCAACCAGAATCGGAACCAATTACAGAAACACCAGAGGAAATAAGCGATTTAGAACCAGGAATGCAGCCAGTGGTAGATTTTCTGGAAAATGTAGAAAGACAAGAATCTATCGAACATCCTCAACCAGAACCGATTGTCGAAAATCTGCTCATTGTCGAAACGGTAGAGTCGCTAGAGCCTTCTCAACCAGAACCGATTGTCGAAAATCTGCTCATTGTCGAAACGGTAGAGTCGCTAGAGCCTTCTCAACCAGAACCAGAACTGATTTTAGATTCACCAAAGTCGATCGAACATCCTCAACCAGAACCGATTGTCGAAAATCTGCTCATTGTCGAAACGGTAGAGTCGCTAGAGCCTTCTCAACCAGAACCGATTGTCGAAAATCTGCTTATTGTTCAAATGGTAGAGTCGATCGAGCCTTCTCAACCAGAACCCGAACTGATTTTAGATACACCAAAGTCGATCGAACATTCTCAACCAGAACCGGTTGTCGAAAATCTGCTCATTGTTTCAGAAACAGTAGAGTCGATCGAGCCTTCTCAACCAGAACCCGAACTGATTTTAGAGACACCAAAGTCGATCGAACGTTCTCAACCAGAATCCCAACCAGTTGTAAAAAATCGGCCACTTAAAAAAAAGCCACAACCGACTAGCGATTCTCGACCAGAACCGCCACCCCTTACCAGAAAGCGACAAATAGAAACAAATCCCCAAAATACCAACGACAGCGAACCACACCCACCCGCCGACAAAACAGAATGAACCAATTACCAACTACTCAATCCCCAATCCCCAATTCCCAGGTTAGTAATGATTAGTAATATCATCGCCATTTACCGCAAAGAACTGCAAAGCTATTTTGCATCGCCATTAGCATACGCCATCGCCGCAGTCTTTTGGCTGATCACCGGCTACTTTTTAATAGCCATCCTCCTCGCCCCCGACGGGTTAATTCCCCAAATCGGCCAGCGAGACCAAATGGGAATTACCGAACCTCCCATCGACGTAGCCTACGAATTTCTGCAACTATTTCTGCGAATAATGGGTTCCCTTTCCTTGTTCGTATTACCCGCACTCTCAATGGGACTTTATGCAGAAGAACGCAAACGTGGCACCTTAGAACTATTAGCCACATCGCCCTTAACAAACTGGGCAGTTGCTACCGGCAAACTCCTCGGCGTTTTAACATTTTATACCACAATGTTGTTGCCCCTGCTGTTCTGCGAGGCGATCGCCCTCAGTTCCTCAACCCCACCCGTACCCCCCGGAGTTCTTCTGCTAGGACACGGCGGCTTAATCTTACTAGCAGCAGGAGTATTGTCGCTCGGAATGTTTATTTCCTCCCTCACCGACAGCACAATTTTATCCGCCATCCTCACCTTCACTCTAGTATTATTTCTCTGGGTGATCGATGCAGCCGCCGTCGGTATCGGTGGCCCCTTCGGAACAGCATTAGGACATTTGTCGCTCCTAACAAATTACACCAATCTTGTCAAGGGAGTTTTCGATACCAGCAGTTTAATTATGTTTGCGAGTTACATCATTTTAGGAGTATTTCTGACCGCCCAATCCATCGATGCCTTGCGATATCAGCGTTCTTAAAAACATTAGGGAAGGCTTCGGGGAATAAAGAGGAAAGAGTGGGAAAATAGGAGATTTGGAGAGTTGCACATTAAAGGAGACACCACCAATTCCCAATGCTCAATGCCCAATGCCCAATGCCCAATGCCCCATTCCCAATTAATGTTAGTTATTCCACTAATTTCTTGAAATAATGAGATTTATTAATCCAAAAATCGACTTTGCGTTCAAAAAAATATTCGGTTCCAGCGACAGCAAAGACATCCTGATTAATTTTTTAAACGCCATCCTTTATGAAGCACAGCCGGTCATCAAAGACTTAGAAATAATCGACTCCCAACCAGGAAATCACACTTTCGGAGTCCAAGACACACACCTAGATGTCAAAGCCACAATTAACGACGGTAGAATCGCCCTCGTTGAAATTCAACTGCTCAACGTGCCTTCCTTCGGGAACAGAGTTTTGTACAACGCTGCCAAAAGCTACAGCCTGCAATTAACAGGAGAAGAACGCTACGAAAGACTAAAAACAGTAATTTCTTTGAAAATTGCCGACTTTGAAATGTTTGAAAATCAGCCAGAATTTATGTCGCGGTTTGTTTTCCAAGAAAAAGATCAACAGTTTGAGTACCCAGATACTGAAATAGAATTAGTATTTATCGAACTGCCAAAATTTAGCAAGGAATTAGCAGAATTAGAAACAACCGCCGACCAATGGATTTACTTTCTCGAAAATACCCGCACTCTGGAGACAGTACCAGAAACACTCAGTGCAGTTCCCGAAATTCAGAAAGCTTTTAGAATAGCCAGCGAGGAAAACTTCACTCAGGAAGAATTAAATGAATTGCAGAACCAAGAACTGTGGATTCAAGACCAGCAGATTGCCATAGATGTAGCAAGAGAACAGGTGACAAAAACCGCTCAACTCTCGTTAATATTGCGTCAGCTAGTGCGGCGTTTAGGCACAATACAACCGGAAACCGAAAACTGCATCCGTCAATTAGGTATACAGGAATTAGAAGAATTAGGAGATGCCGTGCTGGATTTCAAACAGCAGTCAGATTTAACAGCATGGTTGCAGGCTAATGCGATATAGAATAACATCCTCGACCCGGAAATTTTTCCCTCAATATTTACCTTATGAAAATTAGCAAAACAAATTGGAAATACGTTTTTTTGCTGGGCCCCCTCCTCATCGCAGCGGGGGTAACAGCAGCACTTGTATCTGGAGTATGGGACCCCCTGACAGTGGGTTTAGTTATTGCCGGAGCAGTGACGATCGCACTTTGGCTGCTATATTTGAGTTACGAACAAAGCTTTTGGGGGCAGCGTTCCACTCAAGCGGGCACCAACGCCCTGATTGCCACCCTCGCCGTCTTTGTGATTCTCGGAGTAATTAACTTCATAGCCTTTCGCTATCCCGTCCGCATCGACTTAACCGAAAGCCAACAATTTACCCTGGCCCCGCAGACTCAACAAATACTGCGAAACCTGCAACAAACAGTCAAAGTTTGGGTATTTGACCCCATCCAAAACCCCCAAATTAAAGAATTGTTGCAAAGCTACAAACGCGAGGGAGGCGAAAAGTTTCAATTCGAGTTTGTTGACCCGCAGGCCCAACCGGGAAAAGCGCGGGAATTTAGTATTACTAGCATCGGAGAAGTTTACCTGCAATCCGGCGACAAAAAACAGGTGCTGCAAAAAGGCGGCACTACTTTTGGTAGCGACCCAAATCAAGGGCTTTCAGAGATCAAACTTACCAATGGCTTAGAAGAAATCCTGAGCACTCGCGTTGCTACAGTTTACTTTTTGCAAGGCAAAGGAGCCCGCCCGCTAAAGGAAGGTCAAGGCGGAATTCAGCAAGCTGAAAAAGCTCTGAAAGATAAATACTACAACGCCCAAACGCTGAATTTGACCGAACGAAAAGAAGTGCCAGAAGATGCAGATGCTTTAATCATTCCGGGGCAGGACAAACCGTTTTCCGATACAGAAATTAAAGCACTAAAAGCTTATCTCGATCGCGGCGGCAGTTTATTGTTAATGGTAGACCCGGCAATTGATACGGGATTGGACAAAATGCTGCAAGAATGGGGCGTAAAACTAGACACCCGTTTGGCCATCGATGCTTCGGGCACTGGTCAAAGATTTGGCCTGGGCCCCACGGTTCCCACCGTCAGGCGCTACGGCGAACATCCGATTACTCAAAGTTTTGGCAACGGTATTTCATTCTATCCATTTGCGCGTGCTTTGGAAACCTCGCCAGTAGAAGGGATAGAGGAAAAACCGCTGATTTGGACGAGTCAGGAAAGTTGGGCGGAAAGCGATTTGACCACTAAGAAATTGGAGTTTGATCAGAAGACCGATCGACAAGGCCCGCTATTATTAGGTGTGGCTTTAGTTCGATCGTCCACTGACAGCACTCCCTTAAAGCCCTCACCTTCACCAACACCGGTCACGCCTTCACCCCAAGCATCTCCGACAACTTCACCGTCGCCGACAACATCACCATCACCGACAACATCACCATCACCGATAGATTCACCATCACCGACAACTTCGCCATCACCGACAACATCACCATCACCGATAGATTCACCATCACCGACAACTTCGCCATCACCGATAGATTCACCATCACCGACAACATCACCATCACCGATAGATTCACCATCACCGACAACATCACCATCACCGATAGATTCACCATCACCGACAACATCACCATCACCGACAACATCACCATCACCGACAACTTCGCCAACAGCTTCCCCAATCAGCTATTCGGTGATTGTCTCGCAAGAAGCTACGCCTCCAGCATTACCGACGACTTCGCCAACACCGACAGCATCTCCCACAGAATCTCCGGAAAGTTCGCCAACACCGACAGCATCTCCCACAGAATCTCCGGAAAGTTCGCCAACACCAACACCCACAGCATCTCCCAGTCCAACGGCAACTCCTTCTGTGCCTTCAACTCCTAGAAAAACATCGCGAATGGTAGTAATTGGCACATCTCAATTTGTGACTAACGGTTGGTTTGACCAACAACTCAATAGCGACGTGTTTCTCAATTCAGTCAGTTGGTTGAGTAAACCAGACCAACAAAGCTTTTCTATCAGTCCGAAAAAAGCTACCAACCGTCGCATTAACATGACTACCATCCAAGTAGGATTGCTGGTTTTAGCTTGGCTAATGTGGCCTTTACTCGGACTGGGAATTGGCGGCGCTATTTGGTGGAAGAGAAGATAAGTTAGTTGACTGTTGACTGTTGACTGTTGACGGTTGTCAGTTGACGGTTGTCAGTTGACTGTTGACTGTTGACTGTTGGCAGTTGTCAGTTGACAGTTGTCAGTTGTTATTAATAACAGACTCCCCAATGCCCAATGCCCAATTCCCAATGCCCAATGCCCAATTCGCTGTTACTATGAAATTGCAGAAAAATACATTAGTATTGATAGCCGTCGCGTTGAGCATGACTGGGTTGGTTGCTTTGTTCGAGATGCAAGTATCTCCGAAACAGGAAGCCGCTAAGGAAGAAAAACAGAAAATTTTTGCTTTCAAGTCCGATCGCGTACAATTCTTTACAGTCAAAACTCCCGAAAAAATATTGACTTTTGAGCGAGTTTATGCTACAAAAGGAGGCAAGTCTAGCTGGGAAATGAAATTGCCAGTGCAAGCACACGCGAGTCAGGCATCGGTGGATTTTTTGCTAGACAGGCTGGCAACAGGAAAGAGCGATCGCACAATTGATATTACTGCCGCTCAACTGCCAGAATTCGGTCTAGATAAACCCCAAGCTACAGTCACAGTCAAGCTGGACAACCAGGAAACTCATCGTTTAGTTTTAGGCAAAACAGACTTTAGCGGCCGCTTCTTGTACGCTCAAGCCAATCCGCCGGAAGCGCCCCCTCAAAATTCAGCCGAAAATTTGCCCGTGCTGCTAGTGCCTTTTGACTTTAAAAATGCCGTCCAGCGACCTTTGTCAGAGTGGAAAAAAGCAGAAGCACCCAAAACAGAGAAACCGCAAACACCGTCTCCGACGCCAAGTCCTGAGAATAAATAGATGGCAGTTCGATCTGAGATGTTGCACGATTCTCAATAAGTCTTTTATGAACAGGCTTTCCGGCCTGTTCCACAAAGAGTGAATTTTCTTGTGGAACAGGCCCGAAAGCCTGTTGCTGAGAATGGTGCGCTCTGGGATAGAATTTAAAGAACAAATCCCAAAACCTGTTACATCCAACATTCCTCACCTAAAATACAGAAAAGTCTAAACTTAAACTGTATTTAAGTGGCGTGCATTACCCCCAGGAAAGGGCGAATATGTTTCAGACAGCACTCAACCAAGGTACGACAGCAACGGATACAGCGCTTGACGTTGAACTCCGCAAGGTCTTTAAGGTATTTAACGGCGAAACCGCAGTCCGCGGAGTTGACCTCAACATCCGCCAAGGAGAATTTTTTAGCATCCTCGGGCCCAGTGGCTGCGGCAAGACTACGACGCTGCGCTTAATCGCTGGGTTCGAGACTCCCTCGGCGGGCGAATTGATGATTCGGGGCCAGTCGATGACCAACACTCCAGCTTACCGCCGTCCGGTAAATACTGTGTTTCAAAGCTATGCTTTGTTCGGACACATGAATGTCTGGGACAATATCGCTTTTGGATTGCGGATAAAAAAGCTGGGGAAAGCAGAAATTGAAGAACGGGTACGGGAAGTTTTGCAATTGGTGAAAATGGAATCTTTCGCCAACAGGTTTCCCGGTCAAATGTCGGGCGGCCAGCAGCAGCGGGTGGCTTTGGCGAGAGCTCTGGTAAATCGACCGGCGGTTTTGCTGCTAGATGAACCGCTGGGGGCTCTAGATTTGAAGTTGCGGAAGCAGATGCAGTTGGAACTGTCGAATTTGCATCAAGAATTGGGTTTGACTTTTGTGATGGTGACTCACGACCAAGAAGAGGCGATGAGTCTGTCTGACCGGATTGCGGTGATGCACGAGGGGAGGATTGAGCAAATTGGCTCTCCTGAAGAAATTTATGAGTGCCCGCAGACGGCTTTTGTGGCCGATTTTATTGGCGATACGAATTTGTTTTCTGGTACGGTGGAATCGATCGACCGATCGACTCTCACGGTTCGCACCTCAGCAAATCTGAAAATAGTCGTTCAGCAGTCGGATATGTGGAGTGGTGTCACAGGCGACTCGGTTGTGGTCAGCGTTCGGCCGGAAAAAGTATATTTGAATCTCTACCAGCCGGAAGTTTCGGTCAACTGTTTTGAAGGGCGGCTCAAAAATACTATGTACATGGGCACCCACGTTCATTACGTGGTTGAGTTGACCTCGGGCGATAAAATTACGGTGCGCCAGCCAAATACTGGCGGCTCTTTCCCAGACCAGAACACGCCGATTTATGCTTACTGGGGAACTACTGATTGCCTTGCTTTGGGCGATCGATCCTAACGAGGGAGAGGGGGGAGAGAGAGGGAGAGGGGGAGAATGGGAGAATGG
>Ga0163149_10004335_pt1 | contig 15619 bp, 10 predicted proteins | sample OliLakLV19MP5G1_FD_148604 | JGI IMG/M metagenome (GOLD analysis project Ga0163149, IMG submission 148604) | Freshwater microbial mat bacterial communities from Lake Vanda, McMurdo Dry Valleys, Antarctica - Oligotrophic Lake LV.19.MP5.G1 | ecosystem: Environmental > Aquatic > Freshwater > Lake >...
ATTTTAGATTCGCACACTTGTTCGAATCTTTTTCGAATCCTGGACGCGTCGGTTCATTTTTTTGCAAAAATAAAAACTTGCATTTACGAGCGAGTGCGCTGCGGTAGGTACGTCGTAGCGCCGCTCCACTCGGATTACAGCCCGAGGCCAATGAGGCGATGCTAAGTCACACTTCCATAGTTCCAGTACTTTGAGGGGCTTTATTGAAGGCTATTGTACAATGAATCACGAATCCACTACTACAGTATTCGTAAAGCAAAGTGATTACCAATGCGCAAAACAGTTATCTTCGTGTCATAGAATACAATTGGAGGCATTTAGGAGATGCGAGAACAGCCCCTTTTCAAATTCAAGACACTCGCGACGGGTTGCTATATTGGCTCTCCCAATTGAATCGAAGCAATACCATACGTACTAGTACAGGAGGCGCATGATGCTGCACGTACAGTTCAGTACTGACAGTACGAGCTAACACGACCAGCTCGTCCTCAATGGGTGATTCTCTCACACAACAATCTCTTCTTGTCGCGGGTCTCATAATTCTTGGCAACTCGCTCTTTTTCGCTTCTTTTTTAGTGGAAAAAATACAGCATCTCTGATCAACGCTCTGCAAAAGTACTATGATGATGATCCGATCCATCGTCGCGGGTCTGGCCGCGGCGGCCCTTCTTCTAACAACTTCTGTCTCGCTTGCTCAAGAAATCCTTGGCACTACCTTTCATCAGCTGAGCTATAATTTGGATCAAGGCAATGTCCTTGTCGAGAACGTTGGCTGGGTCATCCAGAACGTGCCTGTTCTCAGCAACCAAGGATACGGCGTACCTCAAGTCAACGGCGTTTCATTTGGCCTCGGCAACTCGGTAGGCATTCCCGTCACATCCATCAACTATGGGATCCAACTCACTACGGACACACTCATCGTACCTCCTATCGTCGACTTCTTCGACGTCCCGGTCTCGGAAGAGCTCATTGCCTTCGGCAGCGATACTCCAGGCGGTAAGCTTCCGGCGCCGGCAAAAGGCAAACCCGCGATTGGTGGAAAGGTCGTGAAACCCTTGCTGCATGTCAATAAAGGCATCGAGAACCCACATCAAGGGAAAAATGAGTGTGCCCCCTACGCCTACCTCAACAGTCTCAAGTGGATGAAGAAAATACACAAGCTTAAAATCCCGGACGAAAAGCTGAGTATCGATCACATGAAGGACGTCGTAAACTACGTTACAGGTCCTCCTCCGGGCACACCAGTCGGCCATGCTGCGCTCAAAGCAAAAGAATACGAGGAGTGGGTAATTACAGAAGTCATAAAGGCGAATGGTGACGTTGACCGCATCGGAAAGCTGCTGGACCACAATTGTGACATCGAATTGCGATTGAGGTATGCCGGCCAAGAAGATGGCCACGTGGTGGTAGTCACTGGATGGGCCAAGTTGGAGAATGGTAACTATAAAATGGATGTGCAACATGACAGAGAGCAAGGTGAAGGTGGAGAAGGGAAAGGAGAAGTTACGGACCACTTTGACTGGGATAAGAAAGCTGAGACAGTCTGCCTTGCCGGAGAGTCGTATGTCGTGGACTATTTTGTCTGCGAATGTCCGCGAAAAAAAGGTAAGTGATCTCTGTCTTACTACAAGTAGAAGTCGTGCTTGGTAGTTTGCTCGAAAGGTAGTACTAGTACTTATTTTCGTCTATTCGTCCCTTTCGACAAAGGCGGAATCAAGGCCGACCCGCACGGTGAGTCTTATCAAATGTTTTGCAATTGATGGTGTGATGTTTGCTGTCGAATACAAGAGTGTTTTGACACAATCTCTTACTACCACAGTCATGACTTGGGGAGGTACATGGTTTGACTACCAAGGTAAGCTATCCTATCAAAATGCCGAAGCATGTCCTTTTGTAATTCTACTTCATTCTGTTTGTGTCTTACATATTAAATACTACTCTCTTCTCGTTTCCATTTCAACACAAAAACAGGCGAATGCGATCTGGTTTTGCTTCATGTCCCCAACTTTGAACCTGGTTTGGACTTGCGCATTCATGTCCGTACCACCATTCGATACAACTACAGCTTCATTGAAAGTGCAGCCATCCGCATTGGGGATGACACCCTTGAGGTCGTAAGCTTTGGAGGATATGCCTTGAATGGAATTGGCAATGCGGATTTGGAGGATGCGGAGGCCAACCTAGCAGGATACAAAATCACCCATTCTCGTCCCAATGACAAGGAGCATGTGTTTGCTATCTCTATTGGCCCCCATGAGACGATTACCATTAGTACCTTCAAGGATATTGTATCGGTGATGATTGACGATGGCGGGATCAGCAATCACTACGATGCGAGTGTTGGAATCATGGGATCCTTCGTGGGTGGTTCTATGCTGGCTCGCAATGGGACCGTCATTATGGAAGACCCACATGAATTTGGACAAGAATGGCAAGTTCTGAGTGACGAGCCTATGCTCTTTCGCACACTGCGAGCTCCCCAGTTCCCCCAGCAGAAGTGTCGCCTCCCTTCGAGTGATGGCACCAAAGACGCTCGCCATCTACGTCGCCTTGGAGAGAACTCCATTACCCGTGAGGCAGCGGAAAAGGCTTGTGCCCATTTGGAGGCCGGGAGCAGCAAGGAGGCTTGTATTTTTGATGGTGCGTGTGTATCATATTTAGTATCCTGTTTCGCCATCTTACGTTGCATACTTATTTGGTTTATCCTTTTCTCATCCTCTCTTTGCGTCCTCTCGTAATCAGTTTTGGCAATCGGCGATGTCGATATTGCCCAAGCTGGTGTTTACGAATGAGTGAACCCGTCCACGATGACGGCGGAATGGTCCGAGCAGCCGCGACGGGCATTGATGTCGGGCGAACGAAAAGGCAAAATGAACCAGCCTCATACATTTACATTGAAAAAGAACACCTACAAGAAAAGCAGATGCATTTGGATGGGGCTATCACAAACAAGAAGGTTGGCCGATAGCGTCACAAAGTACAGTATCTAGTAGTGAGATAACGGTGGAAGATCTATAGTGTATTCTTTTAAACATAGGTGTAGTTCTAGCGTAGCATGCATCCATAGATCCACCGTATTCCTTGCAAAACCTGCGTATCCTTTCGTCCCAGTCTATGATCCCGCAGTTCGATTTTATGCAGACCCAACACCAGTCATGACATTTAGGCTGCATACTTTTTGGATTTGGCAAAGGCAACCAGACCATCGGCGCGTTGTTGCTCTTCGTGCGGCAGCTCCTCGTACTTAATACCCAAAGCCTCTTGCCAGATGGTTTTCCAAGGCATCACCTCGTCCCCCGATACTCCCGCCAACTGAATGACTGGTGCTTCTGGGTCTCGTGGGTTGATGGAAAGGAAAAAGCTATAGGGCTTGGCGTCGACTCCGTCCCCCACAGTGTTGTTAAAGGTAACGGTCGATATACCACGGACAATGTGAGCAATGGTGCCACGTACTTTGCCTTGTGGCGCATCTCCATACCACAGAGAGTAAGATCCAACCGCCCTGGGACTGTCGCCACGTTTGAGGACCATGTATTTTCGTTTCCACGAGGCGGGAACTTCGCGGAGAAGTGTTTTCTTTTTGGGTTGTTGCTGCCAGAGATATCCCTTGCAAATCGTTGTGCCGGGAGGAGGTGCAGCCTTGATGATGCTGGTTCCAGCAGAACCAGTGCTCGCGCGACGTACTGCCGCAGAAGCAGCACCTGATGGCGGGAGACTCTCTGCCGCGGCAGCTTGGGCGGCAACAAACAAGTTTCGAGCACTGGATTTTCGAATGGGGGAAGGTGTCAACAGGCTCGCTCTTTGGCGCAACTGGACAGCCGACAAACCGCTGCTGCTGCTCCTCTCACTCAAATCTGTCATTTGAACCGACGTTGTCTCGGAAGCATCTGCTCGTTGTGATTGTTCTTCCTCCGACAGTTGTTGTGCCAAGCGCGGGTCATCACGAGTTGCTGTAGGCGATGGAGCGCCTCCTCGAGACATGTGTTGGGCAATCGCGGAATCCGCATCGCTCAGACGACTCAACAATTGAGCCTGCTCTGCTTGTTCTTCCGAGCGATCCTCTTGGAGAAGTTCATAGGCCACGTAGAGACTAGATAATTGCCCTTCCAAATCCACCGTGCGTTCCTTGTGCACTTGCAATCGACTTTCCAATTGTTCCTTTTTCAGAGTGTGTTCCTCTTCACGGCATTCTAATTGGTTGCGAAGCGATTTGCACTGCTCTTGTTCCAACCGTAGTGCCAATTTCAATTCTTGGAGTTGTTGTCCATACACATTGCGTTTGGTTTGAGCCTCGTTGCGCTCTAATTCCAGTTGTTTCCATTGCCCTTCACCTTTGGTGTGATCCTTTCGCAAGTCTTGGATTTGCTGTTGTTGATGGCGGCACAGGAGCTCCAATTCCATGTTCTTGGCGCTTTGCTTGACATAGAGACTGGAACTGCGGCTGTCGCCACTTCCATTGTGGTTGTTATATGTCCACTGTTTATATGTTGACGAATACTTGGGTAGTCTCGAAGGCACAAAGAAGTTTGTCACTGATGCTTTGGCATCCGCATCCTTGCACCAAAGTGCCGGATCGGAAAAGGTTCGCTGGAGCATTGGACGGCCGGTGTCGTGGTTCAGGGATGCATCGTCGGCTGGTTGGTCGGTGGCCTTGGCAGCGTCATCTGCAGAGTCCGCAGATTGGCTTTTGCTCAACACATTGCTCCAGAGCTGCGTCATTTTCTTTGTTTGCTTGTCCTTCAAGACATCACGTTCCTCCTGGAGGGATGCAACCAAAGCTTCCAATTCTGCCGTACGCGACTTTTCTAGTTCCAAAAGTGTTTGCTGTTGTGCACATGTAGCTTCCAATGTCAGTGCCGCGGTTTGGTGGGTCTGCACTTTTTGATACAGGGCGTTGGTTTCTTCCTTCAGCTTGTCTTCCATTTCCTCGTGTTCTCCTACTTGCAACTGCAGGGCCGCAATTTCTTGTTGAAAACTTTGCTGCTTCAAGGCTGCCGCTTTTTCACTGGCCGTCGTCATCCTGGTGCCAGTTTCTTCACTACCAACACCACGTGCCGGACTTGCCGAGGGAGACGATGGATGGTTGCCACTACTACTACTGGTACTCATGCGCAAGGCTTCCAATTGAGCTTGCAATCCAGCAATTTGCGATTGCAATTCACCATGAGCTTCTTGGGCACAAGCAAATTCCAAACTTGCCAAGACATCCTTGACGGAAACGCCTTTGCTTTCCGACATGATTTTGAGTTGCCGCTGACAACGCTCCATTTCCGATTGCAAGTACCGATTCTTGGCTTGTAGAACCCGCAATTGTTTCGACAATTCTGACAAACCTGTGGTCGGTGCTGCGGTGGTTTTGTTGCGGCTGGGCGACGAAAAGATGTCAGGATTAGCAAAGGCGGCAACCGTCACGGACACGCGATTATTTTGTTGTCGGGCCGCTAGTAGTGAGGGCGAAGCATCGCTAATATTGGTAATGGCAGCTTCTGGCGACGGTGGAATGCAGTGGACGACATTCGTTGTCTCGAATCCCTTGACTGGCGTTTGCTTTGTAGAAGCCTCGCCTTCTTCAGGATTGGAACGAATAATACTTGGCGGAGCGGTTTCCTGTTGCTTCTCGTCCTTGCTGCTTCTGTTGTCAGCATCTTTTCTGCTGCTCTTGCTCGACTGCTCCTTGGAAAAATTGAGCAATTTTCGAGTCGCTTCCAAAGCATCTTGAACGGCCCTGGTCGTTTCATCCTGTTCTGTTATTGTTGTTTTGGTGTTGCTTTGGCCATCGCTGCTGCTGCTGCTACAAAGCAAAGTGTCCAACAAGGCATCGTCTGTATCAGAAATGACACTGGTTTCGCTCACGGTATCGCCTGCATCAGAGCCAGTCTTGTTGTTGCTACTGCCGTTACGGTTCTCAGCATCATCGCCGTCATTAGGGGAAGCAACATCCTCTTTGCAGGGAGTTACTACCATCACGGGATCCTTTCCTGCATCCGATGCTGTTTGCAGAATTCCCATGCCGCCGTCATCTTCCACAAGATTTGCGGGCTGTTGTTCCACAAGAGACGCCATTGCTACTACTGCAAATTGGAATAATAAAAACAAGGATATGCTTCTTTCGAGTAATGAACTTGACTAGCTAGCTAGACTTAGTCGTACTTGGGCTTGTTGCGTCGTGCCTCTTGGGGCCAGAAAAGAACGAGTATTGTATTGCTAATAATATTTGGTGCCAGATGTCGCTCGAAATTGCTATTTAATTAAATAGCTTAGTAATAACAGAAACAACAACCATCAAATTAGACAAATCAACAGCTGTAGGCGTCTCACTCAACGGGATTTTTTCACCATTTCTTACTCATTCATTTCCGGATTCTTTCTTGTTTCTTGGTCTTGAAGTTAAACAGTGTTATTAGAGCTAATTCAAACAAAACGCGCCACGTGTGTGTATCTAACGGAAAAGGATTGTTAGGCCTGCCGCGCGAGCCAGTCGATTCAAACAACTGTCACTTACAAGTGGCATGGAACGATTCAAAACGAGAACACCTTGCTGGCAAAAATTTGGTACTTTTGTGCGATCAAAGTTAAAGGCCGCGAAACACAGCCACATGCAGCATTCATTCTTGTTTGCATTCGCGAATGATGTCCAAGTTGCGTCATAATTATTGCAAGAGTGAGAAAGTGTAACCAAGCCAGCGGGGGAGTGGTGGACGGAACACTAGGATTGAAGTCTGCATGAGTAAAGCAGATGCGCTGGTTATTTGAACAACATAATAAAACAAATGGACATAAATTGACTGAAAAAGTGGCTTACCTATTCAAGAAAATCAATGGAAGAAAGCATGCGTGAGTTGGATGATGTAGAAAAGGCAGCATCCGAGTGCAGCCGACACGAGGAAGTGGCAGCAGCCGAGGAAGTGGCAGTAACCAAGGAGCAACGAGCCACCAACGCGTCGCTTCCCACTAAGTGTCTTCTCGTTGGCGTCTCCGCTGTACTTGCTGTGGTCAATATCTTTGCCGTCTACTCCATTGTCACATGGCGTGATCGCGTTGAATGTTTCATTGGCGACCACGACACAATTCTACCGCCCTTTGTCTGGCATACAACCTGGACACTTGTTGCGACAACTGTCACTTGGATTGTGTATTTGAAGAGAAGATATGTTTCTCAACAACAGACCATCGAAGGTTCGGAAACTAGCTCACCTGCTTCCTCTCGAACACCTGTTTTACCCACCCACATCTTCCACTTGGGTTTGCCATTGTCTGTGGCCGTGATGCTGGGACATGCGTTTTATCTTGTTTCCAATGATTGGGGCAGCGACTTTGTCGATCACGAGCTTTGTTACACATTGATGGACGGTGCAATCCCCAAGGAAAATACCACTCCAGTCGGTGCCGCCATATATTTGGCTCTTGATCGTCTAGCTAATTTCACGGCACACTGCGTTTGTGCTGTAATCAATGTGGTCTTGTACTGGAAAGCTTACACTCACGAACAGGCACTGGAGTCTTCCTGGGGGTGGATCTTGTTTCCTTTCATTTTCATCGTGGTCCAAAGTATTTTGATTGTCCTGGTGCATGAGTTTGTTGGCGAAGTCTATTCTACGGACAACATCATCCTAAATGTTGCGCCGACAGTCCTCGTCTTCTGCATATTAAACGCAGCCTTTTTCTATCGAAGAAAGCGTACCAAGAGTAAACTACAGAACCACGAATCAACTCCCGTCGGTTGAGTGTTAGACTGGCAGAACGCCCCTAATTAATATGCAGTACTAGTAGAGCACTGTGAGTCTGACTGAGCGACCAATGCTTCGATAGGCCGCGGAAGAAAGCAAAAGGCGGGTACTTGGGCTCACTATGCATAGGCAGCAAAGCCAAAGACTCATAGCTAGTAGGGTCATAAATGAGATTTTCGTTACTATTTTTATGTCTATGCGGTGTAGCTACAGTCGTCCCCACTTTCCAACTCACTTTCATAGCGAACTGGCTGTTGTGGTGCTGCTGCGGAACCCATGAGCTCACTACCACCACTCGAAGGGTTATAATTGTGGCCCCCCTCTTCTTCTGCAGTAACAGATTCAATCTCACTAATCTCGCTTTCAAATCGAGCTGGTGGTTGCGGTATGGTATCCGCTGATACGGCTTCTTCGCATTGACTCTCTGTTCGTGTGGGCAGAGATGGTGCCGAATCTCCGGCGCTGCTGACTGCGCCGCCGTTGCTGTCATGAGTCCTTCGTCCTGAGATTGACATGTCATAATCATCATCATCATCCGAATCGTGTTCATCAATGGATCCAAGTGAACTAACATCGCTGACGATACGAATGGGCGGGAAGGGAACCGCGTCTGCTCTCGCGTTCTTGCTATTGTGATGTCCTCTTCTTCGTTGCTGTGATACCGACGATGAAAATGTCACTCCACCACCATAGCCTTCAGCATCTCCTTCTTCCTCAATGATTGAGTCAAGGACACTTGTAGCTTCACTGATGGCTCGAATAGGCCGAAGAGGAGCAGCATCACTGGTAGAATTCAGCGTGCTGCTTGGATAATGATGATGGTGATGATGGTTTGGATGATGATGATGAGATACAGATGATCCCCATTTCTCGGATACATCCGCAGGGCAAACCTCAGAGGCGCCTAGATCCGATACTACCACTTCCTGGCTATTTCTCCATTCGACCACCATGGCATTGCTCGTGGAGGTAGAGGCCGACTGTTCTCCTGTAGATTGCGGCTGTCGGGGAGCATCATCGTTCACAGCACCCTCTTTATTGAGCACTGCCGGTTTATTGGAAGATGCAGAGTTGCTAGCTCCATTGTTGGGCCGTTTGGAAAGGAACGGGCTCATCAGACGGCGAAACCATGGATGTTGACCAGCTAGCACTTGCCCCACCGTTGTATGCATCTTTCGCCGTCGGGAGAACACCATAAAGTTCCAAGCCCCTTGCAAGGTTGCAAAAAACAGACTGGCCCTATCCAGTGGAACATTCCATGAGCCAGATATAATGTAGACAATAACACTAATGCCCCACGGCATAAACATGAACAGAAACCCCGCAATGTAGAGCATGCCCTCGGTGGCGACAATCCTGGATCCGGCCTTTCTTTGGGCAGAGGAAGTCGAACGAGACGTTTGATAGGTTCGGCCTTCCTCGGCATCGTCATCATCATCGTCGCCCTCCTCCTCCTCTTCTTCTATGTCATCATCCTCATCATACTCTACGTTGATTTGTCCTCGTGATGGCTGACTGCGATTTGTGTCTCCCATGGTGGTAGTACTGCCCGCTGTCCGCGCCGCCGCGCTGGCTTCTTTCTCGAGAGCTCGTATTTTTCGATAGAACCAATAAAGGATAATCAAGTTGCATAAAAAGCCTCCGCCCGAAGTAATCAAGGTAAAGATTTGTCGATAAAAGGCGGCACCTTCTCCTGCGGTACACTCGATGATTTCACTTGTTTCATCGTAGTCGAGCTTCTCTAGCTCCCACGATTCGGTACAATTGTAGGGATAAGAATCCATTTGACAGACGGGACCTTGATTGTGATATGCGTCGAGGGGCAAAGGGAAAACGGCCACACCTATACAAATACTCCACAAGACGACTTGCAAAATGCGCTCCAAGGTTCGCAATTGTGGTTCCTTCCAATCGTAATTGATCATTAACAAGTAAAAGACTGCCAAAAAGGAATTAAATGTCAAGGCCATGCCCCCCAACTGCAAGAGAAAGCCTTGGAAGCGACATGTCTCGTAGGATCCATGATTGGTCCCATCCAAATAGTCCAAGTCACTGGGAGCAGCCCAAGAACCCAAGAACCAAGCACTGTAACAAATGAAACTAACAGGTCAGTGTGGTGAATGGGGTACGATGTGTTTGTAGGAAAGGCTTTTGGATGCTCGCTGGATGACTCGCCTACTGACTGCACAGAAGGTTGTGCAAGTAAACGGGCATCTCCACAAAAGTCTGTGAACGAACCAAAACTTACAAGGAAAATAAAATGTCTCCAAGGCATACGGAAACCAAGATTCTCGATACAGATGAGACAGCGCGCCGTCGATGCTGTCCACTGCTTGGAAGACTGCTCTTGGTGATTTCCGCCAAGACGACGGAACTTCCAATGATACTCAGGCCTGAATAATGTAGGCGTTGCATGCACGGTATACTTGTGTGAGTTATTATAAGAAAGAGCAAGCCAAAGCCTATCCAACAGGACACGAAACGTACCAGAGGAAATCTTGGGCAAGTAATACTCTAAAAACAGATCCTTTGTACTCATGATTGTGAAAACAGTTCTTTCTCTCTATTGGGAGAGTAATAGAGGGACCATTGGTTCACGATATTGGTAGTAATCCTATAAATGGTGTTGTAGAAGTAGCTAATAGAGGTGCTATGATAATGGAAGAAGGAGGCTCACTGGCTCAAGGAAGCAAACAAGAACACGAGTGACGAAAAGTTTTGTTTCCTTGCCCGTTGGTTTGTCATGCTTCCTTCGAAACCATGCCTTCCGATCAAAAGGCTCTTGGGGTCCAAGTCTCTAAATCCACGTTTTGATTCAGTCACACTGCGAATAAGTTCGGATCAATTAACACTACATGTATACAACATAAAGAACTACGAAGGGCTATTACTTCAAGTGGTACAGTAAGATAATTAAAATAAAGTCTCCACTTATTACAGCAAAATTTTACCTTCACGTCACGCTGGCGGGAATTCTGGTCCAATAGGTTAGTGCTACAGTACATACTGTAATTTCTGTAATACAAATACATCTTAAGGTCAGGATCACGTATACGTAGTGATGTACAGTACAGTAGTGGTTAAAGCGACTTAGATAATACTACTGTACAGTCTGTACTATAGCCTTTTCTTTTTTTGTTCGGCGTTGGCCATTGGAGGAGCTAAATACTGGCTACTGTGGTTCACATAACCGAAGCAAAGTGATACAGCACTACCCGGTATCTAGTGTATCTGTGTTGTGATAAAAAAACTAAGGGAAAAAGAGGTGACTGCTCAAGTTGATTAGTGACTGGCCAGTAGTGACCAATCGCAACCTTTTGGTAGCCCTGGATCACATTATTTTGACCCTCCAAAAATCATGGCCCCCCTCGCAATTATGCCCCCCTAGCATGCATCTTTCATTGCTGTAGGTAAAGTTTGTATACATGCCCCACTGCGGAGGGGGAGGCATGTCATTGTTCGTGTTTTTTCTAAAGTAGTCAAATGATGCTGAGTGCTCACCAGGAATTTGTTTCTGATGCTTGATTACGCATTGTATTTTAGGGTTGGCTTCTAGACTATGTGTGTCTTTCGTGGGACAGACAATCCAACTGAATCCAGCAGAACACAAAAGTCACGGCTATCAAGTTTATAACTGGGAGATTTTAACTTTGATGAAGCTACTACAGTCTAGTTTGACGAAACTATAAGCTGCCCTTCTTTTTTCTCACGAGGATAGCTTCATTGCAGAAAATCCGCCTCCTCTGTGGCGTTGTCGATCTTTCGTAGCATTTCCAATCAAGTGCCGTGTCTGTTGATTCAACTCTTGCTGTCGATAATCGGCGTCTACAACCTGTCCACGGATATGCTGTAACCCTTGTTCTTGTGCTTTGATCTCGGCTCCCATTTCTTCCGCCGCCAGGACCAGTCCATCGAGTTGTGCACCAATCGCGTCTAACTGGCGATCCAGCTCCTCATCCGCGTCGGCAATGGCATCGAATTCCTTCTTGTACTCGTGATGCGGGGAAATGTCATCCTTGGCCACCACGGCTTGACGCTCCTTGCTTTGAAATACTCGTTGTTTTTCGTGCTGTCTCTTTTTGTGATACGCAACGCTAAGTTTCCATTTTGGTTTCGCCCCTTGTTGGTAGCCGTCGTTGTCGTCATTTGTGTTGGACGTGGCTACTGCTGGAGGATCTACAGTTAGCATCTTGCCGCTACTACCCATCTTAGGAATGAGTCCACCACCCGGAAGAAAATAATAATGCACAAAACTTTTCAGTTTGTTGGTCAATTCCTCGGTTTCGTCAAGATTGTCATGCAATCGATCACCGTGATCGGCAATGGCTTCGATTTGACGTCGTTGTTCGTACAAATCTTCCAATGTCATATTTCCCACTTGCGTCGTTTCTTCGAGCTGCTGCTGAATACGTCGGAGGGCGTCGGCGTTTTGTTGTTGAGTACCCGTAATTTCGTCCAATGCTTCCTTGTCATTGTGGATCATCCTTGTCGCAGAGCCTCGCATACTACTACTACCACGTCTAGCTGCTGCTTTTGTTGCTGCTGCTGTACCGAAACGAGTTCCAATTCCGCGTGGCATGATTTGATTTCTTTGTTCTGTTTTGCTTTTGTTTTGCTGATTATTGTATTATTTGTGTCAGAAGTCGTTTCAAAATAACTTGCAATAAAAGCTTTTATTTTTGGTGCGTTTGTGATGAGATGAATCTTATTTACATTGATTATTTGCCAAGCATGAAAGAAGCCGGTAACAAACTTCGTTCCCAGTAGCACAAATGCACGACTGGAAAGGGAACCGAGAACAACAACTCTAACTCTAATTAGAAACATAATATCGTCGCACAGTTGTCGAAGGTGCTAAGGCAAAATAGCCCAAGGTGCTGAAGATGAGGAAGACTCTATTGGTGAGTGCAAAGAAGGAGTTACTTGAATTTTCGCTCATTATTGCGCAGTGCTTAGCTCAATGTCTTACTACGCTGCTAGCTAGAGTCGAGCTTATCTTTGAACGTGCTTTCTTTGGAAATGGGAGAGCTTCCAAATTGACCAGCCTTGGCCAGCTTTCACAGGGTGACGATTTAGCACTTCCAGTATGGATAGGAAAACCAACACTTAGTCAAAACAGTTCATTTCCAGTAGAACATAGCGGGTTGGGTCTCAAAGGAAACAATATACAGTGCGATGGAAACAATACATACAGCATCGATTTGGGAAAAATAGAAAACATCGCCAGCGACAGTGCTTTTCTTTGGGATCCACACACAGTACTTTCTTGTTAACCAAAACTGATTGGTGTTCTAGTAACAATCAGCTGGGCAAGGTTGGAATAGTAGCGTCAAAAATGTTTCGTTACATTCATTAAGAGTAGTGACATGTAGATTACTTTAGCGTTCAGAAAGTTATGATGATATGTGGCGAGCTTACGATGGCCTGGATTCAGGGAGCTGCTGTCAGCAGCCCCACAGAAAATGCTCATGCATGCGATGCGGCAGCCTGCCACACCTCGCCACCCCCAAGGCGAGACGAGGAGTTGTGTTGTTCCACAATACTCCATTCTTGTTATACATTCATGCAGACAGATCCAATTAATATCCCAGTCAAATGGAATACCTCTTGCCATGATCGTCGTCGTCGTGTTCGGATATGCTGGGGTAATACACTTGGGAAGGAAGGGACCGCCAGCGGTTGTGGTTTAACGGTTGAGGAATTCGTGCCGGGGGTGTTTGTTTCAGTTCTTCCAACAAGGCTTCCAAGTCCGACAGTTTGTTGTGTGCGAAAAATTGTGTCGAGGGATACGGATCGCTTTGTGGTGATTCCGGTGTATGGCGCATGTCCATTTTTGGTGCCAGGAGAGGGCAGTCCTTGGTGGCAGTGTCGTTGCTGTCGCTGCCGCAGGTTCTTTTGGCGGAATTTCCTTTTTTGCCACCTCGTGGTTCCATGACGGCGTCCAGGACGGCGTTGCCCAAGCTCACATTGGACAATTGACGGCGAGGGCATTTGGGAGGGACGGCTGAACACAGGGGAAGAGGAAAGGCTGGCATCTCCACCGACTGCCATCGTGAAGTAGAAGTAAGCTGCTGTTGTTGTCTAACTTCATGGCTGGGCGAGACATTTTGGTGGACCGATGATTCGATATTCATGATGTATTGTAGGTGTAATATAGCAAACTTGGTTTTGTTGTTTAACAGAGGCTTTTGATATATTATCATTGGTTATTGTGAGAGGGGGCAATGAATGAGCCAGTAGATTTTAGGCTATCAGCAGGGGGTTATCCATGTCGATCCCAGTCTGGTCACATACATTTCCGAATTTTCGACTGAAGGTCTGTAGAGGATATTCATAGTCTTGATCTTGGGTGGTTTCCGAAAACTGCATGGAAATGACGGCGTTAACTAAAATGTATACTCCTTGAAGTACTTGTAAAATGCATACTATTCTAAATAAAGTGCATACGGAGATGGCGAGTTGAACAATGCTGCTAAAGAATAGGTTTCTGACCCGCCAAAAGGGGATCTTGTTCCTAAATAGATTTCATTCGAATATTCGGAGTAAGCTTTTCTGGTCATCCGTTGATAATCTACTCCATTAGTAATGTGTTCACTGGGTAGCGGGGCTGTTATATAAAAGTACCCGAGGAACAAGATCCAATTTTTTAGTCGAGTCCTACCTGAGTCGTCTCTTTAAATGCGGCCCGGCTCCAGACGTTTGTGTGCACCAAATGCGAAGGAGGGGAAATTCACTAATAGCTACTACTAGTAGTACAGTCGGAAACTCATACTCTGAGTACCAAATTTGGTCCATACAGTAGTAGCTAGTAGTAGGAAGACGTACGGTACCATACCAGTAGTACAGTGCTAGAAATGCTCCTACTACTAGCTACTCGAGTAGCTAGTAGCTAGCAAGCCAACTAGTAGTAATACTACTACTACTAGTACTGTAGCTACTAGCTAGCTAGGCACTGCTCTTTAATTGTGGTAGCTGGCTGAAAAACCAAACACTCCTGTGCGGGAGTAGTTGTAGATCTCGAAGGGTAGGCTAGTAGGCTAGCCGCTGGTCAGATTGGCCCCTTGCCAATTGTGTAGCTACCAGTACCAGTCATGCTTTTCAAAACAGATAGGAAGATTTATTTACTCACCTTCTTACCGCCCAAGCCGGCTAAGATCTACCTAGTATCTCCTTAGCCAGACAGACTCGGGCCGGGGTAACCAAATTCTTTGAAAAGCAACGAACAAGTGACGCTGGCCTTCCTATTCTTTTGAAGGGTCGCTCGGATGACTGGGCCGGGAGTCCGATCTGGCTGGTACTGTACTACCGCCGACCTACCTAGTTTGTGGTTCTGTCTCTGACGTTCTTGGGCCGGGTGAGGTAGATGGGCAAGGTATTACAGTGGCTTTTACTTTCCTAGCTAGTAGCCGAAGGTACCTCCCTCCCTCCCGAAGCTTCTACTAAGTCCTACATTGGCCTACTACTGCAGCTTGTGCAGTGGTTCTGTCTCTCTGTCTCTTGGGTCAGGTGGATGGACGGAGCAACTGACGGAAGGTACTGGAGCAGCTTTTACTTTCTAATTCGATTCGCCAAAAAGTCGACGTCTGCCTTTCATCCCTCACGGTCGACGTAGGTGAAACTGCTCTTATCTTTTTTGGGTGGGGCGGATCATGACTGGAAGCGAGGCCCTCCGTGCCCATAGTAACTTTTTGATTTTCTAATACTTTTGACTTTCTTTCCAATACTTCTACGTTCCAAGGGCTTCCTGCTAGACCTCCCTTCCAAGCGAGGTCGAGGGGAAAATGCGAGCAAGCAAGCAAGCAAGCAAAATGAAATGAAATGAAATGAAATGCTTCAGGAGGAACACAGTGCGGAATTTCTAACTACTAGTCAATAGCAGCGAGTAAGCAAAC
>Ga0163149_10004350_pt1 | contig 15586 bp, 12 predicted proteins | sample OliLakLV19MP5G1_FD_148604 | JGI IMG/M metagenome (GOLD analysis project Ga0163149, IMG submission 148604) | Freshwater microbial mat bacterial communities from Lake Vanda, McMurdo Dry Valleys, Antarctica - Oligotrophic Lake LV.19.MP5.G1 | ecosystem: Environmental > Aquatic > Freshwater > Lake >...
GGTTCGGTGCAAGGTTGCACATGCCATTGTTATACTCTGGAATGACGAGAAGGTTTTGAGCCAATCTTGATTGGTCGAACTGCCCCTGATAACAGAACAACGACAGCATGGCATCCGCTGCACCAATGGGGATCGGCTGCACTGTCCTTCGTACTACTAGTAGTCTATCTGGAGATCGATAATAGCTAGCTCTCTCAAGCTGAGAATAACCCCAACTACTAGTAGGAAGAATCCAGGAGGCGCAACTTCAACGCTTGGGATAATAAAAACATGTACTTTTTAAATTCTGAAATGGGGAGCAATAAGTCCCCTCTGGATCGGCTGCGAGATTTCGACTGTGTAGCAGCCAATCGGACGCTCTTGCGTTGTGGGCAGATTTCTCATAATTATACAGTAGAGCTAGTTCAACCAATTCCCGAATTCTGAGCGGAACGATTTGTTATATCCTCAAGTTCGTCTCGCAGCAGGCCATCAAAATAGTAATAATGCCTTCGGCACGGGCGTGTACGCAGGAAATTAAAAAGAGACAGGCACGCCTACGTCTCGGCAATCGTGCGCATCGGAGGGGTTTTGTGTTCCTTAGCCTCCGTCTCCAGAAATTTCTCCAACTCTTTTCTGTAGTCGTATTTGACCCCAGGACAGAGTATTGGCAGTGTCTCGTGGAAGAAGACATCCCGGTTGATCATTCTGCGCAGAGACATATAGAAAAAAAGGACAATGGTACAATGAGTATTAGCTAGATTCTTCTCAGATTCTTCAACAAAAATGAGGGCGATACTTACTCTTCCTTGACGATATTATAGGCAGCATTCTGCGCTCTTTTGAGCTGCATATTCCCCCAGCTATGGCAATTGTCCAAAATTTCTCGAACGCGTGGGATCCGAATACTTTCATATACTGTGACAGCATAGTCCAAATTTTGCAAATCCAGATTGCCTTGGTCATCCAAACAGAATTTCTTGAGTAGCAGCGCCAAAGTACCCGCATCCTCAATTCCTTGCTGAGCACCTTGGCCAATGTATGGGACGGGCGGGTGAGCTGCATCTCCCACCAAAATCGTTCCTGGTCGTCCGTGAGCATTTGGAAAGGACCACTTCTCTAAAGAAGGCGAGAGTTTGCAAAAGCCAACTCGGACAGCGTTGGTGACGTTGCGAAGAGGGCGCAAGAACTTTTCCTCGTCCCACCCATCTGCTTCCAGAATCTCTGCCAGTTTTCCGCATTCATCTCGACTGACTTTTTGACTTAGATTTCCCCAACACGAGTCTTGGGTGCAACTGCCAGTTTCGTCGTTCTTCTTGGCTGGTACGGGAAAATGAAACTGGAAGCATTGTTCCGTAGGGGCTGTAGGGTAAAAGGCTCCGTGGCATTGAGTGGTATTGGCCACTGGAAATGTAATTCCTCGACGAGAAGCGATATTTTCAGCCACGCCCATGATACACGTCACACCCGTATAATCTAGCTTGGGCATCTGTTCATCCTCCTTCTTCTCAGCAGCCGGATCGTTGCTGTTGAACATCTTCTGAAGCTGGCATGTCCGAATGGCCGATCGACCACCATCCGCTGCAATGAGTAGCTGTGTTTGTCGGCTGCTTCCATCGGTAAAGACAACCTCGGTCATTCCATTTTCTGGCGTCTTCACTGTCTCCACTTTCTTGTTAAAATACACGGAAACCCCTGCCTTGGCAACGGCCTTGTGCAAAGCCTGCTGCAATTTCCAACGTCGAATGCCCAAGGTCTGCAATTCACAAGACACGCCATGAATGGTTTCCGTTTCCTTTTCGCCCAAGGCTCGTTCATCGCATTCGGTCACCAGTGTACCATCGTGACGTTCCCAACGTCGGTATTGATAGGGATATCCATTTGCCTGTAATTCTTCTAGCAGATCAGGAGAAATGTCGCGAATGACTCGCAATCCATTGGCATACATACCCATACCGGCACCAACTTCGTCATCGTAGCTATGCGCCTGTTCATATATCTCGGCTTGGAGACCGGTATGTTTTTCAATGGCCAATGCCATGACCAATCCCACAATGCCACCACCAGCAATCATAATGGGAGCTGGTGCCTTGGCCGCACCGGCAGCTGAGGTCGCTGGAGTTCGTGAAGTGACATCATTTTGGACTTGTGGTTGTGAACTCTCTCTCATAACACTATTTATGGGTGCCATAATGGAGGGATCTGTGGATGCTGTATTGTCGCTTTTGTTGCTGTTATTGTTGTTGCGTGATTTGGCTTCAGGTTTCTTGTGTAGTTTGTTATTGATACTTGTCCTGATCCTTAGTGTCTTCAACATGATCACACTCTATTGGTTGTCTGGTTGGTTTCTTGGTTGATAGGGTGTATCTTTCGCAGTTACAACACCTTTCTGTAGGTAAGGAGAAACCCGAGAGAGAATGAAACACAAAGGATTAGTACATGATTGTCAAAAGGTATGTAGAGAAGCTCGCCTTCGCTGGATCAAAAGCGGGGTCGAAACGAAATACAATTGCAAATGCAACTTACAATTGGATGATTTGTTTGTGTAGCTTGTTTATCTTCCCCGTCTATACAACATAGAGTAGAGTAAGGAAGCGATGGTTTAATGTCACAAAAACAAACAAAAAATGAGACGCATCATCTGACACTTTGTTGCAAAGACTACTACAGGTACGTGGGACAGCAGCAAACAAGCAACAACCCCCTCTTATATCAGATCCCTCTCCTTCTACCACGCACACACTTCTGCTGGAGCATATTCACTGCCTGTACGAATGGCCGACACAAAGAGAGTTCATTCCTGGTTGTTCTTCCTCCTTGTAGCAGCTGAGCCGGTGTCAGAATTCCAGGAATTCATTCGATGGGTTCGTTCCGTCTCTTGAGTTGCTTGGCCCAGATAGATCGCCTCCTTTTTGGATAGACTTACACAATGATGTAGGCTTTCACGTTTCTATACGAATGCACTCGGAGGATGATTAGCAATTATATTATTCCAAAGGCTGCTTGTTCCAGAAACAGCAGTGTATCTAATATCAAAAGATGAGAGGGTGCGTTGCGCTGAAGACTTGGTGATAACGGTTCGCGTATAATAAGCTGGCTTGCAAGGTTTGATTAGTAGCTCGATCGCTCGTTGTTACAATAATAAACTTGGGCTTGGACGAGGGGAGTTGTTTTTGGATTTGTTGGCTGTGATATTATTGTTATGATTGTTTGTGACGAATCGAAACCCTCTCAGTGGTAGCTAGTGCAACAAATGGCGCATGTGGTTGCAACTGCCAATCGTTCATAGTTATTCAAAACCATACAATTGCCACCATCCGAAGGGGCGAAGCCAAAGAACTTGTCGGTTTGGACCGCCGGCACAATTAATCTTCGCCGTTGTTCTCAGTTACGCGTAAAATTGCTAGATAGATAAGTGTGAGAAAGCCTGCCATCACATCGCAGTTCGCATCGCAGAGGTTCGCGTTTGTTGGAATGCCGCTGCAATCGCTCGGAGAGGAGCAGGCTGGATGAAAAGTTTGACAACAAGGCCAATCAACAGGTAATGACGAGGTTCGCATTGGTAGTTCCGTCAATCAGAATGAAGAAAGATTCACTGGGGATTCATTGACTCCCATCTTCAGGACGGTTAATGTGAGGGAGACAGGAGACTTGTCTAATCCGTTTTTTACTGGTAAATCGTCTTCAACGTTTTGTACTTATTAAGAGAGGATTTGAAAACGTTGTGAGACGTTTTGTATTTAAGAGATGATTTTTGATCGTCTCTCGAGCCGATTTTAATTTAAGAGCCGATTTGAAAATGTCTCGCGAGACGATTTGTTTAACTACCATTTTCTCCTAATAAAGCTGGAAACGTCTCGCGAGACGTTCTGTATTTAAGAGATGATTTTTAATTGTCTCGCGAGCCGATTTATACTTACAGAGACGATTTTTAATCGTCTCGCGAGCCGATTTGTACTTAAGGTTCAAACTGGATTTGCTTGAAATGAGGCGAGACGATGTGCGTTCATTAGACAAGATTCCAGGTGGAGCCTGGTGTTTTTCATCAGTCCACCTGTGCACACAGGTCTACCAGTTAGACACAGCAACAGTTTTTTTCACAGTCTGCCATGTTTAGAAATGTGCTGGCTAATCTGTTTTAGAGGCTCTTGGTTTGGACTGTTGTTGGTTTCCTCTTCTAAGAAAGAATCAAGCCCGCACATTGTCTGATTTGTTGCCGCGTTTTCTGTCAAAATAGAAACACTGCACAGAGACAGACATGTGGCAGAGATGCCATTTTCTTCAGAAGCAAAACTCGATGCTTAGATGCACAGTTTCTAAAAAGTGTCTAGCAGATAAAAAAGAGATGAACATGTTTATCAAAGTTCACCACTTATTAAGCTTTTGTCTCTCTTTCAATGTTTGGAAGACAACTTTGACAGCAACTGCGTCAAATAGAAATTAAGATGCTCCCACCAAACCAAAATAACATTAGCACATGGTGACATGCATGCCACTAGACAATTGGCATGAACATCACGCATGTGAAAAGTGTCAGGAAAGACAGTTTTGCATTTGCTTTCCAAAAATTCACATTTGAGTCACATATTGTTTATAACCAATTGCATCATCAGGATTTTTCTCATGTGTGCACTGTTGGCGGTGTGTCAGCTACTAGTTTTTGGAACAGAACAGATCAATCTTGGAGCAGAAAGAAACTAATCTGAAATCTCATTTGAGCGGATGAGATTTCTCCAAGAAGTGCCTTGCTGACAAAAAGACCTCGGGACCCAGATTTATTCCCACCAATCACATGGTGTTTCCTTTTCTAAAAGGAGATTTGGCATTGTGTTGATGACAAGAAAATCACACACAACCTAGTGCCAAAACTGAGGAGGCATTTCAATGAATGCTACTGGTGATTGGTATGGATGTTTGTGAAAAGCATCTTGTTAGCAAATTGTGCAATCACACACTACTAAGACAGGACTTTCTAGTCTAGAAAAGAAGTTGGCATGGTGCATAGTGATAATCTTAGGATGATTTGAGAGGCTGGTTCCGCCGACAAGACCATGCATGTTCAAGTTAGGGATTTTCTTATTACCGTCATTATACCTGGGTACACAAAATTTATTGAAAGTTCCATTCGCTGCATTGTTCGTCACTGGATCCAAGAACGGAGAAATACCCATGACAGCCTACTGGCTTTTGAATGGAAATTGTTGCGTTTGTTCGATAACATCAATATTTTGTTCCTTCTGATACAAAATAGGATGGAGTACTCCGTCCACGTTCCTCTCAACAAGAAGTCCGACGACTACCCAAGACGATCAGCAAGATACATCGAATTATTATCCGTGGTTGGTTGAAGCGGCCGGCCAGCGCGAGCCAGCGACTGTCTATTATCCGTCGTTTGCTCCTACTTGTTTTTGGCTTTGGACTGCTGTTCCGTAGTAGTAGTATCCGGCAACGTTAATACCAACGCTGACAGCACTGTCCACACGAGGTGTCCAAACAAAAAGAATCCTGGTTGCATCGCTCCACTGGGATGCATCATGGCACGCCAAGCCTCCCATCGCCACACCATGTGGACAAACCAAATCCCATGAAAAAAGACGGATAGAGAAGCGGCTCCCTTCATATTTACTCCCTTATTACCCAGTAGAGCCAAAACAAAGGCAAATCCCACGGTCCCAAACGACATTGCGGTTATGCCGGCATAAATCAGTTCCAGAGGCAATAAATTTTGGGGGTCGGATGCAGTGCCATCGTGTCGTGTCACAAAATCCAATAATTGTACCACTTGTGTATAATCGGCAATGCAAATGGCAAAATGAGAGGCAACGTGATACCAGGCAACAAACTGTGTCACAATGGCAGCCGTTTTGGGAGACGAAAGCATGCTGTTGTGGTGATTGTGGTAGGATAATCAAGGCGACACTTTGATGATGATTGCTTGGATCGATTCTGATTCTGATTCGAGGCGATTCGAGTGAAGTCCATGCAATGAACAGATTTGAGAGTCGATCTCTAACAGACGCAGTGTACGGTATGAAGGAAAGAGCCGGACTGTACACGATATCTCTAGATAACAAGTAGTTTGTGAGCTGCAATTCAATTGGGACAGGTGAATTATTGCTACATATATCGTATCTGGTAGCTTGTGTAATCTGCTCCACAACAAAAGGGGGGCGAGAACAAAAAGATACTCGAGTAGATCCATCCGCCGGTTCTCGGTGTCACATCCAAACAACTCTTATCATATCGAAATTAGAGGTGGCATGTGCGTCTTAACAAAGCGTTGAGCAGGGATCCAATTTGACTCACGGTTCTTTAGGGCACAGTCCAAACGGGACATAAGAGAGTCATGGATTAAAGCATTCGGATAACTGTTCGGCATAGCACCATGGTCACCATGCCGACAAATGGAACGTATCTTCGCTTCGAACCCAAAATGACCCTCCAGGATACTCTTGTGGTTACCACACCGGTAATGCATGCCGGTTTGTTTTGTTTTGCTTACCCGTACGTAGGAGCTACTGTTGTCGCCACTGGGTAGTTGATTAGCAGAGTAGCTATCCGGCCCCAATGTGCACCCAGATAGCTACTAGCGACTAGATAGAAATTGATGGCGACAACAGTCAGTTTAGTTAGCTACCTATCTAAATAACTAGTTTGGAACTTTTGCTCTTAAGAGTCTGGTAAATTGATGATTCTGTCGCTAGTAGTGAAGTTAGATAGTACTAATGTAGAACCACCGCAGGCTATGATGAAAGTAGTCGAAAGTCCCAATTCAAAACGTTCTTGTATATCAACACAGCAGCTGGCGAGGCCGCGACCGAAAAGTAGTCAGGTTGATATACCGTCTCGTCAAGAGTGAAACAATCGCTCTCCCAACACCCTGCATACTGACACAAGGGTATATTTTTGTTTTTGAAACAGATAATTTTTCTTTTGTTTTTTGTTGAATAGGGAGGTTGGAGGCAGCCTTCTTTGCCGTGCACTGACTTGAGTATACTTGAGATAGCATGAAAATAGATACTTGGGTTCCAATCAAATGAGAAAAGGTATTTGACAACCCGTAGTAACGTATCCATTTGTAGATAACTCGTAAAACAGAAGTCACTGCAGATGTGGTAAAGAGTGCTCGATAGACCAAAAGATATGAAAAGATATTGGAGTCATTTTGGGATTGAGATTTTTCAGTCGGGGGCGTTCGTCCTCTTGAGCTATTAGAGCCGGACAAAACTCCAAGGGGCGCGCGTGGCTCGGCGCACCAGGAAAGGGGACACTTGGAATTCAGATCGGATAAAAGCAAAAAAGTAGAGACACCCCAGGGTCGAAAAATCTTGTAGAAAGTGGGGTTGCTCTAAGGCAACCACCCACAAAACTTGAGAAATCTTGGAGGAAGAATGGAAGTTAAGGAGGGATAGAAAATAGGAAGGAAACTCATGGGGTATGCGGTTGCAGTTGCAGGGACTTGAGGTCTCGGGAGCTGTTAGAATCTGGATTCTGACACTGAACTAGAACAATGGGAGCCGCTTAGCTTTTCCACCATAACTGTGGATAGCAACAAACACAGGAGGACGAAACGTGCCCTCGCTGGTGGATCCGCTAAGCAAATTCCGCACTGCTCAAGCAGGCCAGATAAACAGAAAATAACACAACCAAGACTACGTCTTGTAGAAACAGCAACACAGCTGGTTTGCCTTCCAATGGATCTTGTAAAAGAAATAGATCCAATTGAGGAAATGGTATTGGCGCATCTTTCTTGATGGAATCACTCGAGTGTAAAGGATACCGAGCAAATAGCCAACGGTGAAAGGGACCATCTTGTAGATTTCAGAAACAATGTAGGAGGGGATAGCAGATGCCGACGAGATGAGCAGATAGAAGCGCTCATACGCCATCAGAGGCATCCCGTGTTGTAATAATTGTAGCGCTTGTGGGGGCACCCATATGTCAGAGAGCACAGAGGAAAATGTTCTGCGCGGTTTGTCACAGAGGGCACCCAAAAAATAGTACTGCGCTGTTGAGAGTTGGGGGCTGAAGTTGGTTTGTGGTTCGGCCCCTTGCCTGTTACCGCACAACAGAGTGTTGCACGAGATAAGACAGAGCAAGGAGCTGGAATTGACGGAATCAAAAGCGAGGCTTGACCCGCGGGAGGATGCACGCAGAAAAAGTAGCAAGTGCGTGCTTCCAAGAACCACCGGGAAGCGGAATGCTTTTGTCTCGACCTGAAGAATGGACTGCTCGAATAAATTCAAAACTTGATTCGAGCTGGAAATATCAGGACCAGAAATGTGGTGTGTTTATAATGTTTTTGGTGGCGACTTATTTTTGATTGGTTGATTGAATGATCGATGGCTTTGACATAACATGATATCAGAAAAAGTGAAACAGAAACGAGCTGGACTGTAGGCAAGGCGCCCAGCCCGTGAAGAGACACTCATCTCATGAACATGATATAATCATCTTGGTTCATCCGAAATCAAAGAATCTGCATTATAAACATCCTCCACATCTTTCCGTCTTGGTCGTCGAGGCCGGTAAATAGGTAGCCACAACAGACGACTTCTGACTTCAATACCTTTGCAGGAATTGCAAAAGGATCGATTAAAAGGAGCCCTCTCTCGTTTGATTTGGGGAGAGAGGCTCGATGGTAACGAGATGGCGTTACCGACTGCGAAAAATCGCACACAAAATGAATTTGTGAACAATCCCACTGGAGTAAAACTGATAGATTGATGTATCCACAACTCATTTTTCTTGTCACTGAGTCGACTGGATCCAATAAATGGTTTGCTGGTTTGTACGAGGTATCTTTCTTTTCGACGAAAGTCGGTTAACTGACGGTTATTCGAATATAGCCCTTCGGCAGTAATTGTAAAAACCAAACTTTATTTAGGATCCGCGATTTCACAAGCATGTACTAAAATATCTATACAGTCATGGAATAATCACAGGAAGGGAAGCGCTTAGCCAATCATAATGGCTGAAAAATATCAATTGGCAGTGATTTACAACATGTTTGTGAAACTGCTGCCGCTGGATTACTACGGTAAGCCTCGGCTCCCGCTTGGTTGTAAAGATATGAAGGAATAAACCATTCTTTTTGATTCGGCAGGTCATTCCGAGAGTGTGACCAGTAGAGCAACTCCAGTGAAGCCCTTCCGTACAGATTCTGGCTACTAGCTAGTGAGCAGCTGCCAGCGCAGCCACCTTTGTCAGCTTGGTACTTGTACTCCGTGTATGGTAGTCTTGCTACGTTGAAGAACTGCGTTCTATGCGCCGGGAGAGAACTAAAGGAGATCGAGTATTATTAACAGGGTACGTATCATCTGGTGAAAATCATGGGAACCCCGTTGGCGGGAGTTACCTACACCGGTTGCTTTTGGTGAGGCTACCAGCTAGCTACTGTAGTAGCTACTAGTAGGTTCCTGGCACTGCTACCGACCTGACGATACTAGGTCTAGCTAGCAACCTTCTGACCTATCCTGTTGCCATAACCACCCGATGGCCAGCGCTACAACTACTATGCCTGTCGGTAACCACTCACTCGGAAAGATTCTGTAGCTCCTACCAAAGGTGTAGTACTAGTAGAAGCTGGCTACCCGGCCCCGGCCTCCAGGGCGGCGAACCAGTGTCGAACCGGAGTGTCTCTCACAAAACAAACAAGCACTAAACTGAATGAGCAACGCCACAAACTGACTCAATCAGCTTAGTGCTGCCTGCACTGTTGCGCCATGGAGGACATCTCATGTGACCGATTGACTGAGATCATCGACGGATTGACTGATGGCGGCACTCCACCGTGCCGGCAACTGAACTGAAATTCAAGCTCGGTCTTTGTTTCGTACCTGCTTGAGCGAGCCCGGGGCCGGGCGGCCGACAACATTCGAACGGAGACAACACTCAATCCTGTGCTGCGATTATGTGTCTAGCTAGACCACAGCTTCCTAATGGTGGCTGTTTCCTCGTCAAGTTCTACTCGCAGCTGCAGTGGGAGTAAGCAGCTACCTACTGATCTTCGGCACTACGTAGCTAGTCGTGCGTGCCGGCACATGGTGCTAGGCCCAGTCGCTATCACTGGACAGCTAACACAAGCTACCCGGTAGCCGCAGTTAGTTGCTACTACTAGCTAGCTAGCTAGTAGGACTAGCTAGTAGTACGGAACGTCGTACTCGTACTACCACCCAAATGCAGTCACGGGACTCAGCCTTTCACGGTCTCTTCTTTGATCTGTGCATCAACCGACTATGGATTCAATTGTTTCCGGGACAGAATTCGGGAAGTGTTACTATTACTGGTATGATAGTAATAGGCTACCATGCAGTTGAGTGAGTGAGTTGAGTAGCTAGCTACTAGCTAGGATAGGCAGGTGAAGGAGAAAGCCGTACAGTGAAGTGGGAGCGAAACTGCTTGTTTCTAGCATTGCAGCGGGCTAATCGAGAAGGAGTTTGATCAGTTTTTTCGCAGCAATCTACTTTGTGGGGCCCGTGGCGGGGGCCTTGCTCGGCTGAGGCGGGATACTAAAGAATCCTGTAAACCGTAGCTGAGCAAGAGAAGAAATATGTGATGGGAGGACTGCAATTAGGAGCGCAATTGACGCACTCCGTTGCAAGGACTGTACAGAGAGATATGGCAAGCTTCTCAACGACCTCGCCAGCCAAAATTATTGCTGCTTGTCCGAAAGGTGCATTGAGACGGATGACCACTTGCCAAACACTAAGGTGCATCCAGTGCCCCCTGGATTTCTCGCAAGTCCAATGCTGGTCTAAAGACGCTCGTCGTAACCTTTTCTCAACGCATCCGCCCGTCTATTGTTTAGCCCAACCCAATGCACTCGTCTGAAGCAATATATCCTACAATCAATCCAACACGACTGCATTTGCGAAAGTGAAGCCGATCCATTAAGGCAAAAGACGAAAACACAGGCACGGCACGAATGCTTGGACTTGCTTTGATGAGAGAATTGCCCTATTGGATCTAGATACAAAGGATTGTTCCTACTGGCCAGCATTGATTGCGTCTGGAGTACCACTGGCGCAGTTGTGCGATGGTAGCAAGTCGAGAAAAACTATTCGTAGGAGCTGCGACAAGATGAGTCGACAAACAAAAACGGCGCTGTGTGGATAATTTGTTCAAACAGGGTGTTCAGTTCTGAATGAACAAGAAATGGGGTAACTACAAGACAAATAAGCAAGGAAAAGCAGGTTTCTGTTCGTTTTTTTTTCCTCGGGTTATCTTCTCACAACAAAATTTGGTTGTAAGAATTGCGTCTCGTGACAATGGTTGAGAGGCGACGACGACGAGCTCAATGTATTGCCAGTAGCAATGACAACAAGCGCGGTAACTTGCGGGATCTACGACCGCGAGTACACCATTCGAGCCACCGTGGACCAGAACTCACTTTTGCAAGTCTCGTAGAACGAGACTCGTAGAACGAGAAAAATATTGCAAATGGAGCAAGGGGCGAGTGGGTTCAGGAATTACCTAGGGTTCAAGAAATCTCTCACATTGAAGAGGACTCTCCTTCTAGCTAGAAATTGAGATTGAACCCCAGCAAGCATTCTCTTTACACGGTGACTTCAGGTGAGCATCCGCATTCGCTTTCTTCGGGTGTGCACTCGTCGCTGGTTGGCTCTTTCCTCCTGAATTTTTCCACAGTTTCCCGCAACTCGTTGTTTTCTTTTTTCATCGCAATGAGTCTGCTCAGTAAACTGTCTTTCGCCTCGTCCTGTTTGGGCAGACACGTAGCCGCCTGTCTTCCAGGATTACACGCAGTTTCCCGCAACTCATTATTTTCTTTTTTCATCGCAAGAAGTCTGTTCAGTAAATTGTCCTTCGCCTCGTCTTGTTTCCGGGCGAGGTCTGATTCCTGTCTATCAGGATTACATAGTTGTTCATAACTTTCCTTTTCATCCAGCTTTCTCATTTCCTCCTCGTTCGCCGCACATCGACGGCAGATATTGCTGTTTTCGCCCGGGCCGCTGATATCTAGCAGGGAAATATTTGAAGCTCCTGCGGCACTGAAAGAGTGAGAGCGTGAAAGTCCGGGACGATTGAAAGAGCGAGAGCTTTTCTTTTTTTCAAAAATGGAACTTGTGTTTTCGAACTCAGCTGAAATAGCTGACATATTGGATTCGACCCCAGAAAAATTGGACTCGGCCCCAGAAAAATCGCCCCTGCGTGCTCCCGTCGAATACATTGATTGCCTCTTTACCGGATCTTTTGCGGTAATCTTGGGTATAAAGTAAATAGAAATCGCCACTATGACATCTGCAATTTTTCACACGGATGCTAAAATGTGAGCAGCCGTTCATTATTCGACACAGATTACGCAGAGTAGATGCAACATGATAATGGTGTCGTCCTTACCAGTGGACAAGCTCATGCTTAAAAGAACAGACACATATTCCACATCAATGCTGTCTTCCAATAGAAAAAGAATGACACGGCCGACCAAAAAAACGCCGTGGCTATACGTGAGAGCTGCCAACACTTTTGCTTCATTGAAGGTTGCATGAATTTTCCGGTTCTGGACCGCCAAAACAGTTGCACAAGCAAGCAAAATTATGTGCCAAACGAAGTACACCATAAGCCACAACTTTGATGTCGACGAGCACTGGTAGTAGACGGAGACAATTGTAGCGTCGTCTTGTGTCAGATCTCCTGTGATGGTGTAGATGCCTTCTCTTTGCGAAGGGTCTAGTAATGTCCATACAATCAAATAGAGAACTGTCAAGCCGCTCAATCCTGCTACATATTTATACAGCAGGTTTTTCTCAATCCTGACTCGTCGCATCTTCTTGGCCGCCAACATGATTTTGTTGATCGCAGTCACCTTGACGATCAAAGGTATAATTTCAGTGGAGTATCCCAACATGACCAACCACTCTGAAACCATGCACGTGGCGCCACTCGGTTCTCCAGCAAAGACGACTGATCCAAGGGACACTAACAAAAGTCCAAACAGCAACAAGGCCAGAAAATCAAGCTGGGCCTTCATCATCACACTACGCTGTCGATGCGTGTAGGTAGCCACAGCTGCTCCCAGTGTATATACCGCTGCAAAGCATGCCCAGGAAAACGTAAAGAGATGGAGAGGGCTTTTCCAACGGTTGTGCACTTGAGCCACACGAGGGTATGACGCTGGTGCCATGGTGCTGATTGTTTCCACGTTCTCGGCTACCCACCGACAGACAGCTTCCCGCAGAGAGTAGTTAATTTCATCTGTGTCTTCTTCAAACCAATACTGGAGTATTTGATCCAGCTGAAGATTTTCGATTCTGTACTCCCGCAAAAACTCGTAAGCGGGGCTAGTCAGCTCTTCTGGGATTGTTGTGTCATATCTTTTCATTGCGGTACCGATCATTTTCTTGAGCACTGACGGTGAATAATCACATGCTCCTTCAGGACTGCCAATCTTTGCTTCCAAATCAATTTCACATCGCGCGGCTGGGTCAATTCGATGGTTGGTACATTCCTGTGTCGGTTCTGGCAAAGATATTCGCGTCAATTCCGATTCCGTTCCTGCATAATGAGAAGTCGTAGCATCTGGAAAGGACCACATGCCAATGACATGATTTTTTGTTGCGTTGGCAGCATCAAATATTTGCATGATTTGCTCAATCTGATACCCTCCATTGGGTTCCGGTCCATTCGACTCTAACGCAATACCGAGGTGATAACTTTGCTGAGAAAAAAAGGAACCCCAGTTGCAAGGATATTCCACTGTGTCGAAAGGCAAGATATGAGAACATGGAATGAGAACGTGGATCCTCATAGGTAAATAATTCAGATGATGGTACTTACCAAAATGCCCTGTACAGTTGGGGTTGAGTGCGCAATTATTCTCGCTCGTAAATCGAAAGTGTCCGGTGAATTCGCCCTGTACAAAATAACTGCTTTCCTCCCATTCATCCGCAGGAGGACGGGTTGCAACGGCGTCGGGAACGGTGCAGTTATTCTCGGACACTTCTTCACAGTATTGTTTCCAATTGGTGGGACGCTTGAATATTTCAGCAAGCTTGATTCTGTTTTGCTCTCCTTGCAATCCGACATAGTTGGCCAGTGACGGATCATGGCGTACAGTAAAGAGGGGTATATACCATCCTTGTCTTGCCAGTGTACCCAAATCATACAAGGGCTCCATGGCTTTTATTGTATCCAACTCGGGCAAATCCTCCTTCCATACTTCTGGAAAAATATGAGCACACGGCTTGTAGTCACTGGCGTTGGTGGCCTTGACCAAACGACAATCTCCTCCGGCGTCTTGCGCCTCCAGCAAGTCGGGATAATCATATCCAAATACCCCATAATCAAATTTTGCCTCGACATTGTAAAAGTCGAGGCTCAAGCCGAATTCACCGGTTTCGATCGTGGTGGGTACCTCGAGAACTTCGCTCAAAAAGATTTGCAATATCCATGCATTAATGTTGGCCGTTTCCCAATTGCCACCTATAGAAATAAATGCCCGGCAGAAGAAAAGAAAGAATGAGATGTAGATGTATGGTTTGGGCCAGCCAACGTGTACTTATAACCAGTGATCTGCATGGTATAGCACATCCAATCAACTTGTGCAGGGGCGCAACTCCCCACAGACATCTCTCGCATTGTACCCTACCTTGGATCCGAACTTCTAGGTAATCCAAAGGACTGGGAATACAAAAGCCTAGTTCTTGAGCATCGGGAGGATCTTCGGAATGACATATACCTGGTTTTTGATAGGTGTCGGGCAAGTAGTTTTTTAAACAACCTCCCTCATGAAAGGGATTGCTACAAAGACCATCGATGCATTTTGAGGGTGGACGCAGCAAGGTTTCACATTCCAAATCGGCGGAGCATTCTATAGAAGAAGCTTGCTCTGGAAGCGAGAAGGTCAGGAGGAGGAGGAGGAATGTCGCAAGCGAGGGTGACGTTGCTATTGATACATATCGGACCATCGTCGTTATGATGCTGGTGTTGCAATTTATGGTCCTATGGTTGTTGTTTCTTGTCTTGTTGCATCGTTGCAACTACAGTAGAACATTATATTATGCAACGACAATCCTGCGAAATGTTTCAGTGTAATACGGTTGTGATAAATACCCGGGGGCACGAGGCTGAAGGAGGGAAATGACCCCGAGTCTTACCATATCTCTCTACCGGTGTTAGGTTCAACGGTTGCCAATCAGACCTTGGCTAGATAAAAATGTCAAAGAACAGTCTTTTTTTTCATTTCCTTCGCATCCGAGTAGCAACAGGATGCAATTCTCCGAGTACTACATGTAGCTAGTAGACCCTAGCTAGTAGTATGATGTACCAGTAGGAACCGGTATCAACAAAATGCGCGATAATGCCTTTTTCCTATTACCGAGACATTTCCTGAGTTCTTTTCCGTTCAATGAATTAGGGGGCACTGTGTGGTGTAAGTGGAGCGAAGAGGATCTCAAAATGATGTTGTTCTCTGGATTCATCTACTGTGACACACCTCTGAATCAACTCTTCCCTTGGGATTTTTTGCCAATTTTGAAACACCTTTGATTTGAAATTCATCCACTTCTAGAAAAACCTTCACAACTTGGTTTGTCAAATGCTTTGGAAAGTCTGTCAGGTCTCCATTGCAAATCTCATTGTGATAAGA
>Ga0163149_10004352_pt1 | contig 15583 bp, 12 predicted proteins | sample OliLakLV19MP5G1_FD_148604 | JGI IMG/M metagenome (GOLD analysis project Ga0163149, IMG submission 148604) | Freshwater microbial mat bacterial communities from Lake Vanda, McMurdo Dry Valleys, Antarctica - Oligotrophic Lake LV.19.MP5.G1 | ecosystem: Environmental > Aquatic > Freshwater > Lake >...
TTGGTGGGCCACTCACATTCTTTAAACCCATACACAAGGGTTCGATGCTGTGTTGGCCTTTCTATTAAAGCTAGGGCTTCGCTCAACACGACCTGCCAGGTCACAACCCAACAGGTCGTGTCAATTCGAAATACCCTCCTGTCTCCCAACCTACGTTGCCGTACTGCGTGCTGTAATAAATCCCAGCACCTGTTGCCAGGCATCGGCGGAATCGGCAGCAAACTCCTCATAGCGCCGGTCGAAGAAGCTATATGGCGCATCTGGGTAGATTTTGATATCGTGGGCCACGCCCGACATCGCCAGGATGCCTTCGAGTTCCTGAACCTGCTCGACCGGAATGCCCTGATCGGCACCGCCAAACAATCCCAGCACTGGGGTGGTGATCTCGTGAGCCGCCTCCAGCAGGGTTGGCCCGCCACCGATGGCCCGCGACATGCCAGCATAGAAGCCGATCACCCCTGCCAAGCCTAAGTTCTGCCCGCCGCTTAATAGTGAGAGCGAGCCACCCATGCAGAAGCCAACGATAAATTGGTTTGGTGCTGCATTCGATTGGGCCTGTAGATAATCCAGGCTAGCTCGTGCATCGGCCCATACGCCAGGCTGGGTGAACTGCTGAACATGCGGCCAGAATTCAAAGCCCTCATCGCGCGAACCAATGCCAGCCGTGCGGCCAAAATAATCCATCGCAATGGTAGCGATACCGGCTTCGGCGAAGCGTAGCGCCAGCTCTTTGTAGAACTGATGCAAACCGCGAATATCTGGGTAGATCAGCATCTGAGCAGTTGCTGTTGTGCTGGGCAATGCCAGGTAGGCAGCAAATTTATTGCCATCAGCAGCGGTTAATTCGACATTCGATCCCTGTGCTGCACCTGCTGTACCTGGCGGAATCGGTGGGCGAGCCAAATCGTCGTAACACATGGTCTGGTCTCCTTTAGGTGCTTCAGCCCTGTTACTTGTGCCACTGCGCGTAGGGGCGGTTCTTGTGCCACTCACATGGCTCGTTTGCCAGAAACCGTTCCTTATGCCACTGCGCGTGGCGGCTATTGCGACGATCTCCTGAAAGCTGACGGCTGAGAGCTTGGTTCAGGGTGCCATCAACTCCAGAAACACTCGATGCCCAAATGCAGCGCCACTATCCATCCGCGCCGTCATCTGCACATACATCTCGCCATACTTGGCACGCAATGTGTCTGCGGCAAGCTGCGCCTCATCGGCTGTGAGAAGGCGGGCACGCGCCTCGATGGCAGGGCCATGCACTGTTCCAACTCGGTCGCTCGGTGCAATTGTTACCTGCGCGTTATTTTTGATGCGCTTGACTTTTCCAGCGCCACTATTCGTTGTTATATAAACTAGGCCATTCGACTCTGCAAACCATACAGCAGTGTGCATTGGCTCGCCACTACGCCGAAAGGTTGTCAGCACCACAAATTGCTCGTTGCGCAGGGCATCAAAGGCATGCGCGGTCACTTGGTCACCAGCTGTCACAAGAACACTCCTTCATACTCTATTTCACTACTGATGAGTACGACCACTATGTATCAGCGGATGTGAGCAAACCTGGATCGACAAATAAAAACAAATGTACTATACTATATTCTCAGAACAGGTGGCAATCAATAATCAAACAATCTGCACTTTTGGTTATAGGAGGCGCAATAATGGCAATCGATAAAGAGTTTCGGGCGTTTGTCTGCAGCCAACTGATGCGCATTGTCCCGATCACCGACCGCAGCATGTTTGGCGGAGTCAGTGTGTATGCCAATGATCGTATTTTTGGCCTGATTGCCAACGATACGCTGTACCTCAAGGTTGATGATCAAACCTGCGCCGCCTTTGAGGCAGCTGGCGCACATGCCTTCATGCCATATGAAAACGCAACAACAACGATGCCCTATTATGCCATATCTGGCGAGGTTCTGGAAGATGTCAGCGAGTTGCGCCCATGGGTGGAACTGGCACTTGCAGCAGCCGAACGTGCGCCTGCCAAGAAGAGCCGCAAGAAAACATCAAAAGAGTAGGCGCTACTAGCCGAAGTACCCGAAAAACGCTATACTTTACATCTGAGTTTTGTTGACGGCAAAAGAACAAGCGTCTGAGGTTTACTTGTTCTCTCTATAGGATTACCGAGGCTGGTGTGAAGCATGAGGATCAATCGCCCCATATCACGAAGCCGCCGTCGCAGCCCCATTGATGCTACGTCTGTTCCTGATACAGATCATGTGGTCGAGCAACCCACGGCTGCACATAGTCTGAGGTTGTTGCGCCAACCCAGGGTGAGCGCAGGGCAGCGCCAGCGCGCCACACTCGCGTTGCAACAGGCCGTCGGGAACGCACAGGTGCAGCGCGAATTGGCCCAGCAGGCGGCAGTGGTGCAGCGCGATGACGAGAAGCCAGTTGGCGATCCAGCACAAGTCGAGCAGCAGCAGCGCGATAAACAGGCAGCCGATGCAGCAAAACCGGCTGGCGAGCGTGTCGTTAGCGCCTCACGCGAGCTGGTTATGCACTATGCTGCGGAGAACCTGAAATCGCTTGGTGATGAGGCATTGCGCCAACTTGTACGGGCATGGCGCGAAACACCCGGTGGCGTGATTGCCGCAGGAACAATCATCGGCGCGGCGGGTGTCGCCTATCTTGTGGGCACAAATGGCAGCCTGCCCGAGATCACGATTCCGCTCGATTTTCTGGCCGAGAAAGTACCAGCCTTGCGTGGTGCCGAGTTAAAATTCGAACTCAGCGGGCCAGTCACCAAACCCGAGGGCATTCAGCTGGGAATCACATTCCACGAAGGCAGCCCCAAGAAGGAAGGTTCTGGCAAGCCTGGTTCTGGAACGGCATTTACGCCACGCATGACACTCCGGCAGGGCGATGCTGTCGCTGATGGCCCAGAAGTTGGCGATCAGATCATGATCAGTGGGCGTATTCCGGTGCCACACGGAGCCAAAGCAGCGGATGTTGCTGCGACAATTGCGGCAATTAATGATGGATCGCTTGATGTTGAGATTGGTGGCCAGCCAGCCATGCAAGCCAGTATCTTGAGCGTCACCGATTCATTCAAGCCCGACAAATATGGCCTCAGCGCACCACCGCTGGATCGGCACCTGTTGGTGCGGGTACGTTCGGCGGTGCCACCAATGTTTCATCAGCGTGCGGAGATCTTGGGGTACAGCCGAGATACGGTGAATTTTAGGCAATACACGATCTCGTACGTATCCACCTACACCAACCTGTTCACCGGTTCCGTTGTCATACCTGTATTCGGCGGTGGTTCCCACAGCAACACATCATCCAGGAGCGGTGCTGCGAGATCATCCCGGATGATATAATCCCCAAAGCGCTTGATATGGTTGGTCATATACGGGCTGAGCGTGGCGATATCCTCTGGCTGCACCGGGTGGCCTTCTGCAATGAGCGTTCTGAGTTCCGTGGTCAGGTCATAGACATTGTGTAAGATCACGGCATTGGCGAACAGGCTACCGTATTTGATGCGCTTCTCACCCTCCTCGGGATCGTGGTCGGTAATGATCGATTCGCTCCCAAAGAACAGCCACTTCACGAAGCGGTTGTACGATTCGACCTTGTTCGTCCCAGCAGTAATCTCCTCGCGCAGGTGCTGGTCCGAGATGTAGCGCAACAAGAACAGCGTACGGATCACGCGTCCTAACTCTTGGAAGACCCGATACAGCCGGTTCTTTTTGCTGTCGTTGCCCAGTTTTCGCAAGAGCATTGCCGAGGATATTTTCCCGTGCTGGATCGAGATGACCACTTGCATGAGGTCTTGCCAATGCCGTTCTAGGTAGTCCCAGTCGATCGTTCCACTGAAGAGCGGTTCAAGATGCGTGTAGGTATCCCGCTCATCAGCTTTATAAAAGACCAGGTCTTTCCAGTTCCGGATACGTGGGAGGAGCTGTATCCCCAGCAGGTGGCTCAGCGCAAAAACGGTCACGCTTTGCCCTTGAGTATCGGCATGAACCTTGCGTGGTTGGATGTCGGAACGGTTTTTGAAGAGCCCATCGATGATATAAATCGCTTCCCAGGTTCCGCACGGCACAAAGCGACTGAAGATCGCCACATACGTGTCAGCAATATGGTAGTACGCGACTCCACCGATGTCCCGATAGCGAAAGTGGTATTCCGCCATGAGGTTGTTCTCGATCAAGGCGAACTTGGTGCCATCGGTTCCGACCGCAGAGCCATCTCCCCAGAGACGCGGTAACGTCAGCCGATGGTACATATTGATAATATCAACCGTTGCCTTGTCCAGTTTCTCGCTGGTCACATGACGGCGATTAAGGTATGAGCACTGGTGCGCGCTCATGGCACCGGCCATATGGCGGGCGGCTTCGACGGGTCCCATATTGGTTCCATAGGTAAACAGCAGCCGGATGTAGCTCTCGGGCGGTTCTTCGAGCTTCGGATCAGCACCTGAGAGGGGACCAAAATGGCGCGTGCAGCTGGTCCAGCGCGTGACGCTGTGCAGGATATCGATCAAGTTGCGCTCAGGGAGACGGAGGTTGAGCGTGGTGTGGAGGCGTTTTGCCGACGGCGAGGGGTCACGGGCAGGGGGGCGCTTCAACACGAGTTCGCCCTTCTTGTTGATCGTCACTTGACCATCTTTTTGGCTCATCCGATCGGCTGCTTGCGCGGCTGCCTTCAGCCGTTTGCGGAGATCAGCGACACATGCCTGAGCGGTGAGCGGGAGCTTGAGCTCGCGGCAGTAGTCAGCCAGGAGCGGGACGCAATCATCCCAGGCTACGAGTTGTTCACGATAGTCGGTATACTCTTCAGAGCGCTCGACCGCCATATCCCCTGATTTCAGCTCGGCAGCAAGGTAGGAGAAAATACAGGCTTCCAGCTGTTTGCGAACCAGCATGCGAGTGTTGCCCTGGCGTGTGGTGATCAGGCGCTGCCACTGATCAGCGGCAAAAGAAAGGTCAAGCGTTGCGGGAAGGTACTTGGCCGTGCGATAGCGATGGGTTTTGAGATAGGCCACCGCATTGATGAGCGTCTGGTCCTGGCTCGTTGGTGTGAACGTCAGAACATCGAGCATACGAAAGAACAAGCTCCGATGGGTGTGGTAGGAACTCCAAACCAGCGCCAGATGATTGTTGCTGCTGCTGGCGCGGATGGCATCGCAGGTTGCCAAGAGCGCTGTTGCACCGCCAGCCGGGGTAAGGATGTCGGCAATACGCGTGATGGCGTCGTCTGCCAACGGTACGGGTGCTAAAACATCTAGCACATCGCTGAACGTCTCGATAACACGATCGATTTCTTTTTGGTGCGCCAGTTGCAGCTGTTCGAGTTTCTTGCGAGCCGTTTTGTGGAAGGTCGCCATGCGACGTCGGAACAAGAGCACCAGCGCATCACGTGCTTTGGCCTGGGCCTGGGCAATCAGGCAGATCAGCAAGGTTGGACGCTTGGGTGCTGTCATATCTTTGAGTTCGTGGGCATCAAGCGCCTTGGCCTCCGCAGCAAAGTGCTGTCGTTTGAGGGGTGGGATATCGATGAGGTGGGTGGTGAATGTGCCAAGCGAATCAAGCCACTGGAGGTGGGTCAGCCAGTCATCAAGATGATCGTAGGAGGCACGTTCTGCAACACGCTTAATGTTGTTGTAGGGCGTCCGTCCGGTATCGTCAGCAATAAGCAGGGCATCGAGTGCGGCTTGGTCTTTGGAGGAGAGGCGCTCCACGACATGTTGGAAGAATGCTGCATTGACGCGGGTGCGGATATCGCTGACGAGCGTGTCGAGTGTGCGAAAGGCCGGCAACTCGATACGCTCTTTGACGAGGGCTTCAAGCGCAACGTTGATTAAGTCGGCGGGATTATCCATGACGCAAGCGGAGCGCTCAATAGCGGCACCAGCCACCCGATGGACGGTCATGCCGTGGCTGATCAGTCCCAGCCGCGCTCGAATGAGGCGATGGTAGGTGTAGAGGGTTCGGGCAGAAATGGCGGGCATGGTGTGGGGAGGAAGGTCGAGGATGGTGCGAATATGGTGGATGATTGCCGGTGGTAGCTGCTCAAGGGGCGGGAAATAGTTCAGGTGCTGGATGGCTTTGAGCAGGAGCGCGCAGCAGAGCTGGCGATTTGGCAGACGGGCGACCGAGGCAACCCAGCTGCGTTCCTCGGGGCTCACGGTATAGTAGGCATCCAGCTCAGGTGCCGTAAGCATGTGCTGATAGCGGGGGTAGGCAGTACGTTCAAGAGACGCCATCGTGGCAAAACCTCCTCGACCGGGAGCGCCGGAAACGGTGTCGTCACCGTTTCCGCATGTGATGGAACATGCGCACACAAGCCGCAACGGAAAGGGAAGGACGGTGCTGACTACACGCCGGCGCGACCGATGGCATCCCGCAGATCGTCCTCGCTTGGGGTGAGATAGATACCGGTGGTTGAGAGGCGCGTATGGCCTAAGATGCGCTGAACTTCGCTTAAGGTTGCCCCGTTCTTCAAGAGTCGCCTGGCGAGACTGTGGCGCAGCATGTGTGGGGAGAGGGCGTCTAATTGCCGTGCCATTCCCAGCAGTTGACCAATTCGCTCGAGATCCTGCTCGCGTGCCGCCGCATCGCGCAGGGCAGTCGCAGCCTGACGGCCAAGCGCGCTGATTCGATCGCGGATATCGCGTGTCTGCATGCCTGGTACGAAGGGTTGGCCTGGCTGGGTGATGTGCTTGCCCCCCAGGAGTGGTTCACGTTCAGCATCGCTCCCGATTGATGGGATCCCTGATGGACAGCGAAGCTCGCCGAGATAGCGCTGGAGCGTTCGATAGGCCTCTTGATGGAGGGGGATGCGGCGAGGTTTCTTGCCTTTCCCGCTCCGCACCGTGACCGTTCCTCCGCGCATATCCAGGTCGCGCAGCTGGAGATCGCAGGCTTCCTGAGAACGAAGGCCACCGTAGATCAGCAGGGCTAACACCGTCGCATCGCGCAACCGCAGCGCAGAATCGTCGATACGCTGCGTCGCTCGAAGGAGTGCATCAATCGCATCGTCAGGAAGCGAACGCGGGGCAAGCGGAGTGAGCGTAATATCACCGATGGTGCTGGCTGGGTTTTCGCCGATCAGCTGCTGGGTGACCAGCCAGGAGCACAAACCGCGAACGCTGGAGAGACTGCGGTTAATCGTCGCCGGCTTGCGGCCCTCGACCTTCTGGCGATGGAACTGCCATTGCCGCAGATCGCGCTCGACGAGCTGGGTCGGGTCAAAGCTGCGCCGATGGCGTTCCCCCCACCATTCCGCGAGACGGGCGATATCGGAACGAACGGCGCGTATCGTCGCTGGGGCGATATCACGATCAGCAAGACTGGTCAGGTAGCGATCAACAGATGTGCTCATCATTCCTCCAGCTGTGCGATACGCAGGCACGCCACATTGGGCGGATGCAGATTATCGGCAGCGCGAGTGTAGCAGAATCGGGCACGACTGTCAACACCTTATCGGCAGCGTAAGATGGTTTTGGGGAGGAGACGCTGCCGATAAGGTTCAGTATCGGCACTGTGAGCGACAGCGACTCAGCGGGTAAGCCAGTCTCGCAGGTGGATACGTACGAGATCGTGTATTGCCTAAAATTCACCGTATCTCGGCTGTACCCCATCGTTCAATGTAGCATTGGTGTTACGTCAGGAACGCTCTTGTTATCTAGTGTCGAAGGGATTCCTCGATCAGGCCCTCGGATCCAGGTGTTGCCCGGTGACTATCAGGTGCTCGTGTTATTTGGTAATCTTTCCTCAGTCACAGATGACAATGCGCGTAGTGGCGAAGATATCTATCATCTCATTCTATGGCCTGGATTACTGCAAGACGTGGTCATTTTGAAAAGTATGCAGACGTAATCCTATCGGAGGCGTTTTGTGGGTCTAAGGCGCAAGAACCACGATCCAGGAACCAAGCACTATCACCATGAATTGAGCGCAGCCGTGGCATGATCAACGAGCATTGGTAAGCTACCACCGTCCCTTACACGCCCAAGGTCGCAGCGCCTGGCTGCTTGGAGGTTGTAGGCAATATTGCATTTGGTTCCCACAAACAGGCCAATCCTCAGCACAACACGAAGCCAACATTCCGCACCAAACCAGCACCCGTCCAGCGCACCCCACTGCTTCAATTTGCCCCTAACAGTTCAATAGCGCGCCTTATCGGATGGAGCGCCCCTTTCCAGGCCGTCCCACTGCGCCATCCCACGGTAGGATAGTGCTGGCAGATGGTTGTTCGATCACACCGCTGGTGGTCAACCAGATTGTGCTGCCGCATGGATGACTATCGTTGGAGGTACCTCGTTGACGGATTTTACCACCGCGCTTACTGATGCTCAGGCCTACACCGCCTACAGCTATGCCCAAAACACGCGCCAAGCCTATGCCAGTGATTGGCATCGCTTCACCATCTGGTGTGCTACCCACCAGCGCCGCGCACTGCCGGCCACACCCGAAACGATCCTTGGCTACATCGGGACACTCGTTGACCAGGTGCAGGTGGCGACCATTGATCGGCGGCTGTGCGGCATTGCCTTCTACCATCGCCAAGCCCGGCAGCCCGATCCCACGGACGATCCGGAGGTCGCCACGGTGCTGCGCGGCATACGCCGCAAGCAGGGCACTGCGCCCATCGGCAAAGTGCCGATCACCGTTGATCTGCTGCGCACGTTGGTCGCTGCTTGTGGTGAGAACTATCGCGGAATCCAAGAGCGTGCACTCCTCCTCCTTGGCTTTGCAGGTGCCTTTCGCCGTAGTGAGTTGGTGGCCGTGCGGGTGGATGACCTAACGTTTGTGCCGGAAGGGCTGATCGTCCGCGTGCGTCGCTCAAAAACCGACCAAATAGGTTTGGGAACTGCCAAAGGCATCCCGTACGGTGCCAACCTCGCAACCTGTCCGGTGCGAGCGGTGCGGGCCTGGCTGAAGATCGCTGGTCTGCGCTCGGGGCAGGTGTTCCGCGCACTGACACCGCATGGACACGCTACATCTCGGCCCCTGCCTGCCTATGCCGTTGGGCGGATCATCCAACGCGCCATACGACACCAGGGTTTAGATGCCACACGCTATGGTGGCCACAGTCTGCGCGCAGGATTTGTGACTGCCGCCGCACGCGCTGGTGTTGCGGAACGATTGATTATGGAGCAAACGGGGCACACCGACGTGCGTACCCTACGCCGCTACATTCGCGACGGCGCGCTCTTCCGTGAGAACGCCGCTGCCCAAATTGGTCTGTAGGATTTGTGGCGATTCTGTTCAACAAGGGCTGATTCTGCGACGATCAGCCCTTCTCTGAACCCTGCGCCTGGGGTGAAGTCACGGAAGCTGTCACCGGGGGCAACGTAGCATTCGATCGGGAAGCACCCGATGACCGCCTTGTCCTGCGCCTGTGCGTCGGTGATCGCAAGCCGCGCATACACTGCAAACGACTCGCGACTGGCATGCTCAGAGGAGGGCTGGATCAGCGCTTCGTGATCGACGTGCCAACCGAGAACCTTGCCCGATACTATAACCCCGCATATCGTTTACGACGACGACATCGCAATCCATGGTTCCCTCGTGTTCATGGGCTGGCGCTCAACTCGGCTCAAGCTCAAAGCAGGGTGGGCGTTCGCCTGCTGCTCGTTGCCGTGCGCTCTTTCTCTACGGTCTGAGCTTCGCACCTGCGGCCACCCCGTCAAAGGTGCGCTTTGCGCATCCCGCTTTGCGGGCAGACCTTTGACAAGGCCCCAGCCTATGGTGCGCATCCTGACCTGCGAGACGAGGCGACGGCGACGAGCAGGGCGAAAAGGCAACGGGTGCCGTCAGAGACAGCCAAAAAGACATGACACCACTACCGTCATCGAAAACAGTGCTAACACCGATTACCCTGGTGTCAGCTTCGCTCCCACTTTGCCAATGATTGTGTCAGAACAATCTTATAGGTATAATATATCATATACGGAATACTATATTAAGGACATCATACCAATATGGACATACTGAATTGCGTATGATATAGTCGTCAGGTATTGAAATACGACTATTAAGGGAACATTCATGTCAGAAGTTATCGAGAAACGCCCGTTACATTTACGGCTGCGTGAGGTTGCAGAGCAGCGAGGGCATACTATGTCATCGCTGGCGCGTGATGCTCGATTGAATCTCAATCAGGTTCGGCGCTACTGGTACAACACAACCAATGGACTAGCAAAAGGCCCGCCGCTGCGCGAGGTGTCACTTCCTTCGCTAGAGACATTGGCGAATCTCCTTGAGGTTTCACCTGCAGATCTGCTTTCACAAGAATGTATCGTGCAGGAGCGGATAGAGACGGATACCATTAGCCTACCAGTGAAGCAAAGACTCGAACAAATCGCATCATAAAAAGCAGGGCGGCGCTGTAACGCCCCCTGCATGGCCCTGAGTGTAACTTCAGAGCAGTGCTATTTTAGCGCATCAGAAAGGGAGAACAGACATGTCAACCCGACGCCCTGTACCTGCTGGGAATGATGACCCTGAATTATTGGCGATTCTACTCGCGGGGCAGCAGGCATCTGCCCCGATTGCGGCTCCAGTTGTAACAAATCACCCTGCTGTCGCGGCTGTATCCAGTGTTAGTAGCCGAACCAATAAGCCTCGCAAGCCTAGTGCAATCATTCGTGGTGAGGATCTGGATGCAGCACGTCCCTACTTCAATCGGGTATTTGCGGCGATTCTTCTGACACTCTCTTTTGCAGGAACCATCATTGCAATCAATGGTAGCTGGCCCGCTCCGTGGTGGGCGCTCTGGACGTGTTCAACAATTGCGCTCGCTGGTGGTATCGTTATCCAGGCCGGATGTACTCTCATTGAATGGTTCTTCCGACATCAAAAGAAAAGCCTCCCATACATTGGTGCAATGGGATTCGATGTGACTGGTACAGCTATTGGCTTCGGCCCGCTATTTGTTCCGAGCCTTACAAAGTCATTTATTGGTATGCGTGTCGAGGCGGATACCGCAACGATTCTCGCGTGGATAGCAATCGTGCTGGTTTCTCTCTGGTTGGCCTACTATCCGGAAGCATCGCTGATTGATTAGAGGCTGCTATGAATAATCAGGAGTGGGGTAATGCGGTTCTAGCCTGGGCGATGCTGGCATGCGGCGCGGGTGGCGCGCTGACAATGCTATGGGGTTGGATACGTAGGAAGCAACTAGAGCGTGCAGCGCGAGTCGATGAATCGCCTAATGTATTGCCGCGTGATACCATCGCTGAGGCCCGCAGTAAGATTAAAAATGGACGGCTGCTCTCGGTTGGTTGGCTCGGCATCCTGAACTTGCAACCCGATAATTACCCGCATACCCTGATTATTGGGGCAACAGGTACAGGTAAGACAACCTTCACGCGGGCGTTGCTTTCGGCTCGGCCTGGGCGGGTTGCAGTCCTAACACCGAAACCCGATCCGAATGATTGGCCGGGTGTGCCAATTGTGACGATTGACGATACCGGGCGATTTACTGAACTAACCGAAGCATTTGCTGCGCTCGATACTGAGGTACGGGCGCGGCTTGTGGCATCAAAAAAAGGGCAGCCAATCGATGAACCACTCACCATTGTGTGTGATGATTGGCCTGTTCTTGCAAGGGAATGTGGCGCGGCTGCTACTGATGTGTTCAAGACCGTTGGGCGGCTCGGTCGTTCGCTGGGTATGCGCCTAGTGGTATTGAGTCAGTCAGATCGTGTTATGTCGCTGGGCATTAAGGGTGAAGGGGATGCAGTTGAGAACTTTGCGCGGGTCGTCCTGGCGCGTGGGCACAAGGCAACGCTAGAGCTTGATGAGCTACAATTGCCGCTCGATACATCCGCCGTGCCTCAGCTTGCCAGCGAACCCGCTCCGATGAATCACTGGTGGAATATCCCGATAGTGGTAGCTGCTACTTCTGGCGTGCTGTCAGTTCGCACCTTACCCACTGGACGACAAGCAGCAACACCGGATGCAGATCGGGTGCTGCATGGATTGCTCGATATGCCAGCAGTAGCAACGGTAGCAACGGTAGCAACGGGCATTGCTACTGAACGCAACGCCATAAACGTCCCCGTTGCTACATTGCTACCTGAGCCATTGCTAGGTTCAGAAGTGCCAGAATCACTCCCTCCTGACATTGCTGTGCTGATTGCTAGTGTTGATTGGGCAACGGTTGCTAAAATTATCGAGGGGGGGGTGAGCGAGACTCTGGTACTCAAATCGCTTGGGTTTCCTGCTGGCTCAACCAGTATCAAGTATCGAGCAGCGAAGGCCCGACTACAAGCGGCCAGGGAGTTGCTCAAGAAATAACGGCGGATATACCAATGCCAGCAGGAGAGTCGGGCTACATCCCTCGTATGATGATCTGGCGTCTGCAATCAAAATCGGCTACTCGACCAATCTAGCGAATCGGGTAGCCACCCTCCAAATCGCAAATGTGCAAAAACTCGTACTGCTTGGCTACCGGCTAGGTGAGTATAGCCTAGCACTTGACTCAGACAGTATAATCAATTTAGATGTTCAAACATTTAGAAATATACAAGTATACACGCTTATATTTCTACATTTCTAGATACTTGGGTATCCAAACGTCTGCACATCTCAACATGTAGGAGCGACATGATCATTACGATTGCAGGTTTCAAAGGGGGCGTTGGTAAGACCACGAGCGCCATACATTTTGCTGCCTACTTGCAGAAGCTCGCCCCAACCGTTCTGGTGGATGGAGATCCGAACCGCAGTGCGACGACCTGGGCTCGACACAACAAGCTCCCGTTCAAGGTCGTGGATGAGCGCAGCGCGGCTAAACATGTGCGCAACTATGAGCACATTGTGATCGATACCAAAGCCCGCCCCGAAGAAGAGGACTTGAAGGCGCTGGCCGAAGGGTGCGATGTGCTGATCATTCCGACGAAGCCAGATACGCTGTCGCTCGATGCGCTGCGTTTGACCACGAGTACGCTGCGGAGTATCGGCGCGACGAACTATCGTGTGCTGCTGACCATCGTTCCCCCAAAGCCTAGTCGGGATGGAGAGGAAGCCTATGCCGCGTTGGTACGGGCGGATTACCCCGTCTTCAGCACGCTGATTCGCCGCTTTAAGGCGTTCGAGGACGCAGCGACGGAGGGCGTTCCGGTCTATGCACTGACGGGTAACAAGAATGCCCAAGAGGGGTGGAGCGATTATGCTGAGGCAGGGAAGGAAATCCTTGTATGAGTGCTCGCCGCAGTAAGTTTCAGGATCTGCTCGACCAGCGCGAGCCATCGGTATCGCCGCCAACAGCGGAGGCACCACCCGTCGATACGCCACAACCGTTGCCCGCACCTGCGCCTCCCGCCAATGTACGCAGTAAAGCCCTTGCCAAGAGCAAAGACCCGGACTACACACCCGTGACGATCTATATACGGAAAGATACGTATCAGAACGTCCAAATGCGCTTGCTCACCCAGGGACGACACCGGGAAGTCAGTGAGTTGACCAATGAGCTTTTCCTGGTGTGGCTGGCCGCACAACAATAATGCTAACGCACACATCGAGAAATCTAGACGTGTAAGCGCCTGGAAATCTAATTAGATACACATCGAGAAATCTAGACGTGTAAACACTTAGATTTTCCCAAAAACTTGCTTGATTAAAGGGGATATGTGATTGTCCATACAGAGGGGCAATCGCATCCGTGTTCACCCATAGGTTGTCCAGGTGAGCATTGTGGCAACGCTGCTGTAGAGTTTCCAATCGATGCTGGTGATAGTTGAAATAGCGAACAGGTGATCGACCCATCCGCTATGGTGTGCTATAATCGCGAAGATTAAGAAATACAACGCGGGGCAAGGCCCTGCCTGCTGAACTGAATAAAAACGAAGCGCCCGACCGCTTACGCGACCGAGCACTAGCTTCTTCGGGAACAATCACAGCCTTGCATCTGCGATTGTACCAAAGAAGCTAGTCATGGTCAAGTATTGCCTAAAAACATGTTGCTTGGAGCCAACATCATGATGGTTTAATTGCCATCTTTGTTGGCTGTAGCCGACATTTTTTCAGGAATGGTCGGGTATTGGAGGCACCAATGCCTGATCACCACATGGCCAGGTTGGTCGGTGTTATGAACCGCACCTTCCTGGCCCACCAGCCGCCCGCCCACGCCCGGATGACCGATCCAGGCTACGCTGCCAAATACTATCGCGTGTCGTCGCCCATCGGTGACGATGACCTGTGTGCCCATCTCGCCGGCGAGATCACGCTGGCCTGTCCGCTTGCCAATGACGGCATGGCCTGGGTTGCGGCCTGTGATATTGACACCGGTGGCCTACCCGCCATCCGATCAGTGTTGCACGCGGCTGAGGTGCGTGGCTGCCATGCCTACGGCTTTGCGCTGACCAGTGATACCCATGATGGTGGCCACATCTGGATCGTATTTGACCAGCCGCACCCCAGTCAGGATCTGCACGCCCTGATGCGCGACATCCTCAGCGATGCGGGCGTGCCGGGAGCTGAGGTCTATCCCAGCGCTGCCGATCTGCGTCTGCCTTTCGGGGTTCACCGGCGTTGCAATCGGCGGGGCGATCTGCTGCTGACCAGCACGGCGGCTCCACGCTCGATTGACGCCGACCCACTCGCAGCCCTGGATCACTTTGCTGCCCACATCCAGCACACGAGCAGCGCACCCGTCGAACAATCACGCCAGCTTCAGGAACAACGTCGGCATCAGCTTGATGAGCAGATCGCTGAAGCACGCACCGCCCAACCGCGTCTGCGTATTGGTGGCCAGCCCACTGGCATCGAGATCATTCAGGCGTATAACGCCATGACCGATCTGGTGCGACTGTTGGAGCAGTATGGTGGCACGCTCGCCTACTGCTACGCTGGCGGGAAGGTGCTGATGCACTGTGCCGCCACGCAGGATCATCGTAATGGTGACGCCTCTCCCAGCCTGATCGTGCAACCGGGTACGGGCCGACAAGTGGGCAAGCTGATCTGTGGCTGCTACAGCCCACAGTGTCGGCTGCACAACAACCCTAGCCAGGTCAAAGACCCGTTTGAGGTCTATTGCATCATGGAAGGTATCGACCACCGCGACGGGGTGAAGCGCCTCAGCCGCACGTTCAGCCCCACGACGGCCCGAACACCGCAGCGGGGGAACACCAGCGGTCGTCGCTCCTTCAGCAATCTGGCAGCCAGCATTACACCACCCGACCAGCCGCAGCCGGAAGCTGCCACATCCATGCCACATCCCGCCACGGCCAGGGCAGCGGCACCACACCATGGTCAGAGCACCACACTACGGCCAGCAGCACCAGCGCACCCACCTGCCATATGGCGCACCGCTGCCCACGCACGGCTAGAGGAGCTGCGCCGGTCGCCATCAGCGCGGCCAATGGACAAGCAACTGTATGCCTACTTGCTTGAACGCTGCCAGCAGCAACCGGCCTGTCGGCCATCGAATGCCGCCGCTGCCGCCGCGCTGGGGGTCTGTGAAGGCACGATTAAACTCACCAAGCGCCGCCTGAGTCAGCTTGGCTATATTGCGGTTACGACCAGTCAGGATGGCAAGAGCACCAGTATTATCCATCTGATCCTGCCCGTGGCGCTGCCAACCCCGCACGAGGAAACTGCGCGAGGGGTGATCGGGGGGGTGATCC
>Ga0163149_10004358_pt1 | contig 15573 bp, 9 predicted proteins | sample OliLakLV19MP5G1_FD_148604 | JGI IMG/M metagenome (GOLD analysis project Ga0163149, IMG submission 148604) | Freshwater microbial mat bacterial communities from Lake Vanda, McMurdo Dry Valleys, Antarctica - Oligotrophic Lake LV.19.MP5.G1 | ecosystem: Environmental > Aquatic > Freshwater > Lake >...
TCGGATTGATAATAGCGGGTTTTGTTGCCGCAACCTAAATTCGGTCGAAAGTCAAGTTGTTTGGCACGTGTGTGCGCCCAGATGGTAAATGGGACGCACACATACTTTGCCGTTTTGGGGGGATTTTAAAGCATAAGGTTGGGGTTGGATCAGTTTTTGCCAGATTGTCATTCAGGCGACGAAAGATACGAAAAAAATCCAAAACGGACAAGCAACAACATGTTGGCGGCTAAATTGAAACAAGAGTGACCAACAAACCGCGCGACATGTAGTACTAGCTAGCTAGTACTTGTTGACACGACCAGGCTCACAGTTATCTCATGTTATCACGGAACCAGAAGCAAGAAGATTGGAGACTATTATAGCTACTACGCGTTGATTATCTTTATATAACTCTAGCTCTACTACAGACTATTTCCCAATCCACACCTACAAACTCTACAGTCGACTACTTCTAGCTAGTACTCCTACTGTTACTACTGTACTACCAAACTCTATCTATACACATAGTATAGCAATACTATATCATCATTACAAAATGGATTCCATCGTGGACACTTCCAAAATCGATTGGACGCTCTCGCAATGGGGTACCGAAGAATCCATTTTTGTCGCCTTTTATTGTGGCTATTTCATTTTGAATTATTGTCTGTGGAATACCGCCGTGATCAAACCCATGGCCTTGATTGCCGTCTTTACGCATGAAATGTGTCATGCCTCGGCGTGTTGGTTAACCTGTGGGAGTGTCAAAGGTATAGAAGTTTATGGAAATGAAGGTACGTAAGAATATATATATATATATATATATATACAATAGTGTATTGTATGAGTAGTGATGAAATAGTTGTCCTAGTGTTGCTTGTGGGACAAAGATACGTTCCAAATACTCACTTTTTTATGGCTTATTCTAACTCATATTATATCATACTAGGTGGTGTGGCCAAGTACACAGGCGGGTGTCGTTGCCTCATTATTCCGGCGGGATATGTCGGTGGTGCCTTTTGGGGCGCCGCCTTTGTCGCCCTGAGTGGACATCGAATTGGTGCCACGGTGGCGGGATGCATCTTTTCCGCCGCCCTCTTGATTAGTTTGCGGTATTCACCCAATTCGACGGTCGTGTGGTTGTCCTTGGGCTTTACCATTATTACCGTGGGATGTATGGTCATTGATTGGTTGGTCTTTACACCCCTCATTGAATATGTGGTTTTGTATTATGGTGTCTTCATTGGTGTGTATTCGGTCCGGGATATTTACGATGATTGCATTACGCGAACCGCCGAAGGAAGCGATGCCGATGCGTGTCATAAAATGTGTCCCATTTGTTTGCCACGATGTGTGGGAGTCTTGTGGGGGATTATCGCCTTGGCCTTTCAAATCGTTGGTTTGTACATTGCACTGTGTTGGTTGGCCAGTAATGGGCATGATTAGGTTGGTTACTGCCCAGAACAAGAACATTGGAGACGAAAGCAACAATAATGTCGCCGCAAAAGGGAAGATTGCAAACGAAATTAAAAAGGCGACAGATGTATTTAGCTGGAAGAGAAGTACGTCTTCGTGTAACCTTTCAATCTACACACCCCAGGATGCAAGAAACGAGGCACATGCCGGCATACGACGAATGTACTTTTAACAGTCTCCTGGAGAGGTGATGGCAGTCGTAGTTTAGGCATGGGCATACATTTACAATTAATAAATTCAGTTGTTACAAGACCGTAGCCTCAAGTGCTCCTTATCTTTAATCTCTGGTTAATAACCGTGAAGCACCGCATCTTGAATAGTAGCTGGCCACTGGCTGATCTGCAAAGCAGGGGGGGGGGAAGTAAACGCAAATCAACAAGACACGTAGCAAGGATGCGCCTTGCCAAGAAAGAGCACGGATGGAAACGCCACCCAATGTAACTGCCCGTTTTTTTTGCTCAGATTATTGTCGCCATCATCGCATGCCACGTTTTGAGTATCCTGACAAGTGCAAACAGACCTAAACTGTGTGCACTTTTCCTTGCATATTGTGTCGATTCTACTAGACTACTAGAGACCAATAGCTAGACTAATAGTTAGTTGTGTGTGCGTAGTAGGTAGTAGTATGTAGACGTCCTAATTGTAATGATGGAGTAATAAGCGCTGTGTGAGTCTTAACTTAGCTTGTGTCTATTGCTCAGTCTCACACTTGCTCTTAACCCGCTCAGATTCCCTCACAATTAAGAATCTAATACTCACTCAAATGTATGCTCCACTAATTAATGAAAGCACATAAAATTACTTACAGGAGCTATGCTGGCTCAACTCTCACCGGTGGGAGTTGAGCCTATCACAGAGTGTTGATAATCATTCTTTTTGCGGAGGAAGATTCATTCCGTTGTTGTTGTCAGTCGGGTCACTGGCTCTACTGTAACTTAACTTGGCTTGACGGTAAGCTGCTTTGACTATAGGAGTTGACGTTCTGGACTACATCATCAGAATCATAATCATAATGACAAAAGTCTTGCATGGCAGACAAGCAAGGTCTTGAACGCAGACGAGCAGGCTAGAAGGGCACAGCATTGTTCAACAATTTTGACGCAAACGATGACGGACGAGCAGCAAAAGAAGATCGCTAATAACCTCATTACAGAAATCCAGAAAAAACTTTTGGAAGCAGCAAGGGCCGAGTCTGGAAAGGAGAAGCTAGGCAAGCTGAAAAAAATAAGTAGGCTCATAGAGAAAGAGGCTGCCATTCACCAACTCCCGTCGGAATGGATCAAGTTCTTTGGTCCGGCTGGTCTGGAGAGTGATTTAACATATCTCGTATGTGGGTTCATGAGACCTCATTGGTTGGACGATAATAAGCTTGAGTTATGTCCGGGGACTCGCCATGTCTTCAAAACTCGAGAGAAGCACGGAGCGATGGAAATGTTGGAGTGGATGTGGAATACACCAGTACCAGAATCAGCAACCGATGTTGTGATTGCTATTAGCAGAGCGCCTGGTGAGAGTTGCATGAAAATAATCATCGAATTCGTGAAGGAACATCCTGGGCTGCAGTTTCATATTGGATTTGCAAATTGGTGTAAAAGCAGCAGCTTTCATCAGATGTACGAGTCCAAGGTTGACTTTGGGATTGATTATTCTATACTATCGCGAATACAGATAGAAAACAGCGTCAAATTCTCTCCATTGTTCGGTGGGGTAGATTGCGCGGCTATGGGCGCTGATGGCTGGGAACCCTTTGAGCACGCCTGGGAAAATTGTTACGAAAGCACCCAAGAATCTCTTGATCTAATAGGTCTACTAGGAGAAGAGAGAGCTTTGACTGATAAAGATAGAGTTTTAGAAGAACAAAAGAAGATAGCCGTGCTGGGAGTCAAGATTCTAAACCAAGAATCTGTGCGAATGACTCGCGCTGTTCGGATGATGCTACGTGTGTTTGGAATTCGCTTTGCTTGTTGGAAATGGCTCGATTACTACGACAGGAAGAGATCTGAGCATTTCGCTCGAGCGGTATTCGCGCCGATTGTTACTCCTTCATTCTCTGTGCAGCGAACCAATGACGAGCAAGATGACAGTAGCAGTGACGAGCAAGATGACAGTGGCAGTGACGACGAAGATGAAAGTTGCAGTGACAGTTCAGTTGTATTGAATGAATCGGAATACTGGTCCGGCCCGGTATAAAGTTTTGGTTGGGTTTGGCGTAGGTGTGGTGGGAGGGAGAGGGAAAAGAAGGAAAAGGAAGAAGTGTTGATTCCTGGTTTCGCATGTCATGCCAATTGGCTATAATCACATTTTTCATAGGAATCTATTTTTACATTGAGCCCCATGGGCACCAGCACGAACGAGAGGCGTCCCTCGTCTCCACCATGCCATCTGAACAACAATAGTTACATTGCATGTGTGCCGCTGCAGCGCTGTAGGTGTCAACCAGCATTGCTGCGAAGCTTTCATCATGTTAGACTATCTCGAACTTAATGACGATGATCAACAAGTCATACTAAACAGCAAAGAGTGACTGATTGTAGTAAACTATTGGAATTGTTTTTCGGCTAGTGGTTTGGGGAAAAACTGGGAACAATTTATTTTTTGCTTCTCCTCACTGTGCTTCCAGTTAGAAATTAGTCAGGCAAATGTTGCCCTATTGATGTCTGCGGTAACTTTGTGTGTTGAGTGAGCAAGCTCATGTGTCATTGAATGACTTATCAAGGCTTTACATATTTATGGAAAATTGGATAACCAAACCAAGCTGCCCTGAAAACTGATCCAAAGTCCTGAAAACCAAGCCACCCTGAACACTAAGCCATCAACCCATAAAACTGATCCAAAGTCCTGAAAACCAAACCACCCTGAAAAACCAAGCCATCAACCCTGAAAGCTGATCCAAAGTTCTAAAAACCAAACCACCCTAAAAAAACAAGACATAAATCCATAAAACTGATCCAAAGTCCTGAAAACCAAACCACCCTGAAAAAACAAGCCATCAACCCTGAAAACTAATCCAAAGTCCTGAAAACCAAACCACCCTAAAGAATGAGCCATCAAACCTGAAAACTAATCCAAAGTCCTTAAAACCAAACAACCTAGAAAAAACAAACCATCAACCCAGAAAACTGATCCAAAGACCTGAAAACCAAACCACCCTGAAAAACCAAGCCATCAACCCTGAAAGCTGATCCAAAGTCCTGAAAACCAAACCACCCTGAAAAACCAAGCCATCAACCCCGAAAGCTGATCCAAAGTCCTGAAAACCAAGGTGCCCAGAAAACCAAGCCACCAACCCGGAAAACTGATCCAAAGTACTGAAAACGAAACCATCCTGAAAACCAAGCCATCAATCCTGAAAACTAATCCAAAGTCCTGAAAACCATGCCACCCTAAAAACCAAGCCATGAACTCTGAAAACGGATCGATGCAGCACATGTTTTGTTGTTAGAGTTGACACAAAGTTGTGAATTGGATGCTGATTCTTTTAGAATTATGGTTCTTTTCCTAACACGCAGGGCACATGTTTTTTCTTGTGAAAGTTTTGACTGCACTGATGGGGTCGTCTTGTCAAATGATGCTGCAGTTGACGCCATTGTGCTGGATGTCTTTGGATTGGATTGTGTCGAGGAATTGAGTTGCATGGCATGCAGTGAGTTTGATTTCTCACCAAGTGTTGCAAGTTTTTGACTTCACTGAAGTGCTGCTGCATTCTGTGTTTAAATGTTTGCTTGGCTTTCCCTTTGTGCACTTTCCTGTGATGTTGCACTTGACTTTGCAGACCACTGTTGAATGCTTGCATGCTTTGTTGTTGTCAGGCACGACTGGCAGCTCTTCCAGCTCTGCCATTGTCAGGCAAGAGTTCAAAGTGTGGGAATGACATGCCAACAGAGGGTTTCTGGACAGATTGCCTTGGTAAATCTCTCTAAGGTTGGTGAATCTGTGGCAAGAAATAGACACTCTCAGCCATTGACGATTGCATTGGTCTTTGATGTTTTTCATGAATCTGTCAGTGTGGACAGGTTTAGCCAGAGATTGGAACACCCAACACAGAAGCAGATTGTTCTCTTTCTGTTTCATTGGTTGTTGCTGTTGTCCATTGGTTGTTCAAGTGTTTTGGCTTCTTTGCAGCGTTGCAGTTGTTAAATCTGTTTTGAAATTGTTTTAGTGATGAGACTGAAGAGTTGCAGAGCTTGAAAGTGTTGTGAGCAGATGTTGTTCAGCAACAAGTTCTTGTTCTTTTCATGATTATTTTCAGTTTCGACACCAGTGGTCTTTTACAGACTTCCGAAGGGATGTCTTTGAAGCATGTTTTGATGTGGGCGATGTCTGCGTTTAGGTGCCTAAGTTGTCAGTTAGGTTTGAGGTGCACTTGGAATTGTAGTCCGTTTGATTTTCAAACAATTTTAAGATGGGATTTGTAAAGGGGCCAGTTGTGCAAAAAATTTGCAGGCCCTCACTGTGCAAAAACAGTGCACACTAGGCAATTTAAGGAAGTCAGCATGAAGCCAAAAATGTCTCATCCAAAACCATGTTAAAACATGCAAGAAGTGACATACACAGAATGGCTGTAGAAAAGATGTTTTCCGACCTAAAACAGCTTCATTAGAGACATTGTAAGAAAAGAAAGCTTGCTTAGAGTTGCATGTCACACCGGGGCCAAAGTTCCACCTTCCAGGGGAGAGCGAGGAGCGAAGCGATGAGTGAGCCGACTGGCTGTGCCACACATAAATGTCACCATCCAGCATGCTCTGCTGCACCCCTTAGTGAAATCCCTTCCATTTTCCAACTACTTAAAGAGTGGATTTGCATAGGGGTTAGTTGTGCAAAAATCGAACAGCTCTCGCTGCACAATTTTCCTTCAGTTGAGAACAAGTGTGCAACTTGAACAGAACGAAGGCTATGACGCATATCTGCTCCACATCAGTTTCAACGTCATAATTGATGGTCGGACGTCCTCTCTCGACCATGGTCGACCAGAACAAGCATTGATTCCTTCCAACACAACCACAACCTCAAACCTAATAAATTATTACTGTAGATTGCACCATGATGTATGTCTGTCGATCTCTACTACTAGCGGAAGCGCTTTCTCTTTCTCTATTGCTTCTTCTTGTCACTGTACCAGGGAAAGCAAATGCGACGATAGCGGTGGACTCTTCGTCGTCTTTGTTTCCACACGAAATTGTGCACCTTCCGGGTCATACGGTTCACGACGATTATCATTCGCCCTTGCCGCATACCTACATTGCCCCCGAAGATTTACCCCAGGAATTCCATTGGGGAAACCACGGTGGAATATCCTACTTGACGCGGAGTTTGAATCAGCATTTGCCTCAATATTGTGGATCGTGTTGGTGAGTGAAGATTTTGTTGTTGTTGTCATTCCTGGAATTTGTTGGTGTTTTAATTTTGCGTTGGCCGCAGCACTGATTCTCGACCAAATTACGAATGCATTTATTTTAATTGCTTCTTGTTATGTCTAGGGCTCATGGATCCTTGTCGGCCTTGGCAGATCGCATCAAAATTGCCCGAAATGCTTCTTTGGGAGGTGACGACATTAATCTCTCGGTCCAACACGTTTTGAATTGTGGTCAAGATATTGCCGGATCGTAAGTACAGTATTTGTATCATTGAATCGTAGAAGCAAAAGAGAGAAAAAATGTATTGTCTTTCGAGTTGTGAGCCTTGATTCGTACGACTTGCTTACACATTCTGCATGTACCGTCCTTCCTTCCTTCTTTTTTCTTGGAATTATATCATTATTATTTTGTTTATAGTTGTCATGGTGGAAGTGCTACGGGGACTTACGAATTTATCAAAACCTTTGGATATGTGGCCTACGATACCTGTCAACCTTATTTGGCCTGCAGTTCGGATTCGACCTTGGGATTTTGTCCTCATTTGGATACGACTTGTACACCCGAAAATATTTGTCGAACTTGTGATATGAAGTATTTATTGTTTGACAATGAGTGCCGTGCCATTGTGGCACCCAACATTCCCAATGCGACTGTAGCAGAATATGGCAACATTCGTCTCAACGACGACAGTGTCCATCAAATCAAGGCCGAAGTACTGGCGCGAGGACCCGTGGCCGCCGGCGTCAATGGTCAACCCTTGCACGAATATCATGGAGGCGTTTATACCAATGCCACGGCCGACAAACACAATACACACATTGTTTCCATTGTGGGATGGGGTGTCGACAACACGTCAAAAAATGAATATTGGATTGTCCGAAATAGTTGGGGAGAGTACTGGGGACGAAAAGGATTTTTCCACATTCAACTGGGAGAAAATATTTTGGGAATTGAACATGAAATTGTTTGGGCCACTCCTGGGACTTGGACGGAGCACAATGTTCCTTGTCACGAGGATGGTAAAAATTGCAATTCACCACAACCACAACAACGCCAAGCACGCTATTCTTCTTATTTGGACCCATCTCAAGACCTAGCCCAAGTCCAGGCGCGGCTTCGGCTTCGACGACAATAGGGTTGGTAATTTTTGTAAATGGTTATCCTCTGAACTTTATCGAGTCGCTGCTTGATTTTCTTTTAGTGTGCCGCCGCTATGCTCGTGATTCTATTAATTGGCCAGGCTTTCCTCGTGGATATTTCTTACGACGCCTTCGTTCGTTTCATGTTAGGCCGGTCTCGAGTTTCCTTTGGCGTACTGTACTCTTACCCGAAAGCACCTATCATCTACTGGAAGACATAGTACTGAGGGAACTACCAGGAAATGGAGAATCTCACCCCGAGGGGTGGTTATGTTATGCCCGTCGGCTTCCAAACGAACCAAACAAGCAGCTGTAGATATAGATGTTCTAAAGGTATTTTAAGAATCCACACAGACACTAGTATCTGCATATCGAAACTAATGCTAGGAATGGGACGGCTCTAAGCGGTGCCTGATAGCGTAGAAAAATACCGATGATGCCGATGATAAGGAAATTCAGCGAGGAGGAGCCTAGTCGTTGAGACACAATAGAAACTCTGCCTGCGCAACATCATGATTTTTGTCATCTTTCTCGTCGTCGTCGTTGCCGCTACCACTGTTTTCATCGTCCGAGTTACCCGCATAAGAAGCGTCCTCGTCTTCCTCTTCCGCCTCTTCGTCACTGTCGCCTTCTGCCATATCGTGGAAAACAATCTTCGTGTCCTTTTCGTAGTTGCCCAAATCATCACCATCATCCTTTTCAGATCCAACCAAAGCCTTCTTTGCTCCTTGTCTCCACTCCAAGAGTCTCGATTCCACGCTTACAGGGGTATAGTAAACCTTGACAGAGACCTTGTGCTTCTGCGAATAGCGATGGCAACGGGCGTATGCCTGCTTCTCTTCCTCTTGCCGGAGGAATGGTTCCATGATAAACATTTTGGATGCAGCCGTGAGGGTTAGGCCGGCTGCGGCAGCTCCAGCCTGGACCAACAAGCAGGGATAGGGAGGAGGGTCGGTTGCCTTCTCTCCGTCTTCCTCCCATTTGGACACGGCGGACTTCAAATCGTCAGTGGATTGTCCGGTATAGATGGCCTGGCAACCAATCTTATCTTCGCGAAGAATCGTGCGAAGATGCATCAAGCAGTTCTTGTTGGATGAAAAAATGACACATCGTTCCTTGGTCGACAAGTCTTCCAACAGCTTTTGAATTTTGCTGCACCTTCCTGCACCTTTGACGCTTCCCGGAGCTGGGTTGTCCCTTGGCATGCAATTGATGGGCATGCTCGTGGCGCTGCGTAAATGCGCCAGAAACTCTCTGTCGATTGCAGGGAACTTCTGGCTGCCTCCTTGGGACACGTTGGTAGGCAAGTCAAATGCCAGATAAAGGGCGCGCCACATTTGAGCATCAAGATGCCCGTGACTTTCTTCTAGCAAGATGCTAGCCTCGCGGACCAGTTCCTTGGCGGCTTCGCGCTCTTTTTTGCGCGCCTCCCGCTCGTCTTTCAGAGATGGATCGACTTGCACGGTATCCAGTCCTAGATTGAACTCCTTGCGGCAAACAGGGCACTTGATAGACATATTGGAGGCAACGTGATTGTGCACTTGATCGGTGATACATTTGGTGCAGAAGAGATGGCCACATTTGATCATTGAAATGGAAACCGACTTGTGCTTCTTCGCAGGCGAGCTCTTCTTGAAGAAGCGTCGAGCTGCAGCAACGGCCCCCTCCACCTCGTCGTCATGCTCTTCCGAACCAAGATGCCCAAGGCAGATGCAGCATTCTGTCGTCTCAATGTCACCCTCGGCAAGAATCTCAAGCGTTTCGTAAGCTGAGAGTTGTTGAGTCTTTTCCGACACTTGGCTGTTGAAAGCGCTCGACAATTTCTTCAGAACTCTATTCTCTTTCGCAACGATACCTTTTTGACGTAGGAATTCGACATTGCTTGCCTGGATGATTTCCTCCACAGAATCTTCAAGAGCTGAAACACTATTGACACTAGTCTTCGCAACCGCTCTGTGACGACCTAAAGCTTTCTCAACGATCACGTGAGCATGACCAGTTCCCGCTTCTTCGCGAATCGTCTCGTCCTCGATTCTCTTTGACGCTTTGCTGGATTCGGTACAAAGGCGTAGTCCAAGGCTTATTTCCGCCAACTCTTTTTCTGCCTCTTTGTGTTTGAGCCTGTTATTTGAAGATGGGTGGACCTTGAATTCAGCCTCCATCTGCGCCACTTTCTCTTCGGCGTGCTTCTTCAGTGCTGTGATGTGAGGAATTGCACGGCGGGTTGCCAACGGGAATCCGTTCGCGCGATTGAAAATGCCCATTGCCTTGTGAGCGTCCTTGGTGTTGTCGAAATGAATAATTGCTTTCCAAGCGCCCTTGACATGCTTCCGTCCCCGGACCTTGGTGACAGTTGGCACTTTCAAGTCATGCCTCTTGTATTCGTCCATATTACCCTCGATATCCTCCAACTTTGACTGTAGCTCCTTAATTTCTTCTTTGGCTTTCTTGCTTTTGTTCTTCGATTCGAGAAGCTCCGAAAGCTTCGTTGTTATCTCAGCTTGCTCTTTACCTGCACTAGGCACTAGCTTCACTGACTCGCGGACAGCCGTTGCGAGCTCTTTCGGGGTCACTTCCTTGGGTATATTTATGGCCAGTAGGGAGTGGGGTTGTGCCCAAGCAAAATCCGGACGCCTCTTGTGTAGGTCCTTCACAAACGAAGGCGAGGGCCTCCAACCACGCACCAACGTCTCTGATATTTTTACTGCCTTCTTGCTGCTGGGTGTCTTCTTTGCCCTCGCCTGCTTCTTCATGGCAAGGTAGACAATCCGACGCCACTTCCACAGTCCCGAAAATGTGCCTCCTCCATTCATTGCTCCGGAAGTGATCTTTTCTAATGCCCAGTGCCAACGCGCAGTAGCTCGCTTCTTGGACGCATCAGCGAGGAGCTTCTCTGCCTCGACAATCTTTTCCCTGGCGCTTACACATTTTTCTTCCGCCGACTCGGTAGCACGGTCACGATTGCTTACCCCACGACCCCCACCAAAAGCAACGTCCGTGACAAAATCATCGTCTGTGCGGGCGGCGTCCGTGTGCTGCGTCAAGAATCTCTGAGCTCGTTCACATGACATGACAGGAATTTTTCCGGCTCGTTTGCGTGCCCCACACCCATCGTCATCCCTTGCAGGCTGTTTGAACTGCTCGCGGCGATGGTGGCTGGTCATCAACTTGTCGATAGCTGCAAGCTGGGAAGGAACTCCCAATCCACCGTTCAGTAGCATTGGAGTTATGCAAGTTTCCCGAAGAAGGCGGAGACAGAGAGCTCGGGACTTGGCGGCAGCCTTCAAATACGATCCTGTGCGTCCTCCTGGCAGTTCAGGGAACCATATGGCGATACGGGAGACGATCTTGTTGTTTTTCTTGTCACGATTTGCTTGTTGGAGCTCGCAAGCAACCAAATACTCGATGAAACAATATAGAGCACGCTCACTGGGCGTCTGCTCCACCGGAATAAACTCGACAGTCAAAGGCTTCAAATCCAACAAGGCCGTGCCAGTTTCCGCAACAGTCATGTCTTTGGATCGTCGCAAGGCAACCAAACCGAGAGTACGCAACATTTCGACGGCGCGTGGTTCCTTTCTGTCCCACGGATCCTGAATCGCAAATTTAAAGAAACCGTCCTCCAGGTTCGCTCCGAAAGGCTCCAGTCTCAAAAAGTTGAGCTCTCCTCTCAAATCTCCAACCCCCTGGAAAATAGGAGTCCCGCTGAGCATCCATCGACGGTCGCATTGGAGCTTTTCGCAGTTTTTGGCAATCTGGGTTGTGCTGCTTCTAATTTCCTGCATTTCGTCCAACACAACACGGCCCCACTGAACTGTTTGTAGTACACGGGAGCAACATTTTTTGTCCAAGGAAGCATATGTCGTGACAATGATATCGGAAGCTTGCACTCTGTCCCAGTCGTCTACGTCATCATCATCCGATAATTCAATAACGTCGTGGCCATTCTGTTCGCGAGGCGGCAAACAGGGCACCAATTTTCCATTTTGCGCCACGAGCATGGATACCGTCAAGGTACGTTTTCCCACAGCCTTTTCAATTTCGTGCAACCACTGTGCCAAAAGAGCAGGTGGCACAATGATCAACGTCGTGTGTGCCACATACTCGTCACTGTCGCTGTCGCTGCTTTCCGCGCTGTAGTAGGAGTCGCCGTCAAATGTAGTTTTCGCCTTTTGGTGCTTTTCGACGCGCTCTTTCAGCTCTGGCAATGTGGCCATGATGAGTCCCAAAACTTCAACCGTTTTCCCCATTCCTGGCAACATAGAAAAAAGTGAAGGTGATAAGTTGGGTTTGCCACAAAACGCGTATGCCCGAAAAAATCAGCCGCCAGATCCGACCAAAATACTGTACGCACCTTGTTCGTCGCATAAAATTCCTCCCTTCATGTGCGGTGGAGGAGCCCCCAATCGCATTTGACCCAGGGCGGGCGAGTAGTAGTAATGACCTCCGTCTGGAAATGTCCGTTGTTCCCACAGCAAGGAATTGATTCCAAAGGCCCCCTCCAAGTGTTCCATCTGGATCATCCAACAAATCGCATGCTGCTGATGCAACAGCAAATCCAATTGGAATTTGCCTTGCAATTGGTGTTCAATTTGTGGCCACTGTTATGGTGTAGGATTATTAATTAGCGTGTTTGAAAACGACAAAAGAAAAAACAATCGAAGGGTTGAGAATGAATCAGTTCACAACTGTTACTTCTGTTTCATTTGCGTCGTCGAATACGAGTTTGTGAGTACACTTACACGAGAGACATCACATCCTTTATTTTCCAACAATTTGAGCAATCCTTTGGTGGAAAAGGGCGACAGAACCAATTCATCACGACTTCCTCCTTCCAAATCGACATCAATAATTTCGACACTGCTGTCGTCACTGCTACTGCCGCTACCGCTGCTATTGCTGAGACGGCGGTGGCTGGTCGTACCAGCGGCAGCAGCACCATCGTGTCCGTGATCAAATCCTTCCAAGACACTTGTATCCACTTTGGGATAGGGACTGGATTGAAAGACAGCAGGTCCTTGGGGTGGCAACCGAATGGGCTGGGTAATTTTGTAGGACCCCTCATCGAGAGCCGACATGACAATGTGCAAGGATTGCGACGTGAAAATTTCTGGCAAAAGACGATGCATATACACACCCATTTGAATTTTCCACGTCGTTGTCATGACTGGTGGATCGTTGGATTTTCCTTTCTTGTTGGCACTACTCTTTCTTTTCTTGTTCGTGGCTGCTGTTGCGGCGGCAGTAGTAGTCGTGGTCGTAACAGGTATCATTCGAGCATAGACGGCAGCCAAAGGAATGCCATAGAGAGCCGTTTGTGGATCCGTCAGATTGATCAAGGCATATAAAATCTCCAAGGCCGAATTGGGGACAACCGTCAATCCATTGTACAAGACTTGTTGTTTGTCTTGACAAGTGTCCACCAATCGCTTTTCGTCAATACCATATTCAAGCCACTTCAACAGAGGCTCGAGCATGACATAATGGGGGTCGCCATTGCCCGTGGCCACTTGTCCATCATCACCGTCCCACGTCTCCATGATGGGATCACAATTTTGAATGGCATGCCATTGTTGCGTAATTTCGGTGGCACGACGACTTTTGCGGGATGGTCTGCTGGTGGTGCCACTTTTTGGGGTCGCTGCTTTCTTCCTATCGTCTGGTGCGTCTGTGGCAGCCGTATCCACGACAGAATTTGTCTCTTGTTGTTTTTCTTGTTGCAAGGCTTCCACGTGAGCTTCTCCCCATGCCTGTTTGTGTGTAATGCGTCGAACTCGTTGCGTAAATCGAAGGGGAGGACTTCGTGTCCGACAATAATCCCATGTCCTTTTTTTATTCTGTTGCCACTGATAAATTTCCGGAGGCAATGGAGTAACTCCACTTGTCGTGTTCTTCCTTGCGGCGGCGCAAAAGGCGGCAAAATCATTTTTGGATCTGGATTTCTTGGTTTTGGGGGCCTTTTTGTTTTTCTTGTTCGTGGTAGAACTCTTCTTGGGTTCCTCGACGATTTGCTCTTCAATTTCCAAGGTAATCGTCCCCAACAATCGCAAGACTTCGGCAGGAAATCGTCGTGCCACCGCCGTGTGAGAAGCGTGTTTGTGTCCCCACAACTTGGCTTCCAGCGGGGAAAGATACGGCAAATAGCGATGTCCATCCGTGACAGGCGTCGCAGAATATCCATTGCGAGACGCAAAATAATTGTCCATCTTGGGAAGGACGGTTGGCGTTGGAGCAGCGCTGCTATCATTCGTCGGAGTTGCAGCGGCAGCTGCTCTGCGTTTTTTATTCTTGCTGTTGCTAGACGCCACTGGCGACGGAGCATCCAAAGAAGAAGTTTCGGCTTCCACCAAAATGCCCTTTGGATACGTGGCATTGAAAAATAGCGCCGACGGCCAAAAATAAGAGCAGTCTTCTGACTCGTCGTCTTCTTTCGTCGTGCTTTCTTCTAGCGGCAGCGTATACGGAGCTAGTAAGCCACGCTCTTGCTCTTGGACTTGGGACCACGTCATGGTGGTGGACCGAGCCGCCTTTTTCTTTTTGGAGGCCGCACTGTTGGAAGTAGACAACAATTTGTGCCTCCACGCCATGATTTTGCCAACCGCGGGTACTTTTTCCAGTTCCACAGCGGCTGGTTTCTTGTCATCGCCAGCTCCGCTGGCAGGCGTTTTTTCGGATTTTTTGCTGCCCACGGCATGTTTCACGGTAGTTTTTTTCTTGCGAGGAATGGCCGCCGCCTTTTTTCCAGAAGCAGCAGAAGCAGCAGAAGCTGATCCCCCGCCGCCGGTCTTGGCCATTGTTTCGTTTTGATTTTCTTCTTGTGATTTACGTAGTGGTGGTAGATGTTGTCTAATAAAATACTATTATACTCTCTTCGGTCGTGCTATATGACAAGTTTCTTTTATACACAATGTCCAATTTTGTAGAACAACCAGAACTGAGGTTTTCCGGCACTCCATCACGCGATGCGTTGATCATCATTCTTCTTGGGTGAGTGACAATGATCCATTTGCGCCGGCCTGCCCACGTACAATCTCTACAGAATTCTACTGTACAAAATGATTCTGAAGCACATGTAGATCTTCATCAAAAGCTAAGGTGAATCGATTCAATCGATTCGCTCCGTCTGGACGTCCTCCAGTTACGCTGCGTTCAGATGGATAAAGTGCGCTCCCTTTTTACGTGTGCCGGGTCGTTCGTGCGTGGGCCTGCGAGTCTCGAGATCCTCCAGTCAGTCACTATGATTTCAGCATCACATGTGTGAAACTGGGCTGACTGTAGCATTTGGCCAAACTCAACAACTTTGTAGCTCCTAGCTAGCTAGGTGCAGCGAGTGAAAGCAACTCCCTTTGTTTGCATCCTCCTCGGAATCGGTGATGAAGACTCCTGCTAGCTAGAGAAGGAACGTCACAAATGTGCTTTTGTGAAAACTGCCATCCCTTCTGACTTAGACTGTCCTGGAACTTGTGAACACTGTTTTGTTGTTGAAACGGGAAGAAACAGAAAGTCTGTGATGATGATGATGATGATGATGATGATGATGATGATGATGATGATGATGATGATGATGATGATGATGATGATGATGATGATGATGATGATGATGATGATGATGATGATGATGA